>Ga0247768_1000590_pt1 | contig 13142 bp, 11 predicted proteins | sample UWRJL016104C6_FD_179944 | JGI IMG/M metagenome (GOLD analysis project Ga0247768, IMG submission 179944) | Plant litter microbial communities from Arlington Agricultural Research Station in Wisconsin, United States - UWRJ-L016-104C-6 | ecosystem: Environmental > Terrestrial > Plant litter >... | reverse complement strand
TTCTTCTTCTTCTTCTTCTTCCTCCTCCACCACCACACCACTACGCCCCCAACTGCTGCAGCAGTAGTAGCAACAATGTCCGCCCCCACAACCCAAATCCGCAATCAACGCGCCTGCATGGTCTGCGGCATCGTTCAAACCCTCCAAGAATTCCAACGTCATGGCTGCCCCAACTGCCACTTTCTCGATCTCCAGGGCAACCACGATCAGATTCTCGAATGTACGTCTCAGGTTTTTGAGGGCTTGATGGCGATTTCGGGGACGAAGCCTAAGAGTTGGGTTGTTAGGCATCAGAGGTTGGAGGGGTATGTGCCTGGTCTTTATGCTGTGCAGGTGGAAGGATTGGTGAGTTGCATGTTTCCTAATTTTCATTTGTTTGTGCTGACTGTGAGCATAGCTCCCTGAAGATGCTGCCATCGCTGCTGAGAATGCCGGTGTTACTTATATTCCGAGGGATGGGAGTGCGAATGAGGTGGCTCCTGATGAACAGTAGATGGTGACTGGGGAATGGTTTTCTGGTTTCTTTTTCTTTGGTGTATATTAGATGGTTTGGAGTTTGGGGTAGGAATGATGGATGCCGAGGGGTGATATACCCTTCTTTTTCTGGAATGGCGTCCTTGGAGTGTGGTTCTGAGTGGTTTCATGGAACTTGTGCTGCGAGGTGCAGATGGGGAATTGACTGGTGTTTCCTTTGAGGTTTTGGTATTTGAGTGTGATGCTGTGATGTTTCTGCCTTGGATTGCGTATTGGTGTTGTTGGCCTCAAGTGCTAATAGCATATATACATCTTCTACCTTCGCTGTATGTCGTGTTGTCGTATACACATCCCTTCGGAACTCACAATCTCAAACGTCTTTCAGCGGTTCGTGAGATGGAGGGAAGAAATATTCAAAGAAACGGGTTTCCGGAGCTACTGTACCTAACATTCATGTCTAGTAGTTTAGAATATGGGGTATATCTTAGCGTTAGGATAGAGGTGGCTTCAAGTACTAATGGCATAGATGCATCTTCTACCTTTACTATAGGTCTTGTTGTCGTTTTAACTTTTCTTTGTATATTAGAATCTCAATTGTCTTTCAGCGGTTCGTTATTGGGAGGGAAGAAGTGTTGGTCGAACTGCCTCACTAACCTAATGTATCTTATGTTCGTGTCTTATATTTTGAAATAGGGGGAATGCTTCGATGTTAGGATGTGGAGGTCTCTTTAAGTACAGAGAAGAGATGAAACGGTCAGGCACTGTTATATGCGATATTCCCGTGTTCTACCATCTTCGTAAATTTAAATTTCAAATGTTTCAAAAGGATTTAGAGTTCAGGGGAAAGAAGTTCCTTAGGAAACGCCTTCGTAGCCTAATATATTGTACGTTCCTATCGTGTACTTTAAAATAGGAGATATAGTTCAAAGTTAAGATATGGTGGGGGTTTTAAGTATATGGAAGATATTGCGCGGTTAGGCACTATTGTATATGTTGTTCCTATGTTCTACCTTCTTTGTCAAATATATTTTGAAATGTTTCAAAAGGGTTGGTAGTGTAAGGGAAAGAAGTTCCTAAGGAAACGCCTTTCAAACCTTTATATCATACGTCCGTGTCCTCTACTTTGATATAGGAGAGATGCCTTACGTTGGGATACGGTGCTGGCTTTATATTCATAGAAGAAGTAAAACATTTAGGCATAGTTATAGGAAATATTCCCGCGTATAACCCACTTCGTAATTAAAAAATTTGAAACGTTTCAGTCAGAATTTTGGTTTTAGGGAAAGAAATTCAAGATATACTATACCGCTAACCTACTAAATCCTACACTATTTTCGTCTACTTAATATAAAATATATATCTTAACGTTTATTAGTAGTAGTGCCTTGAAGTAGATAAAAGAAGTGAAGCGTTTATGTTTGGTTATTAGACATATTCCCCTAAACCAGCCTTATTGGGATTTAGATTTTGAAATGTTTCAAAGGGTTCCGTCATTTAGGGGAACGTATATTAAGTACGCTGTCTTCCTAGCATAATATATTTTAAAATCGTGCCCTCTACCTTGATATATTACATATACGTTAACGTCAGACAGAGGCAATGCTTCTAAGTATAAAGAAGAAGTGGGGCTTTGGGTGCGGTTGTAACTGATTTCCTATGTACCCACCTCTTCGTAAATATAACTTTAAGATGTTTTCAAAGGGAGTCTGTAATATATGAGAAAGATATATTAGATGCAGTGCTTCCTTAAGCTAGTTCAGACTATATTCGTGCTCCAGATTCTCAAGTAGGATAGTGGTTTTATAGAAGAGGGGAGATACGGCAATATAGCTATTAGGGAAGACGCAGTGTTCGGTTACCATTATAGGGGATGTTCCCGCCTACGTACCCCTTCGTAATATAGATTTTGAAATGTTTCAAACGGATCTATGATTTTGGAAGAAGGAATATTAGATTTACTATCTCTCCAGCATAGTTTCTCCCACATATTCGTGTCCCGGATATTAGAACGGATAGGACCCTAGTAAAAGATACTGTTAATGGCAGCATATCTATAGATCAAGAAGGAGCATTTCGGTACGGGAATGAACTATGTTCCCGTGTTCTCCCCTCTTCGTAAATCAAAACTCGAAATGTTTTAAAAGGGCTCATAACTTAGGAGGAACGAATGTCAAATAACCACGGCTGTAACTTGCACGACTCTATTTTCATATCCCGGGGCTAAGAATTATATAGGTCTTGGATATCCCATAATAACGGTGGCTGCGTGCACTTAAGGGAAGTAGTGGCATCCTAATACGGGTTTAGTCAATATTGCCTTTTCGGATCCCTTTCGTAAATCGATATATCAAATGTTCCAAAACTTCTTCTAATTTAGGAGGAAGATATGCATCTCTAACTAGGTTTCTAGCATTTTACCTTATACTTTTATACCCTAGATGTTAGAATAGAATAATGCCCAGTAAAAGAAAGCGTAAGCGGTAGTAAGTAATTCAGGGAACACCGCTCTTTTGGGCACTGTTTTACGAGAAGTTCCCGCGTTTGAGCATTATTGTAAATTAAGATATCGAACGTTTCTAAGGGGCGTAGATTTTAGGTGGAGGGAATGTCTATTTTAACCTTCTGCGTCAACCATTATGTTTCACATTTCTACCCTAGGGGCTAGATAGGGATACGACCATAGCATCCTAGTGATAAGAGTGATAAGAGTTATAACGAAGAAGAATTATTTAAGCACTGTTTAACGAGATATTGGCGCGTTAGGGGTCTATTAGAAGATAAGATATCGAGTATTTCAAAGGGGCCGGTTTTATAGGCGGAAGATATGTCTATTATGACCCCCTTCCTCGCAAATCTTATTCAACATTCGTATCTAGGTGTTCGAAAATAAGATGGCGTACTAATAGAAGATTTTGATGGATTCAAGTATATTAGGGAAGAAATATATTTTAGGCACTATTATACGAGATGTTGGCGAGTCAGACCCTTATTAGAAAGTAATGTGTAGAACCTTTCAAAGGCACTAGTCTTTTGGAGAATACATATGCTACTAGGAGATCCATTCTAGACTGCTAACTACTATATTCGTTTCTTAGACTTCAATATAAAGGATAGCTGGCTCCGTAAGGTCGAAATATCCCTTTCACATTCCGGCACTGTCATAAGTGATATTTCCGTATTTCACTCTCATTCCCACTTTCGACCTTAATCGTTTTTAGAGGCATAATTTTTGGAGAGAAGAATTATGCTTTCGAGGTCTAATTTAGATATCCAGCTTTGACATTTCTTTCTTACATTCTAAAGTAGAGAACCGTATAATTATGAAACGAGGATACTAGATATTACTGTAGGTACTATTATACGTGATGTTGCCGTTATCCTACTACGTTTCGGGATTTGAATTTGAACGTTTCAAAAGAGTTGAATTTCTAGTAAGAATGAATTACGTCTCTATTTTCAAATAATTAGCTGTCACATTCGTTCTTCGCTGTTGTAAAATAGAGAAATATAGATTCGTTAGATACGGCCCTAAGCAGATCATTGGTTAACGATATATATCATATTCTCTTTACCTTAGTTCTTTATAGTATTAAGACTTCAATATTTCAAAAGCTTCTAATTTATGCGAGGAAGATATGTTATACATACCTTCTTTTGCCGGTCAATCACATACTAGCTATGTACCTCATAGTGTAAAATAAGGGATTTTTAGATTCGACGAGTAAGGAAGCTGGATATATTTATTGACTCTTGCATATACTCTTCACGGCAACTTTCTGCTTCAAAGAATAATAATATATACTATTCAGTGTCATTAATCTGTGCCGGAAAGAAATAGAATATTATAACTTATATCCGCAAATGTTCTACAAGGACTAAATTTTTAAAGAGAGGAATGATCCCTATAGAGCACGTAGTTAGCGGAGTAGCTCTCATATTTGTACTATTTAGAATATATTGACAAAGTATAGCTTCTAGGCTCATGAGTGATGAAGTGAATGTTCCCATGAAGATGTATTTTTAGGGAAAATATGGGAACGTTCTCACGAGATTATGCTTTTTTGAGGGAAGAAATGTTTCCTAGGAAGCCTCTGCTTAGCGGAGTAGATCCGATGTTCGTGCTATCTAATATAGGTCAGGAATGCGATTTCTATGCTAGAAGAGTGATGAAGTGCATGTTCCCGTAAATATACACTTTTAAGAGAAGGATATAGAAACGTTCCAAAGCGGTCTCAATTTTATGAAGAAGGTATCCTTTTTGTTCTCCCCTTTTGGTGTATTACACTTCGTATTTCTGCCTCGCAGTCTTGGGCCTAAGAGTGCTAAAGGGGATGTTGCCGTAATAGTGATCTCTTAAGAAATATGAAGTGAAAAGTTTCACAGTAATAGATAATTTAGAAGGAAGGGATGTTTCTAGATCTACTACTTAGCCTATTCAATTCTATGTCTTCGTCCTATAGTTTTGGCCATAAGAGTGTTGAAGCAGTTGTAGGTGCGATAGTGCTCTTTCAAAGAACATTTAGTGAAGCGTTTGAAAACATTCAGATTTCTAGGAGGAAGACGTGGTGGGCAACTCGCCCTCCACACATAATCGATTCTCCATTCGTACCAAGAACTTGAATGCGTAAGATAACCTCGGCTCTGCCTGCAAAAGATATAGGCTTAAAAAGGACTTTTAAGGATTAGTAAACTAAAACGTTTCAGCACCCGTGGTTTTCTGCGAGAAAGAAATGATTATCTAGATCACCCGCCTCAACCGGTAGTTCTACCATACGTATCCCACAATGAGGAATGGGAGCGCAATGGCCCCAGGCCGAGTATAGATCGGGTGTTATTGGCGTCAAAGTGGCTTTTGGTGGAAAAAGAAAAGAGAATCAACGTTCAACACCCCTAAATTTTCAAAAGAAAGAACTGTTTTCTTAATCGCCTAGTCAAATATCTATTCCTAATATGTATGTCCTGGAACTTAAATTAGAAAAGCAATGGTTTTGAGTGAGATAATGGATCTGGTGATGTTGGCTTCGCAGTGCCGTTTGATATGATAGAAACGTATAAATTTCTCTGAGACCTCTGTTACGGGAAGAAGGAATGTTGACCTTAAACTCCTTGCTTAGACTAGAGTCCTTGACATTCGTGTCCTAGTACTGAGTTAAGGAAGTAAAGGTTAAGAGGGGAATATCCGGGCGGGTGATGTTGCTATAACAGTGCCCTTTTATAAGATATGTTGGTAGACCTGTCTTAGAGTTTAACTATATCAGGGGAAGATATTGTTTCTAGAAAGTCTGGATCACCGAACACGGGTGCTGGGAGCGGTTGGGGTACAAACGAAGTAGTCGCTAACCGTTGATCTTGAGAAGATGGGGTAAGGGACGGATAGATATTGATTTTTCAATGGTCTACCCCTCAAAATGAATCAGCGGAGAGGTTAAAAATGATCAGAAACGGACTGGCTTTGCTCAAATCTCAGGTGCTTTGCCGATCGGAATGAACTATGGGATGGACTTGTGTTACGTACTTATATCTGTTTGGGATTTGAGGCCACCACTTGGATTATCTCGGCACGTCAATGGATGATGGCGAAGGTACAATACGAGATGCGGAAACAGAAATATCAATTAAGGAATGAAGCGAATCACTGGTAACGAAAGCCCCCACAGGCGTCAAAGAGTGCCCAACTCAACCCATGGCACCCACTGAAAATCCAGTTCGAGTCCCGTGTTTCCAATCATTTCATTTGGCTCATTCAAGGAAAGCGCCGACCTGTTGACGACAGACTTCGAGATGCCACGAAATTTCAGTCATAATCGTCGTCCATATCATCACGATTTAACATCGGCAAGGTGCCTGCACCCCGACGCGGCGAAGGACTGGAAGGCGCATACTGATCATGATGCTGTCCCCTGGCAAGTGGCCTCGAGTCCGATGCTGGAGGGGGATTGGATCTGTTATATCTCTCCTGCTTCAAACCCGAACCTGAATCGCGCATGAACTTGTCCTGGGACCGCTCCCGGCGCAAGCTCCCGACAGAATCAGTCATGTACGAATCCCCAAAAGGTCGGTCCTCGCGAGCAAATCTAGTCGATTCGGGATCCAGACCATGTGCCAGCGCCGCATTTTGCCCCCGACTGTCATAGTCAGGCGTAGGATCAGAAGGGTATCTTTGGGCATGGTAGTCTTCGTCAAGTCTGTAATCACGCTCATGCTCAAGGTGATGGTACCCTGAGCCACGAGAAAGGTCCCGGAGATCTTCTTTTCCGCGGTGTCTCTGCGACACTGGCCCAGAATACGCTTGAGATTCTGCCGGTCCGTGGGACCGATAGCCTTTTGGCGTACGGGGCAGGTGCCGGGCTGCGGATATGCTGGTATATCCTATATCATACAAGCCAAGGTCCTTCTTTGCTAGTAAATCGTCTGCAAGTTCTCCAGAAAGATGGGCTCTGGAAGCATCCGATCTACCCCTGGCTGAGTACATGTAGCCGTCAAACTCTTCGGTGACGTTATCAACAACCTTGAAGTGCTCGGCATTGAGAATTGGAGTCGGGCATTTAGCATGCTGAATCTCTCCCCTCTCCTTTTTCTTCAACACCTCTGCATACTCGTTGTTCATGTGGTTGTACGCCAAGGCAGAGGCAATTTGAAATGCGTTGCGAATCTGCCGGCCATTCCAAGGTGTCCAATCACGCTCCCATTGAGCCTCTGCTTTTGCAAAGAGGCTGTGGGCAAAACCGAGAATGCTCTTCTCATCGATCACAAGCTGTGGCTCCTTGGCAATCAGACTCCTAGTTGCTGCGATTTTCTTCAGTCTTGCAATATTAACCTCGAATATCTTCGCCGCCTGGTCCCTTCTCAATGACGGGTAGTAGAGGCTGATATGGATGCGCGACTTGAAGGCTTCGTCTAGAGTGCCGACTCTGTTGGTTGTCAGAAACAAGATGCCGCTATAATATTCCAGGACCCGGAGGAACACTGTTGAAGTTAGCCAAAGTAATTGAAAAAACACAAGCGGTAAGGGGGGTAAGAGGCCAACTGAGAAATGACTTTGCAGCGATTCGCATCAAAGAACTATGAATCAAACAAGGGCGACAAAAGAGACTATACGAACCAGATACGAGCGCATTGCGATTCAAATCATAGTTGTTGCGTGCAGCCAGAAACACGTCCGCCTCGTCCAGCAACAACACGCAGTCCCATATGTGGGCCAGCCGAAAAACCTCTGTCAGGTGCGTTTCCACATCGGTCGGCGAAAGACCAAGATCTCCGCATGTAATCACAAAGAGAGGCTTTCGGTTCTCCAATGCAACGGCCTCGGCAGTGGCCGTTTTTCCCACTCCGGGAACGCCGTGAAGTAGAACGACTAGACCGCGTCCTTTGCCCTGTATAACATCTTGAGTGAGTCCATTGGTAGCAGCGACTGCAGTATCAGCGATCCCCACCCCATGGCCCTCGTCTGGAGTCGGGGGTACGTCTGCTGCAGTGAGCGCACCAGACGACTGCAGCACTTCAAGCTTGTCGGCCGTGGAAAGATTCGAAAACTCGCGTTCCAGCTTCTTTCGAACAAAGTGGGACGACACCAGCCCCCTGACAATATCCTTGTATTGCCGAGGAATCTTTAATTGAGAAAAGACTTCTTGCTGCGGCTGGAAAAAGTCAAGAAAGCGCACGTCAAGCACGGAAAACTTACGATCGCGCAAAATATAAGCAAAAACACGTCTTGGCAGCAGCATGAGATCCTCCTCCTTGAGCTCGATGGCCTTCTTCTTCTTGCCGGGTTTTGCTGGCGCGAAATGGGGTTTGTAACCCTTGATGAATCTGTCGTGTTTAAGAAAGTCTATGTGAAGCCACTTGATTACAGGATCGCATTGCAGAATATCAGTAGATATTTCATTTGTTTCAATATCATAGATGTCGTAATCGTCCTCTTGGGGGAGCCAACCTCTCTCGACGTACGGCGGGGCTTCGTGAAAGGCTGGCTTCCAAAAGGGATACGCCTGAAATGTTTCGGCAAAATCGACAATGACATGACTCTCAATGTACTCGGGGCTCTTGGTTTTTTCACCGGCGAGCGTGATTGGTTGACCAGTGGGCGTGGTTGAAGCCGTTCACCCATCATATGAAAGATGTCGTTTTGTGATACAGTCTCTGAATTTGGCGCCTTCCTGTTGCAAGGTTTTGACGAGATCAGGGTCATCAACGAATCTCGTAGGATAGCAAGGTAATGCTACAATCTCCATTTCACCCTCGTAAGGTGCAATTTTAAAACAGTGTCTTACTGGGCCATAGGATGTGCCGTCGTAATCAATGTAGTAGGCAAACACCAGAAACTTCTCCGCGTAGGAAGAGGTGTATTTATCGTCGTCGTCGTCGTCGTCGTCATTTCCATAACCTCGAGGCTTTCCCTTGTGCCTAGTCGCTTCAAAGGACGGGTAGTCCTGAAAAGATGGGGTGTTTAACTCGTAAATCTTCCACAGGAGATTGGATTGCGAGAGTTTGGTTTCTGTAGGACTTTAGATTTTTCTTTGTAAGGTGCGCTTACATCACCGCGACGTACCATATCGACGGTCTGGTCGAAAATCTGAATTTGGGCTGGCATAGACGAGCTCTCCCGTTCGAAACAGGAGAAACAAGTCGTCGAAGCGGATTTTGGTCTTTAAAGTGCCGTCGTACTCGTGGTAAAGAGGCATAATTTTCTCGTCTACAAAATCAATATAGCACTGCATGGCCCCGAGCGTCTCCTCATTGTACAAGTGGGGATATTGTGCGGCATCAGTCTCAAAGTTGTCTCCATTGTCATCCTCTTGAAAGACGCCGGCGCCTTCTCTATGAAAATGGTCAATGCCCAGGGACATAATGTGGTCAAAGGCTGTCGTCTTTGAAGCGTCTGAATCATATCTCTTCTTGTGCTCCAACCTAGCTTTCAACTTGGCTAGAGTCTCTTTCATTTTGGGTTGAAAGTATAAAAAGCTCTTGAAAGGCCGACCAAAGGTTCGAGGGGCAGAAGTCACCGATGTATCGCCAACAACATTGCCAAAATGAAAAATTACTCCAGGAGATCGGATGCGGACGCGGGAAATCCAGGTATATTCCTTCTTGCTTGTGAGACCACTAGAGATGGAGGCTATGTACCTCTTGCGCAGCTCTACGTTCTGTTGTTTTTGGAGCCACATCCGAATTTGATGCAAACGCCGGACTTCGTACGTGAAGTTGGTACCTGTTAAGAGTACATCTAGGACATGTAGCTTGTCCTCACTGTTGTAGACGTTCTTGAAGCCCTCAAAATCGACATAACGGGGCGTTTTAATCATGACCTGGGGTTCTGGCACGAGTTCTGGCTGCTCCAAGGAGGTCCGGCCCAAAGCTTGTGCCTCTCTGGCTACGATATCCTCAGCTGGCGGTGGTTTGGTTATGTTGACGGCTTCGGCTTTGTCAGATGTATTGATGGGAGACGCGTTGGCAACGTCATCCTTATCAGCTGTATTTGTGGGAGGAGCATTCGTGGCCTCGGTATTTTCAGCTGCCTCGTGGGGGGAAGGAATCTGGGCCAAATCTGGGTGTGACGCGACAGCTCTTGCGTCCATGAGAACGGGGTTGGCGTTGGTTGGACTTTCAGTATCGCCATAGGCAATGATGTCTGGTCCACCTGTGCTGGTGAAAGGGTCTGGATTCAGTGGAGGCGATTCGAGGCCGCTCTGGTTTCGCTCCAGCACTGAGATGGCAATCGAGTCCTTTTCGGATTTGCCCACATTGGGCGAAGATTGATTCGCTTGCCTCAGAGACGACATCTACTCGTTTGGTTAGCGGCAGCGCTGGACTAACACTTGGCGTTACTCAAGGCTGGGTAGATAATCTGCACTATATCTGTTCACCGAGGGAAGAGGAGGACCGGAATTCGAAAAAGTTCGCAATTACCTGGGGAGTCTGGGAGGCTAAGTGGTCGTGCTCAAGAGAGCCTTTCTACTCTGTCGTGTAGCACCAACTGGCTGACCAAAGCGAGCAAATTAGGGAGTCTAGATGCATGCAACACTCCATAATAGCGACCCACTGCAACAAGAGTGTTGGCCCGGCATGTACGGCACTATGTGGACCGGCAATCATTACCTAACGAGGTACAATGAGCTTTGACCGAATGTGCTGAGACGAAATATCTCTTGAGGACAGAACTGACGGTGCCGCATTGCGTATTCCGCCGAGTTTCTTCTCAGCCGGATGTGCCTCATTGTAACCCAGCTGAAGAACAGGCAAACTTCGGACAGTCTGTACAACTCAGTACAAAGCTGATACGAGACGTTGATATAGCGGAGGCTTGCATGGAGTTGCACGATTGGTCACATTGTGAACGGAAACAGATATTGGGCAACTCGGAATGCGCGATATCGGCGAAGGAGTGCGAGACGGACCCAAGCAACTGGGAGTAGTTTGCGTCTCACCAACCAAGCCTGGCCTTTTGCGTACGGTACGTTTGTAACGTTTAGACTGATCGTCTCTCCAGCGTGGCCTTGCATTTTCTGTCAGAACACAACAATGCATGCAAACGCCAGAATGACGCCGAACCAAGCCTGTATGGAGAAGGAGAAGCGAAGGATTAAGATAACGGAGTTTCTCAAGGGTCAAGCAGATAAAGGAAACATTCCAAAAGTTGCAGGCACCTACGATGACTCCACTGGCAAGTTTGTGAGCTCGGATCCTCCGCCTCCCTATACACATCATCTTCGGACGCCTCAGGCAGACGAACCCAAGATCAACAAAGATTTTCAAGAGGCTTTGCAAAGATGCGAGAACTTGCAAATCCTGAGCCGGCTCAAAATAGACGTCCATAACTGCTCCTGGAACGACGTCTTTGCTCAAATGACGAAGGCCAATCTCGACTATCAAAAGCAGGGAGAAGGCCTCAAAAACTTGATGACCCGCCTGTGGAGAGCAATGGGAAGAGGAGCCGAAAATGCAAAGCCTTGGATCGAGCTGATTCCAGGCGACATGGGACTTGACGCTCTCAAAGCTGGCCTTGCGCTGTGCTTCTCGGTAAGAATAGACGCAAGATCAAATATGCCCAGCAGACTGATGAGGGATAAGCTTGCGCAAAATTCATTCGAGAAGAATGTCAAAGTTTTGGAAGCCTTTGAAGAGATACCTTTCATCATCATCAGAGCAGAAATGATGAGGAAAAATTTTCCGAAAGACGAGCAGCTTAAATCGCGCTGTATCCAATTGTACGAGACAATTTTGCAAGCAATTGGCACATTGATTGGCTTTTTGCTGCCAGGATCCAAGAGTGATAGCTATCGCACTGACCGTAATGTAGCCAAGGGATTTTCGCTCTTTCGCGGGAGAAAACCCTCGACGGAGCAGATCGATGCGACCCTGGACACTGTCAAGGGCGAAGCCGAGGAGTTGAAAAGACTTACAGAACAACTGTGGGAAAGGCTCCTTGTAGAAACCAGTGATAATGCGGCCATGTCGGTCAAGCTTGGACTTGAGAATGAGGAGTGGAATAAACAGTTTGAAAAGAAGCAGGACACTTTTGGAGAGAAACAAGATATCCTCGGACAAAACCAGGATAGCCTTGGAGAGAAGCAGGACATCTTTGGAAAAAAGCAGGACATCTTTGGGGAGAGGCAGGACGAGGTCAAGAAAGAAATGGGATACATCGCGAGGGTAGCTCGGGAAACCCACGAAATGGTCAAGGTGGTTATGGAAGCAGCCAAACACGACGGATTGGACGTTATGAACTATTTCATACCGTTATTGGAACAGCGCGAAGAACAAGGCCACAGAGAAGGATTCAGGGCTGGTCTTGAGCATGGTACGTCACCCCAATCACTCTGTTTCCACGTATAGGGAGAAAGTTGACATGCGTCTAGCTCGAGCTCGGACTCCTGATCCAAAGTCGAAAGCACTGATATCCGAGGAACTCTTCATGACGTATCTAGGTGTACCTTCACACCAGCCGCCCAAAGACCTCGAGTCTGTGCTAAAACAGGGGAATAGCTTTGGCCCAATAGCAATGTCCCAAGCACAGAATCTTCTTCATGCCGACCAGTTCCGACAATGGTGCCAGTTGCGCCCGAATTTTCTCTTGGTCGACGGCAACATCGAGTCGTCTGGATTTGAGAAGCTTTCTGCGGTATCCTACTTGTGCGCCTCGCTCGTGGCGAGCTTTCTTCACGTACGTGACGATGCAATAGTCCTGCATTTCTTCTGCGGACTCCACACTCGTTTGACGGCCGATTTGAGAGGCCCTGGCGGGCTGATTCGAAGCCTGGTGTGGCAGCTAGTCACGAGCCTGGCCAGTCGGCAAACGGTTAGTTTGGAATTCATCGATAACCGTGATCTTCGAGATGCACTCGAGCAAAGGGATCTAGAAATGCTGTGTGACGTCTTTGGGGAGCTGATGTCTCAGCTCCCCTTAGACACGCCAGTGTACTGCATCGTGGACGGAGTGGATTGGTATGAAGAAGCTGAGTTCAGAGCTAGCATGGACCATGTCGTCGACAGGCTTCGCACTCTGGTCGAAGATAAAACGCTCAAGCCCCTCTTTAAGGTACTCATGGCCAGTTCGTTCCGGACTCGCCACATTGGCAGAATCCTGCACAGTCGCCATCGGCTCTCTCTCCGGGCTGAAGTTTTGGATATCGACGTGGTTTCCGAAAGAACGATGGCAGACAGGATGCAGC
>Ga0247768_1000589_pt1 | contig 13182 bp, 9 predicted proteins | sample UWRJL016104C6_FD_179944 | JGI IMG/M metagenome (GOLD analysis project Ga0247768, IMG submission 179944) | Plant litter microbial communities from Arlington Agricultural Research Station in Wisconsin, United States - UWRJ-L016-104C-6 | ecosystem: Environmental > Terrestrial > Plant litter >... | reverse complement strand
CGCACGTGCACGTGGACGAACTGCGCATCGACTCCATCACCGCCGATCACCTGCGCTACCGCCAGGACCCGATCGACATCGTGGTCGGCCCCCGCACCCCGGCCGCGCGGCCCGGCAAGCCCCCGCTGGAGATCCGCGACATCCGGCTGCGCGACCTGAACTGGACCATCGGGCACGCGTTCGCCTTCGGCGCTCTCGACGTCGGTTCGGCGGGCCTGGAGTTCGGCGGGCTGCTCGCCGCGCACCTGCGGGCCGAAACGACCGTCACGCTCACCTCGATGCACGCTTCGTTCCTTCAAGGCGGCCGGCTCGTCCTGCGGGCCCGTGGCTCCGCCGACGCGAATGTGCAGTGGTGGGACCTCACCGGGCCGACGACCAAGGAGCTGTCCGCTCACGTGGCGGTCAACGAGCTGGACACCGGCAACGTCGAGATCGGCCCCGGCGCCATCGAGTTCGGCCGCGATGACGAACCCGGCCTGGAGATCGCCGACATCACCGTCGACAAGATCGACTACGAGTCCACCGACCTCTCGCTGCGGAGCATGGCCGGTGGCAAGGGAGCGGTGGTGCGCCGCCCGCGCGGAAAGTTCCGGATCGAGCTGGCCGACGCGCGCCAGCGGGCGTCGGGTGGTGGCCCCGAAGCCTCGGCCATCAAGGGCATCAAGCTTCGTGAGGTCACCATCGAGGCGATCGAGCTGGACGGCGTGCACGTCACGCTGCCGACACTGGTCCCGCCCGACCCGGCGGGCAAACCCCAGCCCGTCGAGCTGTGGCTGCCGGCGGGGGAGACCGCGGTGGTCCGCAATGTCGCGTTGATCTTCCCGGAGGGCAAGGCGATCACCCCACCGGCGTCGCCCACGGGCTCCTGGACGATCCCCGACCTGAACCTGCAGATCACCGGGCAGCCCTCCGGCGCGGCGCGGGCGCCCGCGGTGCTGATCCCGTCCCTGCGGGCGAAGGTCGCGGGCGTGGTGGAAAGCGCCGGTGCCCGGGCCGAGATCGAACGGATCGAGGTGGGCCTGCTCAGCGGCGGCGGTGTGACCGTCGACCTGCGACGGCCCAGTGTCACCGCCATCGAGGCGCTCATCGGGGCACACCGCCTGCGGATCCGCGGCCTCGGCCCGGCGGAGCGGCCCGAACAGGGCGGTGTCCGCGCCGAACGCCTGCAAGTCGACACCCGCACCGGGGCCCTCACCATCAGTGATCTGGGCGCGAACCGCCTCCGGTACGAGAACACCGACATCGGCCTTGAGGTCGAGGTGGACAAGGCGACCTTGCCGGGCGACATCAAGGCCACCCTGCCCGGCCCCGGGCGGCCGCTGTCCGGCGACTACTTCCGGCGGCTGAACATCGAAGGCGCCTGGTTCCGTGTCGACTTCTCCGCCAAGCCGAAAGCCGCCGGGCCGCCGAAACCGGCCCCGCCACCCTCGGCGACGCCGTGGACGGACCTGCTCGCGAAGCTCGGCCCCTTCGAACAGGTCCTCGACTCGGCGCAAGGCCGCCTCCGGTTCACCGTCCACCTGGACCTGTCCGGCATCAAGGGGTGGTTCGCTCCGGCGGACATCCCGCTCGACCTGCGGATCTCCGACGGCAGGCTCGACTTCGGCGCCCTCGGGAAGCAGTTCGTCGGAGACGACCGCAAGGCACTCAACTTCCTGATGTTCACGCTGAAGCGGGATTCCGGTGAACTGCGGCTGTCCGCGTACAACCCGATCGGGGTCCAGGAGGGCTCGAAAATCGAGAACCACCTTGTACCGCTGGCGATCTGGCGGCTGCCCCAGGGTGAGCTGGCCGACGCCGACCGGTCCGAGCAGGTTCGCATCTGGCGGCTGCTCGACATGCAAGGCTTCCTGCGCTCGAAGCTGGACAAGGACGACAAGGACGACAAGGACAAGGACGAGCCGCCCAGCACGGACTCCGTCGCGTTGCGGAACATCGACTTGGATCTGGGGCTGCGCAGTGCCGTCCCGGTGGAGATCGACCTCGCGCGGGTGAGCCACGGCGGCGTCGGCGGGACCGTGACCCTGCCGCGCGGCGCGATCGCCAACCTGCGGCTCGGCGGCAACCTGCCGGGCACCCTGAAGCAGGGGCCGTCCGACCTCGCGCACGCGGAGGTCGCGGGTACCGACATCAGGTTCGGCGGCGCGGGCGAAGCGGGCGTCAGCACCGGTTCGATCGTGGTGAACGACCTGCACGACGTCGAGTTCGTCATGGGCCAGGATTGGACCCCGCAGGTGCTTTCCGGCCGGATCCGGCAGGCGACCGCCGAAGGCGTGCATTGGCGGGTGCCATGACCCCCTCGACCGGACACCGGAAAGACTCCGGCGGCCCCGCCCGGAGCTGGGCGCGCGCCGAGCGCGAAGCCGACCACGTCGCCGACGCGGTGCTGGGCCACGACAAGCCCACGGCCCATCGCCCCCACGCCGAAGTCCCGCAGAGTGGTCCCGCGGCGTTGCCCGGCGTAGGGAGGCCGCTGGACCCGGCTCACCGCGCGTTCTTCGAGCGGCGGCTCGACGCGGACCTGAGCACCGTGCGCCTGCACACCGGCGCGGCGGCGGACAAGGCGGCGCGGGACGAACACGCCAACGCCTACACCTTCGGCGAGCACGTGGTGATGGGCGGTGAAGCCGATCAAGCGACGCTCGCCCACGAGCTGACCCATGTGCTCCAGCAACGAGTCGCGGGCCATAACGCCGTGCAGCGCGACGAAAAACCGAGCACCACCGGTATCGGGCGGACACCGCCCAAAGTGGACTTCGACACCGTCAAGGAACGTCCGGCCGGTGAGGACGCGCGGGTGCTCTTCCCCCACGACTCGGTGTCGTTCTCGGTCAGTGATCTGGAGTCCCTCATCCAGCGGTTGCCCGCGAAGCGGGCACTTGTCATCGACATCGACGGGTACGCGAGCACGGAGGGCGACGCCGAGTACAACATCAACCTCTCCGCGCACCGCGCCGCGGCCCTGCGGGAGATCTTGCAGCGGCTGCTGCCCGAGTCGACGATCCTGGTGCACGCCCACGGCGCCACCGCCGCCTTCGGTGATCCGGCCGCCAACCGCCGGGTGGGCATCCGGTTCACCGAGGCACCGGCGCAGCTCTTCCCGCCGCTGACGGCCGGAGGCCTGCAACGCGACCGGCACCCGAACCTGCTGCCCGAGCTGCACCTGCACCTCGACCCCGGGCTGAGCCCGCTGGCGCCGTCCGGCACGTTCCCGCCGGACCTTGACCGGCGGCTCGACGACCCGGCCTTCGGGTACCAGGCCGCCTCATCGCAGCCACCTCAGCTTTTCCCGCCACGGGTGCCGGAGCTGCCGCCTCCGGGACCGGTGGGCCCGGCGCAGCTCTTCCCTTGGCTGATCCCGCCGTCCCGGCCGCTGCTCGACATGGGCGACCTGCACCAGGTCTTCGCCGACCACGGCCGCGCCGGTCCCATCGACCCGGGAACGGTCAAGGCGATCGAAGAGCACGCCACGCGGTGGTTCCAGTTCTTCCGGGAACGCGGGCTGACCGAAGACCAGGCGCGCACCCTCGCCAACCTCAGCGCCAGGAGCATGGTCGGCCGCGAGTTGACCAACCAGGACAACACGATCATCGACCAGAGCAACAACGCCATCGTCCGGCTGGGCGGGTCGGTGTTCCTGACCCCGACCCTCGACCCACGCGACGTGCCGGACTACGTCCGCAAGGCCTGGAAGAAACTGAGAGGCAAGTGATGAGCCCACCGAACGCGCCCAAGGTCGTCCGCGGCGGCCTCGTCGTGCTCGACGCCGTCACCAACACGGTGCGCCGCACGATCCCGTTGCAGTACAACCCCGATCTCGTCGCGCGCAGCTTCCAGGTGCGCGGCGCGGGCGGCGAAGCCGGTGCCCGCGCCGAGAACCTGCGCCTCACCGGGCCGCCGACCCAGAGCATCACGCTCGACGCCGAGCTCGACGCGACCGACCAGCTCGAATTTCCGCAGAGCAACGCCACCGTGGTCGAGGTCGGCCTGCGCGCGGCGCTCGCGGTGCTGGAGACGCTGGTCTACCCGACGCTCGCCGCGGTGCGCACCGCGGCCGGGCTCGCCGCGGCCGGGGCGCTGGAGATCGCCCCGGCGCCTGCCCCGCTGACGTTGTTCGTCTGGTCGCGCAACCACATCACCCCGGTGCGGATCACCGAGTTCTCCATCACCGAGGAGGCCTTCGACACCCAGCTCAACCCGATCCGCGCAAAAGTCCACTTAGGACTCCGCGTGTCCACGGTGAACGACGTCGGCGCCAACACCCGGGCCGGCACCTTGTCCATGACCCACCACCAGCGTCTCGAACAGCTCGCCGCGCGGCAGGCACCCGCCGGCATCGACGCCCTCGGCATCGGGAGGTTGCCATGACGGCCCCGGACGTGTCGGCCTTCCTCTCCTCGATCACCGGGGACCGCGCCGAACACCAGGCACAGAACAGCCGCTACCGCGACACCCCGACCGCCGGGCTGACCCGGCCCGACGGCACGGTCATCGTCTACCTGCGCCGCCGATTCCTGCCCCAGCCGGAGGAACTCGCCACCCTCGGCACGGTCACCGTCCAGGACGGGCACCGCGTCGACACCCTCGCCGCCGACGTGTTCGGCGACCCGACGCTGTTCTGGCGGCTCTGCGACGCCAACCTGATCAGCCGCCCCGCCGACCTGGTGGCCGAGCCCGGCCGGGTGCTGCGCGTCGCGTCACCGGAGGGCATCCCCGGAGGCCAGGGTGCTTAACGGAGTCACGCTCACGCTGATGATCGGCGCGATCCGGGCCACCCCGGTGCCCGCCGAGGTGGCCGACGCCCTGCTGAGCGCCCAGGTCACCATCGCGACCGGGCAGCGCAGCGGCTTCCAGCTCACCTTCGCCCTCGCCAAGGACGGGGTGCTCAACCGGGAGCTGCTGCCGGGCCGCTCGCTCGACCCGCCCAACCGGGTCATCCTCGTCGTGCACGTCGACGGCGTGCCGACCGTGCTCGTCGACGGTGTGGTCACCCGGCACGACGTCACGCCGAGCAACGAGGCCGGTCAGTCCACGCTCACCGTCACCGGGGTCGACGTGAGCCAGATGATGGACCTGGTCGACATGAGCTGGCTGCCGATGCCCGCCATGCCGCCGGAGGCCCGTGTCGCGCTCATCGTCGCCAAGTACGCGATGTACGGGATCGTGCCGCTGGTCGTGCCGAGCGTGCTGCTGCTGGCCCCCAACCCGCTGACGGAGATCCCCTTCGAGCAGGGCACCGACTACGAGTACGTGAACCAGCTCGCCGACGAAGCCGGGTACGTCTTCTACGTCGAGCCGGGCCCGCGCCCGGGGGTGAACTTCGCCTACTGGGGGCCGGAGATCCGCACCGGTGCTCCCCAGCCCGCGCTGAGCGTCAACATGGACGCGGCCACCAACGTCGAGTCGCTGTCGTTCTCCTTCGACGGCATCTCCCGGGCGGTCGAGCTGGTGCTGGCGCACATCCCGGAGATCCACACGACCATCCCGCTCCCGGTGCCGGACATCAATCCGCTCAACCCGCCGCTGGGCCGCAAGATCCCGCTCCCGCTGTCGATCAAGCCGCTCAGCGCGGGCCGCCGGTCGGCCAAGGACAGCACGACCAAGGCCAGCGACGACGCGACCGCGAAGTTCGACATCGTCAAGACCACCGCGCGGGCGCTGGCCAGGGCGTCGCAGGCGGCGAACGTCATCTCCGCGACCGGCACCCTCGACGTGCTGCGGTACGGCCGGCTCCTCCAGCCCCGCAAGCTCGTCACCGTCCGCGGCGCCGGGCCCGCCTACGACGGCGCGTACTTCGTCAAGAGCGTCACCAGCTCGCTCAAGCCCGGTGAGTTCAAGCAGCAGTTCACCCTCAGCCGCAACGCCCAGATCTCCAGGACAGGAACGGTTCGCCCATGAGCAAGGTCTACCTCGGCAAGTACCGCGGGACGGTGGTCAGCAACATCGACCCGACCAATACCGGGCGCCTCATCCTCGAGGTGCAGGACGTCACCGGGAAGGCGCCTTCGAGCTGGGCCATGCCGTCGTTCCCGCTGGGCGGCCTCCAGACCGGCGCGTGGATGATCCCGCCGGTCAAGGCCGGGGTCTGGGTCGAGTACGAGCAGGGCGACCCGAACAAGCCGATCTGGACCGGCTGCTGGTTCGGCAGCGCGGCGGAGGTGCCCGCCGCGGCACTGGTCGCGCCGCCCGGCGTGCCGCACGTCGTCCTGCAGACCAGGGGCCAGAACTCGCTGACGGTCTCCGACGTGCCCGGCCCGACCGGCGGCATCCTCATCAAGTCCACCACCGGGGCGCTGATCTCCGTCAACGACCTCGGCATCACGATCAGCAACGGCAAGGGCGCCTCGATCGTCATGTCGGGCCCCTCGGTCACGATCAACTCCGGCGCGCTGGTGGTGACCTGATGCCCGGCCTCGTCCTGCACGTCGGCGCCACGGTGAACTGCCCGCACACCGCGCCGGCCCAGACCGTCTCCTCGAACACGCGGGTGGTCGTCTCCGGGACCCCGGTCGCGACCATCGCCGACCAGACCACGGTGACCGGGTGCCCGTTCGTCGTCGGCACCAAGCCGCAGCCGTGTGTCCTCGTGCAGTGGTCCGTGCCGTCGGCGCGGGTGAAGGTCAACGGCCAGCCCGTGCTGCTCAGCACCAGCCCGGGGCTGTGCAAGAGCGCGGAGCAGATCCCACAGGGCCTCGCGATCGTCGGGGCGACCCAGACCAGGGTGGTGGCCCAATGACCCACATCGGCGTGCCGCTGCGCATCGACGCGGCCGGCCGTACCGCCACGATCACCGACCCCGACTACCTCCGCGCGCTCATCCGCGAGGTGCTCTTCACCCGCCCCGGCGAGCGGGTCAACCGGCCGGACTTCGGCAGCGGGCTGCTGCAGCTCGTCTTCGCCCCGGCCGACGACACCCTCGCCGCGACCACCCAGCTCACCGTGCAGAGCGCGTTGCAGCGCTGGCTCGGCGATCTGATCGACGTGGCCGCCGTCCAGGTCGAGAGCGACGAGGAGACGTTGCGGGTGCTCGTCTCCTACGTCGTGCACGGCTCCGGGCTCGGGGTCACCGACGAGTTCAGGCAGGCGTTATGACCACCGCGACGACCGGCGTGTTCACCTGCGCCGACGAGGCCCGGCGGCGCAAGGTCGCCGCGAGCACCACGCACAACGGCATCGACTACCTGGAGGTCGACCCGGCCGACCAGCGGGTGCTGCTCGTGCACTTCCTGCATCCGCTGCCCGGGGTGCCGGACGGCATTCCCGGCGGCCCGCCGCTCGAAGCCGCCAACATCGTCATCGAGGGCGGCGAGCGCATCACCGCGTTCACCGTGCTTTCCGTCGCCGCCGACGGTGACGTGCTGACCGTGACGGTCGACCGGTCCGGCGACTTCTCCACCTACCGGCTGCGCCTGGTGGCCGGTGTCGCCAGCGACGACGCGCCCGCCGGGTTCGACCCGCTGCTGAGCGTGGTGCCGTTCTCGTTCAAGGTCACCTGCCCCAACCCGTTCGACTGCCGCCCCCGGCCCGCCTCACCGGCCGCGCCACCCCCGCCGGGCACGCTCGACTACCTGGCCAAGGACTACGAGGGCTTCCGCAGGCTGTTGCTGGACCACCTCGGCACGCTGCTGCCGTCGTGGACCGACCGCGGCCCCGCCGACCCGTTCGTCGCGCTGGCCGAACTGCTCGCGCACGTCGGCGACCAGCAGAGTTACCTGCAGGACGCGGTCGCCACCGAGGCATACCTCGGCACCGCGAGGAGCCGTATCTCGCTGCGCCGTCACGCCCGGCTGCTCGACTATCCGGTGCGGGACGGCTGCAACGCGCGTGCCTGGATCGCGGTCGAGGTCGCGCCCGGTTCGGACAGCGACGGCCTGGTGCTCCCGGCCGGTACCCCGGTGCTGCTCGGTGTCGCCACCGACTCGCCGACGGCCTCGGCGGCGGAGGCGCTGGTGGTGGCCGGGTCGTCCGGGATCGCGTTCGAGACCGTGCACCCGCTGACGCTCGTGGCGCCCCGCTCGCGCGTCGACGTGCACACGTGGAGCGCCGAGGCGTACTGCCTGCCCGCGGGCACCACCGGCACCACACTCGTCGACACCGGCTCCGGCCTCGCCGTCGGGGACGTGCTGCTCTTCGAGGAGATCGCGAGCCCCGCGACCGGCCTCGCCGCCGACGCCGACCCGGCGCACCGCCAGGCAGTGCGGCTGACGTCGGTGCGCCGCCGCCGCGACCCGATCGAAGACGTCGACATCGTGGACGTCACCTGGCACCAGGCCGACGCGCTGGCCTTCGCGCTGACGGTGCTCGCCGCCCCCGCCCCCGGGCGGCCGCCGGTGCGGACCGCGCGGGCCCGCGGCAACGTCGTCCTCGCCGACCACGGCTTGCGGGTCCGGGCGCCGCTCCCGGTGGTCGAGACCGACCGCTACCGGCCCGCGCTGCCGGGCGCGCCGGTCAGCCAGGCCGAGCCGTACCCGCCCGCCGTCGCGGCCACCCGCCCGGCGGCCGACGCAATGACGCGCTCGCCCGGCGACGCGCTGCCGCAGGTGACGCTCCTGGACGGGGACGACACCTGGGACGCGCGGGCCGACCTGCTCGGCAGCGACCGGTTCGACCGCGCCTTCGTCGTCGAGACCGAGCGCGACGGCACCGCGCAGTTGCGCTTCGGCGACGACGTCTACGGCCTGCGCCCGGTCATCGGCACCACGTTCACCGCGGAGTTCCGGGTCGGCAACGGACCCGACGGCAACGTCGGCCACGACACCCTGCGCCGGGTGGTGTGGGACCGCGCGGGCATCACCGGCGTGACCAACCCCCTGCCCGGCGCGGGCGGGCAGCGGCCGGAATCCATGGACGAGATCCGCGAGTTCGCGCCGCGGGCGTTCCGCGTGCAGCGGCGCGCGGTGACCGAAGCCGACTGGGAACTCTTCGCCGGTGAGCACCCCGAGGTGCAGCGCGCCAAGGCCCGGTTCCGCTGGACCGGCAGCTGGTACACGGTGTTCCTCACCATCGACCGGTTCGGCGGCGGGCCCGTCGTCGAGGACCCGGTGTTCCTGGACGGCTTGCGCACCGACCTGGAGCGCTTCCGGATCGCCGGCTACGACCTGGAGATCACCGGGCCGACCTACGTCCCGCTGGACCTGTCGCTGCGCGTGTGCGTGCGCCCCGAGTACTTCCGCACCGACGTGGAACAGGCGCTGCTCGACACGCTTTCGAACCGGGGGAGCGGGTTCTTCTCGCCGGACCGCTTCACCTTCGGCCAGCCGCTCTACCTCAGCGAGATCGACCGGGCCGCGATGGCCGTGCCCGGGGTGTCGTTCGTGGAGATCACCGCGGCCCACCGGTTCGGCCGCGCCCCGGCCGGTGAGCTGGAGGCCGGGGTCATCACCGCCGGCGCCCTCGAAGTGATCCGGCTCGACAACGACCCGAGCCTGCCCGAGCGCGGCCAGCTCCACCTCGAGCTCCAAGGAGGGCTGTGATGACCCAGCAGGGCTGCGGCTGCACGGCCGTGGACACCTCGCCGATCGCGGTGCCGGTCAACCCGCCGGGCCTGGACGCGCTGGCCTACCGCGTCGGCACCCGCGACGGGTTCACCGAGGTGATGGAGCGGGCGCTCGGCGCCGACCCGGTGCTGCGCCGCCTCGGCACCCGGGAGCCCGCCGACCCGATCGTCGCGCTGCTCGACGCGGGCGCCTCGATGCTCGACGTGCTCACCTTCTACCAGGAGCGGATCGCCAACGAGGGCTTCCTGCGCACCGCCACCGAGCGGCGGTCGGTGCTGGAACTGGTCCGTGCCATCGGCTACGAACTGCGGCCGGGTGTCGCCGCGTCGACGATGCTCGCGTTCACCGTCACCAAGCCGCAGGAGCCGCCCGGCCCGGACGCCCCGGTGATCAGCCAGGCCGTCACCACCGCGCCGGTCGTGCGGATCCCGGCCGGTACCAAGGCACAGAGCGTGCCCGGCCAGAACGAGCTTCCGCACACGTTCGAGACCGTCGAGGACCTCGACGCCCGCCCCGAGTGGAACGCGATGCGCGTGCCGGTCACCGTGCTCCGGGCACCGCAGCCCACCGAGACCGACATCTGGCTGGCGGGCACGGCGACCGGCCTGGCCACCGGTGACCTGCTCCTGCTCGTCGGGTTCCCGCCGGAGGAGGTCTGGGAGGTGCGCCGGGTCAGTGCCGTCCGCACCTTCCCGCGCGACGGCGCGATCGCGGAACACACCCTCGTCACCGTCGACCGGCCGCTCGAAAAGCACGCCGAGACGATCTACGCGCTGCGGACGCGGGCCGCGCTCTTCGGGCACAACGCCGTGCCGTGGGACAGCCTCCCGGTGTCGCTGCGGGTCGGCGAGGACGAACCCGGCTCGGACGGCAATCGGTTCCACAAAGGTCTCTACGCCGACCGGGAGGACAGCTGGGTCGATGCCACGTTCGCCGAGGACAACGCGTTCCTGCATCTGGACCGGGTCTACCCCGACATCGTCGTCGGGCAGTGGATCGTGCTCGCCACCCCCGACGCCGTCGAGCGGTTCACCGTGGTGTCGGTGGACGAGGTCGGCATCGCCGACTTCGGGCTGTCCGCGCAGGTGACCAGGCTGCGCGTGACCGGGCCGGGCATCAACCGGTTCTCGCCGCGGAACGCCGCGGTGTTCGCGCGGCCGGAGCTGCTGCCGCTGGGGGAGCGCCCGGTCGACAAGGGCGTGTCCGGGCGGGAGATCGAACTGGCCGATCCCATCGACGGGCTGACGCCGGGCCGGTTCATCGCGATCCGCGGCGTCCGGGAGGACACCGGCACCATCGCGTCGGAGGTGCGGCAGCTCGCCGAGGTGTGGCAGCCCAACGGTGTCACCGTGCTCGTGCTCACCGAGGACCTCCGGTACTGCTACGTGCCGAACTCCGTGCGGATCAACGCCAATGTCGCGTCGGCCACCGAAGGCGACACCAGGACCGAGATCCTCGGCAGCGGGGACGCCGCGCGGCCGTCCCAGGAGTTCACGCTGACCGGCAAGCCGCTCACCCACGTCTCGGCGCCGACACCGTCCGGGGGCCGGTCCACCCTGCGCATCCGGGTCGACGGCGTGCTGTGGACCGAGGTCGGCTCGCTCTTCGCGCAGCCGCCCACGGCCACCGTCTACACCGCCCGGCTCGCCGACGACGGCACCGTCACCGTGCGCTTCGGCGACGGCCGCACCGGCGCGCTCCTGCCGACCGGGCAGGACAACGTCGTCGCCACCTACCGCGTTGGCATCGGCCTGGGCGGCAACCTCGGCACCGGCCGGATCAGCCTGCTGCTGACCCGCCCGCTCGGGGTCGAAGAGGTGATCAACCCGATCGCGGCGACCGGCGGCGACGACCCGGAACAGCTCGCGAAGGCCCGTCAGAACGCCCCGGCGACAGTCCTCACCCTCGACCGGGTGGTGTCGCTACGCGACTACGAGGACTTCGCCCGCTCGTTCGCCGGGATCGGCAAGGCACGGGCCGCCGCAAGGTGGAACGGCGAACAGCGGATCGTCCAGCTGATCGTGGCCGCCGCGGACGGCACCCCCGTCGACCCGTCGTCGGCGCTGTTCACGAACCTGCGCGATGGCATCGACGCCGCGCGGCACGCCGGGCACCAGGTGGCGATCGAGTCCTTCCGGCCGCGGCCGTTCCACGTCGCGCTCGGCGTGGCCGTGACGCCCGGCAGGCTGGCCACGGACGTGTTCGCCGCGGTCGCCGCGGCCCTCACCGCGACGTTCTCCTTCGAGCGCCGCGACTTCGGCCAGCGGGTCGCCGCGAGCGAGGTGCTCGCCACCGTCCAGACCGTGACCGGCGTCCGCGGCGCCGTGCTCACCGCGCTGCGGTTCACCGACACCGACACCACCATCACCGCCAACACCGAGGCCGGGCGCGTCGAGCTGCTGCCCGCCGAACCCGCCGACCTGCTCACCATCGACGGCGCCGACCTGACCGAGCTGCTGGAGCCGCTGCCATGACCACCGCGATCACCACCGGGACCCTCACCATCACCAGCCGCCGGGTCTACGAACTGCTGCCGGCGGAGCTGCGGCGCCTGGACGGCGAGTCCGGCGGCGCGGTCCAGGCGCTCGTGCGGATCTTGGCCGAGCAGCTCGCCGCGGTCGAGGCCGACATCGACCGGCTCGGCGAGGACTGGTTCATCGAGACCTGCGCCGAATGGGTCGTGCCCTACCTCGGCGACCTGCTCGGCGCGCGGGGCGTGCACCAGATCGCGACGGCCGGAGCCACCGCGGCCCGCGCCCGGGTCGCCAACACACTGCGGTTCCGCCGCCGCAAAGGCACCCTCGCCATGCTGGAACAGCTGGCCCGCGACGCGACGGGCTGGCCCGCGAAGGCCGTCGAGTTCTTCGAACTGCTGTCGGCGACCCAGCACCTCAACCACCTGCGCCCGCAGCGACCGGCGTCGGCCGACCTGCGCCGTGCCGATGCGCTGGAGCTCGTCGACACCGCGTTCGACACCTTCGCCCACACCGTCGACGTCCGCCCGATGCCCGGCGGCCGTCCCAACATCCCGAACGTCGGCCTGTACGTCTGGCCGATCCCGTCGTACTCACTCGAACAGGCCTCGGTGCTTCCCGCCGCGAGCCCCGACGACGGCCGCTACCGCGCCGACCCGCTCGGCGCCGACCGCCCGCTGCTGATGCCACCGGTCACCGAGACCGGCATCGAGCAGTTCGCGCGGGAGGAGAACGTGCCCGGCCTGCTGCGGCGGCGGCCGTTGTTCGACGAGCTGGAACGGTTGCGTGCCGGTGACCCGGCCGCGCCGCGGTTCTTCGGCGACCGCCCGGTGTTCCGGGTGCACGTCGGCCAGCGGGCCGGTGATCCGCCGACGCCCGTCCCGCCGGAGCGGCTGCACGTGTGCGACCTGTCGACCTGGCGGCGGCCGTCCCAGCCCGGGCACGTCAACGTCGACCCGGTGCTCGGGCGGCTCAGCTTCCCGGCGGGCGCGACCCCGGCGCGGGTCGCCTTCACCTCCGCGTACGGCTTCGGCGGTGATGTCGGCGCCGGTACCTACAGCCGTCGCGACGGGCTGGGCGTGATCCTCGACCGGGCGGTCGACTTCCAGGTGGGCGTCCGAACCCCGGAACCGGGGGAGCCCGCCGAACCCGGCGTGCTGTACGACAACCTGGCCGACGCCGTCGCCGCGTGGAACGCCTTCGACCGCGCG
>Ga0247768_1000588_pt1 | contig 13190 bp, 8 predicted proteins | sample UWRJL016104C6_FD_179944 | JGI IMG/M metagenome (GOLD analysis project Ga0247768, IMG submission 179944) | Plant litter microbial communities from Arlington Agricultural Research Station in Wisconsin, United States - UWRJ-L016-104C-6 | ecosystem: Environmental > Terrestrial > Plant litter >... | reverse complement strand
GCACCCGTACCCCGCGGCGCCACACCGAGTTCGTCAACGGCACCCCGGGCCGGTACGCCAAATGCGTCACCGACGGCGCGTCGAGCACGTGGACGTCCGCGCGGGCACCCACGCGGATGACCCCGACGTCGTCGCGCCGCAACGCCTTCGCTCCGCCCGCCGTCGCGGCCCACACGGCTTCGTCGACGGACATGCCCATCTGCAACACGGCCGTCGCGACGCAGAACGCCATCGAAGTCGTGTACGAGCTGCCCGGATTGACGTTGCTGGCCAACGCGACCGCCACCCCCGCGTCGAGCAACCGCCTGGCCGGTGCCAGCGGCTGCCGGGTCGACAAATCGCAGGCGGGCAGCAACGTCGCCACCGTGTCCGACGACGCGAGCGCTTCGACGTCGTCCTCGCTCAAGTACGTGCAGTGATCAACACTCGCCGCCCCCACACGAACCGCGAGCCGTACGCCCGGCCCCTCACCGAGCTGGTTACCGTGCACCCGCACCCCGAGCCCACGCGCGACAGCGGCGTCCAGCACACGCGCGGATTGAGCCTCGTCGAACGCCCCGGTCTCGCAGAAGACATCGACCCAGCGCACCAAATCCACGACGGCGTCCAGCATCTCTCCGCAGACAAGGTCCACATAGGACTCGGGGTCGCTCCCCGGCGGCACCAGGTGCGCCCCGAGGAACGTCACCTCGTCCACGACCTCGGCGGCGATCCGGGCCGAGCGAGCCTCGTCCTCGACGGTCAGGCCGTAGCCCGTCTTGGTCTCCAGGCACGTCGTGCCCTGGCTCGCGGCTTCATCGACGTGGCGACGCAGGTTCGCGGCCAACTCGGCATCGGACGCGGCCCGCGTCGCGCCGACGGTCACCGCGATCCCGCCCGCGCTGTATGCCTTCCCGGCCATCCTGGCCTCGAACTCCGCCGTCCGGTCCCCGGCGAAAACCAGGTGCGTGTGGCTGTCGACCCAGCCCGGCAGCACCGCGCGGCCGTCGACGTCGACACGCTCGTCCGCGCTCGGCGCGTCCGCGGCCGGGCCGACCCAAACGATGCGCTCACCCTCGATGACCAACGCGGCATCATGCAGCCTGCCGAGTTCGTGGTCGTTCGTGGTCAGCTCGCCGATTCCCGTGATCACCTGTGCCACAGCGCCTCGATCTCCTTGGCCAACACCGATTCCGGACTCTCGATCAGTTCGTGCGCGCGGCCGGTGACGACCCGGCGCCCGTCGATCATGACATGCACGACGTCCGCCGCCGAAGCCGCGAACACCGCGCCGCTTGGCTCGATCCCCGCTGTCCGCACCGAGCCGAGGTCGACCGTGACCAGGTCGGCGGCTGCTCCGGCTTCGAGCCCGCCGACCTCACCCCAGCCGATCGCGTCGTGATCGGTGGCCGCGGCCATCAACTCCGCGACCGAAAACCGGCCTCGCGACTGACTGGCCAGCCGTTCGTTCAACTCCAGCGCGCGGGTCTCCTCGAACGCGTCGACCACGGCGTTGCTGTCACTGCCGAGGGCAAGCCCGACACCGGCATCCAGGAGTTCCCTGGCCGGGCCGATCCCGTCACCGAGATCCCGTTCGGTGGTCGGGCAAAAACATGCGCGGGTACGGGAATCGGCCAGCAGGCCGATGTCCGAGCCGGTCAAATGCGTGGCGTGCACGGCGACCGTCGACGCTCCGAGCACCCCGACCTCGTCGAGCAGCGCGGTGGGCGTCCGTCCATAGTGGCTCAGACATTCGGCGTTCTCGGCCCGTTGCTCGGAAAGATGAACATGCAACGGCCGTTCGCGTGCCCACTCGGCGACCACCGGCAACTGCTCGGCCGGAACCGCCCGCACCGAATGCACCGCGGCGCCGACTCGCGCATTCCCCTGCGGTACAAAGGAACGGGCGCGCTCGGCCCACGCGTGCGCGTCGCCGTCGCCGAATCGCGCCTGATACTCGTCGAGTTCGCGCCCGAAACCCCCGGACAGATAACAAGTGTCCAGCAAGGTGATCCGGATGCCCGCGTCCGACGCCGCCCGCACGAGCGCGGCACTCATCTCGTTCGGATCGCCGTACCGAGTTCCACCGGGCGCGTGATGCAGGTAGTGGAACTCGCCGACGCTGGTGTATCCGGCCATGACCATCTCCGCGTAGACACCGCGCGCCAGCCGGTAGTACGAATCGGGGTCCAGCCTGGACGCGAGGGTGTACATCCGCTCCCGCCAGGTCCAGAATGTGCCGCGCTCGTGCTGGGTGCGCCCGCGCAGCGCCCGGTGGAACGCGTGCGAATGCCCGTTCGCGAACCCTGGCAGCGTCAGTCCATTCAGGACGACTCCCTCGCGCGGAACATCAGCGGTCACCGACGAAATACGCGACCCATCGACGTCGATGCGCACAGCACTGGCGACCCCGCCCGGCAACCACGCGTACTCGCACCAGTAGACCGTCATGTCGACAAATGCTCCAGGACGTCCGCGAGCGCCCGCACCCCGTGATCGACGTCGGCCGCTTCGGCGAACTCCTCGGGCGCGTGGCTGATACCCGTCGGGTTTCGCACGTAAAGCATGCCCGAAGGGACATACGCGGCAAGGATTCCCGCGTCGTGACCGGCACCCGTCGGCAGCTCGGGAACGTCACCCAGCCGCGTCTTCAGCTCATCCCGCAAAGCCGCGTCGAAGGTCACGGTGTCCGAATAGGACTCCTCGCTGACCGTCACCGAGCAACCTTCGGCCTCGGCCGCCTCCCGCGCGGCCTCGGTGATCTCGGCGACCAGCGCCGGGGTCCGGCCGCTCCCCGGCACGCGCGCGTCCAGCCAAAGATCCACAGTGGACGCGATCACGTTCGTCCCACCCGGTGTCGGAACCAAGCGGCCGACCGTGGCTCGCCCATCACCGGTGGCCGACGCCGCCCGGCGCGCGGCCGCGATCACCGACGCGGCGGGCAGCATCGGATCGTGCCGGTCCCCCATCAGCGTCGCCCCGGCGTGGTTTCCCTGACCGCCGAACGAAAACCGCCACCGCCCGTGCGCGATGACCGTACTGCCCACCGCGACCGGCGAGCCGAGGTCGATCAGCCCTCGGCCCTGCTCGACGTGCAACTCGACAAACCGGCCGATCTTTCCCAGCAGGTCCGGGTCGGCGCCGAACCACTCAGGCGCCAGCCCTGCCTGTGAAGCGGCTTCCGCCAGCGTCACGCCGTCCGGGTCACGCAGGCCGCGTGCCTTGTCGGCGTCGATCGACCCAGTCAGCAGCCGCGAGCCGAGACACGGGACGCCGAAGCGTCCGCCCTCTTCCTCCGCGAACACCACCACGGCGAACGGCTTCGCCGGGGTGAACCCCTTGGCCTGCAACGACTCGACGGCATCCAGCGCGCTGACCACACCAAGCGGGCCGTCGAACGCGCCACCGCCGGGCACCGAATCCAGGTGACTTCCGGTGACGACGGCATCCGGCCCCTGGGCGCCCCACCACGCCCACATGTTGCCGTTGCGGTCGGTCTCGACGTCGAGCCCCAGCCGCAGCGCCCTCTCGATGAACCATTCCCGCAGGTCACGCTCGGCCGGGTCGAAGGCGTGCCGCGAAAAGCCGCCCCGGGCCCGGTCCCGCCCGACCCCGTCGAGCTCGCCCAGCAGCGAACCGGCGCTCACGCCCGCGCCCGCATCGGGATGTGGACACCGCGTTCGTCGGCGACCTTCGCGGCGCTCTCGTAGCCCGCGTCGACATGCCGCATCACGCCCGTGCCCGGGTCGTTGGTCAGCACCCGCTCCAGCTTCCGCGCCGCCAGCGCGGTCCCGTCGGCGACACACACCTGACCGGCGTGGATCGACCGGCCCATGCCGACACCGCCACCGTGGTGGATCGACACCCAGCTCGCCCCGGACGCGGTGTTGAGCAGCGCGTTCAGCAACGGCCAGTCGGCGATCGCGTCGGAGCCGTCGGCCATGCCCTCGGTCTCGCGGTACGGCGACGCGACGCTGCCGGAGTCGAGGTGATCACGCCCGATGACCACCGGCGCCTTCAGCTCGCCGCTGGCCACCATCTCGTTGAAGCGCAGGCCCGCGAGGTGCCGCTCGCCGTAGCCGAGCCAGCAGATCCGCGACGGAAGGCCTTGGAAGGCGACCCGCTCGCCGGCGAGCCGGATCCAGCGGGCGAGGGATTCGTTCTCGGGGAACAACTCCAGCATCGCCTTGTCCGTGGCGTAGATGTCGTCGGGGTCGCCGGACAGCGCGGCCCAGCGGAACGGCCCGTTGCCCTCGCAGAACAGCGGGCGGATGTAGGCGGGCACAAAACCGGGGAAGTCGAAGGCCCGTTCACAGCCGCCGGCTTTCGCCTCACCGCGCAGCGAGTTGCCGTAGTCGAAGACCTCCGCGCCCTTGTCCAGGAAGCCGAGCATCGCGTCGACATGGTCGGCCATCGACTCACGCGAGCGATCGGTGAACTCGTCGGGCTTCTTCGACGCGTAGTCGTGCCAATCCTCGACGCTGACCCCCTTCGGCAGGTACGAAAGCGGGTCGTGCGCGGAGGTCTGGTCGGTGACGATGTCGACCTCGACGTCCCGGCGCAGCAGCTCGGGCAGCACCTCGGCGGCGTTGCCGACCACACCGACCGACAGCGCGCGCTTCTCCCTCTTCGCTGCGGTGACACGGCGGATCGCGTCGTCCAGGTCGTCGGCGACCTCGTCGAGGTACCGGTTCTCGACGCGACGGCGGGCACGCTGCGGATCGCACTCGATGACCAGCGCGACACCCTCGTTCATGGTGATCGCCAGCGGCTGCGCGCCACCCATCCCGCCGAGCCCGGCCGTGACGGTCAGCGTCCCTTTAAGGGTGCCATCACCGCGTCCGGTCGAAGCGAGCTTCTTCGCCACCGCGGCGAAGGTCTCGTACGTGCCCTGAAGGATGCCCTGGGTGCCGATGTAGATCCACGAGCCCGCGGTCATCTGGCCGTACATGGTCAGCCCGAGCTGTTCGAGGCGGCGGAACTCCGGCCAGGTCGCCCAGTCACCGACGAGGTTCGAGTTCGCCAGCAGCACCCGCGGCGCCCACTCGTGCGTGCGGAACACCCCGACCGGCTTGCCCGACTGCACCAGCAGCGTCTCGTCGGCGTCCAAAGTGGTCAGTTCGCGCGTGATCGCGTCGAAGCTGGCCCAGTTGCGGGCGGCCTTGCCGGTGCCGCCGTAGACGACCAGGTCCTCGGGCCGCTCGGCGACCTCGGGGTCGAGGTTGTTGTGCAACATCCGCATCGCGGCTTCGGTCTGCCAGTTCTTGGCGGTCAGCGTGGTACCCCTGGCGGCACGGACCGTGCGGCTCTGGCTCATCAGTCCTCCAACTTGGCTACGGCGGGGAGCGCGAGGATCGCGCCCGACGCGACGAGTTCTTCGGCGGCGGCGATCTCCGGCGCCAGATGACGATCGGGGCCCGGGCCGTCGACCCGGGTGCGCAGCAGGTCGCGCACGGCCCCGGTGACCGGCGACGGCTTGAGGGGCGCGCGGAAGTCCAGCGCCCGCGCGGCGGTGAGCAGTTCGACGGCGAGCACGGTCGTCAGCCCTTCGACGGCCTTGCGCAGCTTGCGCGCGGCGGACCAGCCCATCGACACATGGTCCTCCTGCATCGCGCTGCTCGGGATCGAGTCGACCGACGCGGGCACCGCGAGCCGCTTAAGCTCGCTGACGATCGCGGCCTGGGTGTACTGCGCGATCATGTGCCCTGAGTCGACACCGGGGTCCGCGGCGAGGAACGCGGGCAGGCCGTGCGAGCGGGAGACGTCGAGCATCCGGTCCGTGCGCCGCTCCGCGATGCTGGCCATGTCGGCGAGCGGGATCGCGAGGAAGTCGAGCACGTAGGCGATCGGGGCGCCGTGGAAGTTGCCGTTCGATTCGACGCGGCCGTCGGCCAGCACCACCGGATTGTCCACAAAGGACGCGAGTTCGCGGTCCGCGACGAGCTCCGCGTGCGTCAGCGAATCCCTCGCGCCACCGTGCACCTGGGGCGCGCAACGCAGTGAGTAGGCGTCCTGGACACGCGGGCAATCCGGCCCGCGATGACTCGCGACGATCTCCGAGCCGGCGAGCGCGGCGAACATGCGCGCCGCGCTGCGAGCCTGGCCGGGATGCGGGCGGAGCGCCTGCAGGTCGGCGGCGAACGCGCGGTCCGTGCCGAGCAGCGCCTCGACGCTCATCGCGGCCGTGAGATCGGCGATGTCGAAGAGTTTCCGCAGGTCAGCGGCGGCGAGCAGCAACATGCCGAGCATACCGTCCGTGCCGTTCGTGAGCGCGAGGCCTTCCTTCTCGGCTAGCACCAAGGGCTCGATCCCGGCCGTCTTCAGCGCCTCGGCGGCGGGAATCCGGCGGCCCTCGACGTCGAAGACCTCGCCCTCGCCCATCATCGCCAGCGCGACCGCGGCCAGCGGCGCGAGGTCGCCGGAGCAGCCGAGCGAGCCGTACTCGTGGACGACCGGGGTGATCCCGGCGTTGAGCAGCGCGGCCAATGTCGCCGCGGTGGTGGGCCGGATCCCGGTGTAACCGCTGGCCAGGGTGCGCAGGCGCAGCATCATCAGCGCGCGCACGACCTCCGGCTCGACCGCCGCCCCCGCCCCGGCGGCGTGCGAGCGGATCAGCGACCGCTGCAACGCCGTGCGGCTCTCTACGGGGATGTGTCGGGTGGCCAGCGCACCGAAGCCCGTCGACACCCCATAGGTGGGCTCGGTGGCTTCGGCGAGCGCCTCGATGTGCAGGCGCGTGGCCGCGAGATTCTTTTCGGCGGACTCGGTGAGCCCGACCTCCGCGGAACCGCGGGCGACCGCGACAACCTGCTCGGCGCGTAGCGGATCCGACCCCAAGAGGACTCTTTCCATGACCACATTCCACCCCGCGCGGCCACCCCCTGTCCCACCCGAAGGTGGACTACCGTCTGGTATCCCAGACACTTGGTCGCGCGGAGAGGAGTCGCGGTGGGTAAAAGCAGCGATGTGCCGGCGCTGCGCAACGGCCTCGCCGTGCTGCGGGTGCTCGCCGGACGGGCCGGGCCGATGTCGGCCGCCGCTGTCGCGCGCGAGCTGGCTCTTCCGCGCTCGACGACGTATCACCTGCTCGGCGAGCTCGAAGCCGCCGGATTTGTCGCGCACTTGGCCGACGAACGCCGCTACGGCCTTGGCATCGCCGCGTTCGAACTCGGTTCGGCCTACCTGCGCCACGATCCGCTCGAACGACTGGCCGGACCGCTCCTGCGCAAACTCGTCGACCGCGTCGGCCACACCGCGCATCTCGGTGTGCTGCACGGAAACGAGTCGCTCTACCTCATCAAGGAACGCCCGGCGCGCCCGGAAACGCTGGTGACCGAGGTTGGCGTGCGCCTGCCCGCCCACCTCACGGCGTCCGGCCGGGCCATCCTGGCGCATCTGCCGTCACCACATGTGCGGGCGCTTTTCCCTGCCGCGCAGGCCTTTGTGCCCCGAACCGAACGCGGGCCCCGCGACCTCGCCGGGCTGCGCCGGACGCTGAGCGCCGAACGCAGACTCGGCTGGGCCGTGGAAGATGGGATGGTGACGCCCGGCTTCGCCTCGGTCGCCTATCCGGTGTTCGATCACGGGGGACGGCCGTTGGCGGCGATCAGTGTGACCTTGCGGCATCACTGTCCGGAGGAGAAGGTCTGCGGTACGACCTGGCCGGAACTCGCCGCCGACGTCCGGCGGACCGCCACGGAGCTGACCACCCGAATCGGTGGTCAGCCTGCCGGGTGAAACCTGCGTTTTATGCGGAGGCCGAAGCCGAAGCGGAAGCTCCGGATTTCCTGCCCTCGGCTGCCTCTAGACCGAGCATCGCGAGCAGTTCGGCGCAGTCCAGCGCGTCCGATGAGTGCCCTGCGACCGTGCGTGCCGCCTTGCCGTTCTGTGCGGTAAGCCGTACTTCTTCTTCGGCTCGAACACCCGCCAGCCAACTCTGGTCTTCTGCCGGATTGGGGTGACTGGCATGCCTTGCCCAGGTCATCTGGAACCTTCTTCCAGCCCCCGTGACAACCGATGATCAGTCACGACGAGGGCCACGATCGGGACCTCAGCATGACATCTTCGCGCCGATATGTCGTCATCGGCGGGCGAAGAAGTCTCGAACGGTGACAAAAATTGACTTGTCCGGACCGGTGACTTGACACCGAAAATACCGCTCTGAGCTGCGGATTTGACATATAGTTCAGCGCCGCGCGGCCGCCGATTATTCCCCGGCCGTACCCAAGGATGACAAACCTCTCCCCGGAGAGATTCCACCACAAGAGTCATGACCCTCCGTACATGACAGCGTACCCAGTGCTTCGATTCGCGTGTCTCCCTTGCGCACCTTGTGAGCGTTCCGGCCGGTTCTAACCGGCCGGAACGCTCACAACCCGGTGACCAGCACACATAGTCCTCCGGGCTGGCACTCCTCGGTCAGATTCGCTCTCCTTGCGCCAACTGATAACGCATTCCATCCAGAATGACCCGCAAACCGTGCTCGAATCGCTCATCGGGGTCTGCTGCGGCCAACACGGCTTCACGCAACATCGGATACAACTCGAAGTCCGGCCGCTCGGCCTCCTCGTCGTCGCGGTTCGCCGCCTGCTGATCCTCGATCGTGGTACCGAGGACGTAATTGGTCAGCGTGCCGATCCCCCGCATCGCGCCGGCCGGGGTGAACCCGGATTTTTGAAGTATCACAAGGATTCCCTCGACGTACTGCCACCGGTCGCCCGCCGGGCGGCTCGCACTCGCGAGCAACGCGCCGTCGCGGTGCGCCAGCATTCCGCGCCGGATACGCCGGGACATCCAAGCGAGCCAGCAATCCCATCCGGCGTCAGGCCCCGGCATGGTGCCGAGTTCGGCTTCGGCCATCGCCGTCGCCGCCATCTCGTCGAGCAGGTCCTGTTTGTTCTTAAAATGCCAATAGAGCGTCGGCGCCTGGATGCCGAGTTCCGTCGCGAGCTTGCGCAGGGACAGCTTTTCCAGCCCTACCTCGTCAAGCAGGCGAAGTGCCGCCCGCACAACGTCTTCCCGTACGAGTGACATGGCGGCCCGCTCACGATTCCGGCCGGGCGAGGAATGGCGTGACGAGCCCCGGCAAAACACTGTCGGCGACACGAAGTGCTTCCCCGAGTTCGACGTCGAGGATTTCGTAGTGCTGATGCCCGGCCGCGGTGGTCGCGATCAACGTCGCGAGTCCGGCGCGCCGCTGGAAAAACGACTGCCGCACATTCCAGCCGATGATCCCCTCGCGAGAGATCATCACGCGCCGCCGCACGAGCGATCCCTGACGTCCCACCAAAACCGTACCGCCGGGAGACTTCGCGACGGCGTGCCCGAGGCTGCGATAGCGATCCGCGGCGAGCAATAGCCCGATCGGCAGCAAAACCAAGGTCGCCACCGCGATTCCCAAGCCGATGACGTCCAAGGCCCAGAGCACGAACGCCAGTGCGGCCAGGATCGCGCCCAGCCCGAGCGCGCGGTTGTACCGCCGCTGCCGCGCACGCGCGCCGTGCGGAACGAGGTCGATGTCGACCGCGTCCGGATTCGCGAGCACCGCCCTGGCCACCCTTTCCGACTCCGCTCGCGGAGTCGGCGGCAGCAGCAGTGTCCCGCCGCGCTCGGCGCCCCGGCCGACACGCAGACCGGTGGTGATCGCCAAAACCCGCGCCCCCCGCGCCGAACGCAGCAGCAGCGGCTCGCTGATCTCCGCGCCGTGCAGCCGCCGCTCCTCGATCGTCGTCGATCGTGTGTTGATCGCGCCGCGGGAGACGTGCAGGGTGCCGCCCGTATGCCGGGTCAACCGGAAATTCCAGAAAGCGAGGACATATCCGGCCGTCGACGCGACCACCACGACGACGATCAGCACCACGACAACCTCGGCGATCGCCTGCGCCAGTGGCGCCGAAGACAATTGGTGGATCACGAACTTCAACGGCCCGAAACGATCCGGCTCGATGTTCGTCTCGCTCAGCAGCCGCGAAATGAAGGCGCCCACGATGCCGACGGTGACCAAGCCGGACAACGTGAACGGCCCGAATTTGATCCAGCGCGGCTCCAGCGCGGCGAGCACGACTTCGGGATCGACGGGCGCGGGCGCGGCGCCCGGGACTTCTTCGGCGACCGGACGGCCGCGCCGGTGCAACAACTCGTCGCGCAGCCGTTCCGCCGCGTCACGGCTCAGCGAGTCCAGCTTGATGCCTTCGTGCCCCTTGTCCGACCGGCCGGTGCCCACGGTCACCTTGGCCAGCCCCAAAATCCGGTGCAGCGCCTGCGCGTCGACGTCGACCGTGCGCACCCGGTCCGTCGGCACGGTCAGCACCTGCCGCCGCACCAGGCCCTTGCGGACCTGCACCTGCCGCGGCGTGATGCGGTACGTCGTGGTGAACCAGCGCAGGACGCCGAGTACGACCAGCAGGCCGACACCGCCGAGCGACCACCACGGCCCGCGGCCCGAAGTCGCGCCCGCGACCAGGACGGCGAGCAGCGCGGGTGCCGCGCGGATCAACTCCTGCAGCGGATGCACGACCAGCATCCGGGGGCTCAGCCGCCGCCATTGCTCGCTCTCGGCGACCTCCTCCACGGGAATCGCGGCCGCCTCGGGCTGGGTACTCACGTCGCGTCCCCTTCGGACGCCACCGCGTTGCCGGTCAATTCGTCGGCGGCACGCTGCGCGACCTCGACGTCGAGCCCGTGGATCTTCAGCGGCCCGGCGGAGGACGCGGTGGTCACCGTCAGGTCGGCGAGCCGGAAAAGTCGTTGCAGCGCACCGCGTTCGCTGTCGACGGTCTGGATCCGCGAGATCGGCGCGATGCGCCATTCCTGGTCTATCCAACCGAAGCGCGTGTACACCGCGTCAGGCGTGATCTCCCAGCGATGCACCGCGTACCGCCACCGCGGCATGATCAGCAGGTGCGCCGCGGCGAGCACGGCGGTGACCATTAACCCGATCAGGTGCAGGCGGGTGTTGCCGTCGTCGCCGACGAAAAACCAGACGAGCTCCGCCGCGACGAGCACGATCCAGCCGGCCAAAGCTCGGGTCAGCCAGTAGGCCTTCGCCCGCGGGCTGACCCTGTTCCGCGGCAATCTCAGCTCGATCGCTTCACCGGTTCCGGCCCGCGTGCTGTCCGTCGGGGTTTCCATACCGTCACTCTAACAGTGTTCGGGATACCCCATCGAAACTTTGAGGTAACCCGAATGGGTGACCAATCACTCTGTAGTAGCGTTTCTCCCTACGCTTCTGAACCGGGAGGAAGTCGTGGCGACTGCCATAACAACCGAGCCACCATCCGCCGATCACCACCCGCTGCTGGCCTACGTACAGCGGGTGATCGCGGACAGTTCTTGCTCGGTGTTGTCGCTGGACATCTTCGACACCGTGCTCTGGCGCCGGGTCCCGCAACCGTCCGACCTGTTCGGCCTCCTCGGCGCGAAACTCCGCGCGGACGGCCGCGGCCCGTCCTGGCTCACCGACGCGTCGTTCCGCCGCATGCGCATCGCCGCGGAGCGGGCGGCGCGGGCCGGACGCGGTTCGCTGGGCACCGAAGTGTCGCTTTTCGACATCTGGCAAGCGATGCCGCTCGACCTCTTCTCCGGCGCGCTGCTGGAAGAACTCGTCGAAGCCGAGGTCGAGCTCGAGCGCGCATTCACCGTCGTCGACCTCGATGTCGCCAAAATCATCCAACTGGCCCGGAAACATGACATTCCGGTCATCCTCGTCTCGGACACCTACTTCACCGAAGACCAGCTCTCCCATTTGCTAAACCGGCCGGAACTCGGTTCGCTGCAGGACATCCGCGTCTTCCGGTCGCATCAGCACGGCATGGACAAGGCGTCCGGGCTGTGGGAGGTCGTACTCAACGAAATCGGGATGAGCCCGGGCCAGGTCGTGCACATCGGTGACAACAAGGTCGCCGACGACGCCGTCCCGGCCGCGCTCGGCATCCGGACCGTTTTTTACCAGCGGATCGACGACGGCCTGCGCGCCCACCTCGAACGCGAGCTGGAGCCGTCGGATCCCTTTGGTGACTACAGTTCCCTGATCGACCCCGAGCAGGGCGACTTCGGGATCACCAGTCTGCGCGCGAAAACCCTGCAATCCGGCGTCCCGCAGCCCAGTTCCACCGCGACGACCGCGTGGCGGCACGGCGCCTCCGTGCTCGGCCCGGTGTTCACCGGCTTCGCCGAATGGGTGGCGCTGAAAGCCCACGAATCGGGCACACCGGTGCTCTGGTGCCCGATGCGGGAAGGCGAACTGCTCTCCGCGCTGATCAACAACGCCGCGCGGGCGCGCGGCTGGGACGTCGAAGCACGGCCGATCTGGCTGTCCCGTCAGGTGACCTCGGTCGCCGCGCTGGACTCGGGCGACCGCGGCGCGATCCAGGAGTTCATCCAGCGGCGGCACCGGATCACCGTCCGGCAGCTGCTGGAAATGCTGCACCTGGACCCGGGTGAGGTGCCCGGCCTGGCCGAGAACCTGGAAACGGTGCTGGACAACAAGAAGATCGCGGCCCAGGTCGCCATCGCGTTGACCGAGACCCCGCATCTCCAGAACCGGCTCGCCGTCACCACCGCCGCCGCGCGGGAACGGCTGCTCGCGTCGCTGCGTGCGGCCGGCGCCTTGGAACGGCCCGAACTGACCCTGGTCGACGTCGGCTGGCACGGCACCATCCAGCTGCAACTCGCGCGGCTCCTCAGCGTCGCGAAGACCGGCGTGACGCCGTCAGGCCTGTACTTGGCGACCGACGAGCAGTCGACGAAGCTGCACCTCGCGGGGTTGCGAGCGGAAGGATTCCTGGGCCAGGCCGGGCATCCGCACGAGATCGTCGGTGTCCTGACCCGCAGTCCCGAAGCGCTGGAGCAGTCCGTCAACGCCTTGTGCGGCTCGCTCATCGACTTCACCGACGACGGCACGCCTGTGCTGAGCGCGACGTCGAGTTCGCCGTCGCAGGACATCGAACGCCAAGCCGTCCAAGACGGCGTCATCGCGTTCCAGGCTCAGTGGAACCGCTACGTCACCGGCTCGGGTGGCACCTGGCCGCTCCTCACGCACTCCGCGAAGGCACGGCTGGCCAACATCATCACGTCGTCGATGAAGTTGCCGACCACCGAAGAAGCCTCGATGTTCGGCAACTGGGAGCACGAAGACAACTTCGGCTCCACGGTGATCACCCGGGTGCTGCCGGAGGACCTGGTCGCGGCCATCCCGTACTTGTCGCCGCCGG
>Ga0247768_1000587_pt1 | contig 13201 bp, 7 predicted proteins | sample UWRJL016104C6_FD_179944 | JGI IMG/M metagenome (GOLD analysis project Ga0247768, IMG submission 179944) | Plant litter microbial communities from Arlington Agricultural Research Station in Wisconsin, United States - UWRJ-L016-104C-6 | ecosystem: Environmental > Terrestrial > Plant litter >... | reverse complement strand
CGGTTATCATGGAACACCTCGAAAAGTTTGTAAAGTACCATGATATGCAGCAAAACAGTAACTATCTGAAACGGTTCTATGCAAGATCAATGCAAAAAAGATCGAACAGCCGATTGCTAGAATACTCAAGTGAGACTCCCCTTCTTAGTAGCCTTTCACCAAGTATACGTACTGATTTCTCGCAGAGAAGGGCCGCCACGGTGATTTTAACTTTCCTCTGCAGACAACCCTTCAAAGTCCTTGGATGCTCCGTGTATGGACGGTTCAGGAGGTAGCTTTTGCACAATCTTGCTCGATTGTTATTGGGTACCAATCAGGTTACTACTTGCTGTCATGGGATACCTACATCCGTATCTTTAATTCCTTCCTTCTTAATCCTCCATCAATGAAGAGGGATACGAAACGTTTGTGCGCAGCATTGATGTTTAAAGGGCGTTGTAGAGCCTTAGTCGGAGAGGGCAAAAAAGCCATCAAAGTTGAGAAAGTCATTGAGATCATGGCGGTACTACCTTTTATGAAAGCTACTGAGAGCCGCGCCATGGTCTATGCAATTTATCCAATCCTGGAAAACTTCGGAGTTAGCTTGCCAGACCCAGATTACTCTAAATCAGTCGAAATGGTATACGAGGATATGACGCGTTCCGTCGTGAATTGGGCAAAAAGCCTAGGGCACTTTCACTTCGTTTGTACCTCCGTTCGCAAGCCAAATATCCCCTCTTGGGTACCTGATTGGCAAGAAGAAACATGGATGACCATGAATATAACGGAATGGAAGACTGTTTATGGGGACTCGTCACCACTGACATTTCCGGAAGACGGTAAAATGACAGTTTATGGAAAAGAAACTGGGAAGGTTCGAATACGAGCTGCCCGTGACCTTTCTATGGCAGAGTGGTGGCCCAGGGATGCATACTCTTTGAACGTACGTTCTTTGGCTAACCACGCAACACTCCTACCAGTCATTTCTATTATAAGAACTCTACGAGAGTGGATCGCGTTTTCCAAATCCTGTACATTGAACGACAAAGGCGGTTTGCATTTGTCTCTGCTCTGTCAGACACTGATGCCTGATTCTGCGATAACCTCGGAAGAGCAGAAGGTATGGGAAATTGTGCTATCAATCATACAGTACCCAGAGAACTGTGAATATGACCTCGATGGTGCTATTCAACGGGCACAGATCATAGAGGCCAACGACCAGGAGAATAGAGCGTACTGGACAAAAGAACTCCGAGAAGTGCTCGTCGCAGCAGTGGCTGTATCCACACCGAATACTTCTGGACCCAATGGCAAACCATTGCCCCACGCCGAAGCTGTAAAGAAGTTGTTTGATCAGCTATCCTCTCGTTGTGCGGATAGGGCATTTTTCATTACCGAGGACGGCCGCATGGGTACGTCTTTCCATACCGTACAAGCGGGCGATGTATTGGTACGTTTCAAAGGGACGAGGCAACCCATGATGCTGCGGAAAACAAGCGAGAACTACATCCTCGTTGGTCCAGCGGATGTTGTCGGGCTCGATTATCCCGTTGACCCGTTGAACGATGATATCAGCACAATGCGGCAGTTCACCCTCATTTGAGATACCTGGCTTGAGGGTCTGTTTCGGCCTAGAGGCCCGACACCTCTCCCCACTAGGTCAGGATGAACGTTGATTCAGAATTTCAAGCAGAGTAGGAAATCCTCTTTGAATGGCTATGATTCTCCTTCGTTGAGGAGGTTATAGAATTGAGAGTTTGTCATCAAATACTGGCACTGTACTGCAAGCCCGTGAAAACACAACTTGTCCAATCATCATTCCAGGGCGAAAATAAGGAACGTGTACGACTTTCGTGGGCCTTTGGTCTCAGTGGGATGGCAACACCTTTTTGTACTTTTTTTAAAGCAAACAATAGCTTGGTTGTTGATTGCGTTAGTGCTTTATCATTCCTGGAGTAACAAGCTCCCCGATTAACAGTCTTGGTATTTTGCAGTGGTAAGATAAACAGTTTGAGACTCAACAATGAATAAACATTGCTGGCACGAATCGAAACACACTGATGTGTATTATACAAGACTATGTTTTTTCTTTCTCCGATATACCTCCTCTTTCCATTCCTCAAGCAACCCAGACAGAACAGAGTACCTGTACCGTGACTCCACCGGTATCGCACCCTGCATTAATCCATCATTATAAGCGATTCTGTTCTCCGTTTCATTATGCACAACTCAAACCTGGACACCAAAATATCCAACCCAGCCCCAATGGTCTTTACATGATCACCGTGACGGTCGTAGACTCGTGCAAAACCAGCTACCGAAAATGACAGAGAAAGGTATAATGGAACGAATCGAAAAGAAAATGAGTCAACCGAGGGTCCTGGGAATCTGATTATGCGCTGGATCCGAAAACCAAACCGTCAAAAGATCTCCGCACTCTATGCTCGTATATCCGCTTCTGCTTTGCTCAACGCCTGCACTGTTACTACAGCCAAAAGTTTAATACTTCACTAAAACCGTCCCTTCTCATATGCATCACCTTCCATTCCCGCTCTCACCCCCATGATCTGGCTCTGTTGAAATACGTATACTGGGTAACCTTTCCAAACCAGGCAACTGCGGTGCTCTATTTCGAACAGGACTCTCATACGGCGGAGCTTCCTCGAAGCCTGCCGCATGCGCATCATAAGTTGGAGGCTCCTCAGTGGGAATCTCGAGAGGAGGGAACGGACTGGCAGTCCTACTCCCATTCCGCGAGTGCGTTGCCGAATGCGAGTGATAAGACTGTGCCTGCGACAACGATATGACTTCGTAATCCTCCGTCATGGCCTGTGTTCCCTGGCTACCAGTCCGGTGATGCTGTCCGGCGAAATGGGCCTGTGGAAATTCGAATTCGTCGCTCGCCCTCGTCTCCATACTCAACATGCTCGAACTACTGGGAATGCGGTTGTGGCTGGCGGAAAGCGTGCTCGGTCTCCCGCTCCTGCCGCTCCGCTGGGAGAACTCTGAAATCGATGCCGCAGAATCCAAGAGCGGTCTTCGGTCGCTTTCCGTGCTGCCTGCCCTTAACCTCGTTCCGTCATGTCTGGCAACCCCCAAATCCCCATATTGCACACTCGATACCCTCCTTTCACGATTCGCACTCTGGTGTTCCGCAATGAGAATCTGACTTGTGCTCAGTTCGTTCGCAAGCTCAGCCTGACGCCTCAATTCCGCCAGAGCTTGTGTATCTCCGCGGGCCCGTGCCTCACGCCTCAGTCTGCGCCGTTCCTCTCGTTCCGCCGCTTCCTGCCGCCGTGCAAGCCGGATTTGGTATAGAGACTCCATTTCCTCTTCTCGGCGGGCTTCCTCTTCATCGACATTCTCGGGAAACTCGATCACTGTGTCGATGCCCGCACGCTCGCCTTCTCGCGCAAGTATACGCTCGTTTTCGCGGGCTGCAGGCGAATAGGCGGGGAGCGTCATTACGCTGCGGACGGAGGTGTTGCGATCGACGCCTGGTTCTGACCGTCTTTCGGGGTCGGCGGTCATAGCCGGTTCGCGGGATTCGGCGCGGTCGAGCTCGTTTTCTTGGAGGGTGGAGGAGTAAGAATGGCTGTCCTTACGGACATTCAATTTGCGTAGGATCCATCGGCTAAAGGAAGGGAGTTGTGGTCCGCGCGAGGAGGTTGGAGTAGTAGTGGTGGTGGAGGTGGTGGAATTATTTCGGTTCGTCGTTCTCTTCTTCTTGCGCCGGACGCGGAGGGTTAGAAGATAGGTTGCTGCGAGGATGACGAAGACGGAAATGACGATGATGGCGATCTGAGGAGTCCACATGTTAGCTGAGAGACTTTCAAGTTCCGATATGCGCACGAGGAGGATATGGTGCACGCCATGGACGAAACTATCTCTCTACGCTATCCTTTGCGCAGAGAGGCACAGGCTGGATCTTCAAGCAACCAAAAAAAACCGCAATCCACGTACCACGACTAAACTCTTCCGATTCGACTTCTCGGGATCTCGTACGGTCAATCGCAGCTCTCTCCTTCTGTAGAGGGGCTCATTGTTCCCAGCCTCGACTCCCACTCCTGCTACGGGAAGCCGCATGTTTAAGACTGGAGCCCCACGGGACGGTCATGCACGGGTTTCGTGCACCCTCAATTCCCTCCTTACTTCGAGATTTCGTTGGAGCGCGTGGTCTTACTGGAGTTAGGCGATCTCCCTGTGTTGCGCCAGGGATCCGATCGAGGAGCGAGGAACGTGGAGCGTGTCCGGTCAAGCGGGCAAAGCTTGTCCTTAGTTGCAGTGGCAGTTCTCAGGGTCGTGCAGGAAGGCTGTAAGTGTACTGTGACGTCAAAGAAGAGGTTTGGTGGTTCAGGCAATGGGAAGATTGGGAACCAAATTGGAGAGTTCGTAAAAGAGGAGTTCGGAAAGGTGAAGTGTTGGCTCACGATGGAGATGTTAGGTATGGATTGGTGCGGCGCAAGACTCGGGGGGCTGAACAGTAGGCTTCCGTGAGAGAGTCTAGAGAGAACCCTGGTCTGGATGCGGCTTGCCCGGTATCATTGCTTGGCGTGGCTCAGCTGGTCGAGGCGGGGCCTCGTGGCGCGCGGAGCATGACGGAAACATGTTGGATGATGGGGGCGGTTGGTTTCCTTCACATTAACCATCTTACACTTCTTCTTCATTGCTTTTTGGAGCGGTGTGATTCTTCTACAGATGGATTGTTCCCTTTTCAACTTTTTGGAGCTTTTGGGAAGCTTTGGCTATTTCTAATTTTGGAGCAATCGAGGAGCTTGGGCGGGAGAATAGCCGCCCCGGTGCCATCTTGGGTTTGATTGGTTATATGTAGTGGTAGTAGGGACCGCGGATCGGAACGTGCACTACGGTGTTGCCGGCGACGCACATTTGCAGCATCATCCTTCTGTCACGCCCGACTTTGTGGAGGGATTGGCAGGTGAGAGTCTGGGTGCTGAGTCGTACCGCAAGGAAGTTGGATAGAGGGCTGGGGTTTCCAGTTGTACCAGTTCACCTCGACTTGAAGATTTCAGAAACTGCTAGTTTTGGAACGAGGAAATATCCTAGGAAGATCTCATACAGATATCGTCAACCCCACCACAGAAAATACCACTTGACATTGATTGAGGGGACATTAGGTAAGCGCTCATTCTGCAATGTGTCTGTGGTCTCCCCATTGGGGGTATAGGCATGTTCATATTCTCTTGAATCTCATTTTGGGCCCATATCTCGTGATAAGGATCACATCGTCTCGCTCAAGGTCAAAGGTACCTATGCAACCTTGTATTGAGTTAAGGGGTCACGTGATAACCCACTTCACTCAACCTTCAAATGTTTGAAGTGCTCGCCTCCGGGGCAACCCTCCAAGCTGCTCACACATTTCCACTCCTCCGGACGTTCAACCAAAGTTTCGCCGGTAACTCTTGTTCTCTAATGGAAAACCGCAGCTTAAGGGAAGGTTCGCACAATCAGTTGTACCACCGCCTACCTGGACATCGTACTTTTGATCCTTAATCATCCGTTTGTATAAGCTCTTTGGGCACGGATATCTTACAATGAAGGGTTGGTATGAGTGAGAGCTAAAACCAAAGAAAATGAACGGGAACCACTATGTATTTCACTACACCCTCTCATATCGGACGTTGAGCTATTTCTACAAAACTGCCACCAATTCCAGTTGGACGGAACACCGCTTCCACTACCCACAAACTTGGAAACGAGTCATGAATCCCCGTTGCGCATTGCAGATTCCAATCAGCGCTCCTCTCGAACTACCTAGACGCAATTCGATCTTTCCACCACCGCTAGCTTCAGAAGCAATACGAGAGTCAAAGAATTTGACAGCTGGAGGAATACCAAAATTGCGGTTGCTCTTGGATTGAATATCTCGGCAACTAATATGCAAAATATGGAGAATGGCTGAGAGAAGGCAATCATGTTGTGGCGAGAAGTCCGGTGTGGATTCTTTGTCATATTGTGGTTTCATACTGTCGGCCTCTGTATAGATCTGTAGCCCCCGGTTTTATCTAAATAGTCGGTCATACAGGAATCTCGTACCGCAATATCGAGTAGGGTGAATTTTCGCCGTCTTGATAGTATCTATTATCACAGCGGCCTTTTTTTCTCCGCATTCTATGAGCATGATCGCACGCAGTATCCCACTGACCTAGGAGGGTTCATGATTGAATAATTGATGTTGTTTTTTACAGAAGGCAATATAGCTCAGCCATGATTCCAATCACAGCTAGATTCATCATCTGGCGATCATTTAGTAACGTTGCGGCTTTGATGATTTCACTGCCCTCTTTCGTGCTTTTCCTCTAACAGACGTGGCCGAGGCTCTGTACGAGAATTCTAGAACATATGTACATAAGTATATGTTCTCAATGAATTGACTGGATCCGCATGATTCGCTACCCAGGCCCTTGCAACAGTGCCATCACGCGGTCGGGTTTGTGTATAGATATTCCAACGGTGATCTGGTTCCGAAAATTTCATCTCATCTCAACTTCAACCTTCCAAATTAGGAAGGTTTATGTTCAAGAAGTTCAGACAGTGTTGAACACTGTGCACCGATGCTGCACCGTTGCTGCAAAACTTCAACTACTCATAACTCGACTTATACTTGGTGTATTAAAATGAAAATTGCACCGTTCGAAAGCGCTCGATTTCCTGCATCTTATGGTGGAACTATCTCTAAATTACCGTGGTGGCCGTGATAGTAAGTATGAAGTTCGTGATGCGGGATGTTGAGATCATGCGAGGAATCAACCCACCGTAGTCTGTTTCCGATGCGGGTGTTGAGACCACGGGACTGTTCCATGGAGAATCGTAGGTAGGACCCATCTCAACGCACAGTCTCACTCAAACTAGATTTCCTCCAGAATTTCCTCGGTCCATGTTCCAATGGTGCCACACTTTATTGGATGATATTGAATGTTACCTTGTCGTACCAAAAAGTGGATCAGAATGAATGAACGGTGATGATTTTCAAGGCTTGACCACCAATGGTTGTCGCACATATTTCTATTTTCTTCTTTACCTTCAGTAGTAGACTTGATAAGCTCAATAACGAGATATGCTACAAATGCGTACGGAAAGGAGGAGTGATCGCTGTTCCTTCCTGGAAATGATCGGGGCACTTAATATATTCGAAAGTCATGTAGGCAAATGCTCAGCTACGAAGAATGAGTCCACAGTGAGGAAGTGTTCCTTTAGTAGACCCTGTCAAGTCTCCAAAATAGACGTGCAATCGCAGGCATCAAGTGGGTTGGGATGGATATCCATGGATGTCTCACAAAGCATGACTCCGTCCTCTTGAAGCTCTCAACAATTTCACTCGGACTTCGTTCTCAGCTCTCAGTCTTAGTATTCAGCAAAACCATTTGGACAGTGCTGCCGGTTAAGTAGCCCAATAAATGCTCGGAAAGGGCACGCATTCACATGAACAGAAGAATCGTTATACTAAGAATATGTGTCCACGATGGAAGTCGTCTTTCGGTAATTCTGAACGAAATTTCGAGATTAATCATTCTGCTGAAAAGCCAGCTCAGAAAGGAGCGAAGAATCCCACTCCAAACATTAACTCTGGAATCCCGTCGTATCACAAGAAATTTAGAGGTTGGGGCTGAACGGAGTTAGGACGGAAATAACGATGACAAGAGATTAGATTTTGATAAGATCTGCTGTGGTACTGCGTCACTACAATTCATTCGTTGCCCCGCCGTCTTTCCTACCCAGCCCAGGCCTTGAGGTAGGCAACCATCAGAAAGTTTATCTCTGCCACAGTTTACATTCACACCCGACACTACCACATTATCCCATGGCCGTCCCTCCCAGCTAAATCGCCTTACGTATTTCGGAAAGACGATGGAGAATGGCGAAAGTTTCCCCAGCCGCGCGCTCGCACTCCTGTCTCCTCCTTCCTCGCGCCTTTCGCCACCAATGGAGCGACCACCCGCCTATCTTCCCAACGAACTCCTCCTCCAAATCCTCTCCTACATTCCTTCCACCCCCGAATCGCAGTCCACCCTCCATGCCTTTACTCTCGTCTGTCGCCAATGGTATAGGGTTGGCATCGCCGACCTCTACGCCTGTCCGCACCTCACCGGCCATGCCTTCGACCTCTTCTTCCGCACCATCTGCCCCTCCCTGAACCTCCACGTCCGCAAATCCGCGCTCGCCACTTTAGTCAAAGTGCTTGATCTCAGCTACATTGTCCACCAAGGCAGCAAGTCCATGACCGCCCGCCTGCTCGGCCGCACAAAACCCTCTCTCGAAAAGTTCATTGCTCCGCAAGCTGGCTTCGCAATCAATTGCTGGGCCGCGCTCAGCAAATGCTCGAACCTGCGCTACCTGAACCTCTCCCTCGTCTCCGAAGCGATCTCCTACCAATCCCTCACAAAAACGGTGCGCGCACTCGACAAGCTTGAAGAACTGTACCTGCCACGATGCTCGGCGAATTACGATAACATGGGCCAGCTTAGCATGAACGTCGTATGGCCCAAGAACTTGAGACATTTGACGCTGAGCGGTGGTGTGCACGGGAAATACATTTACGATTTGTATCGGCAACCTGAAAACTTCCCACCGAGCTTGACACGATTGGATATTTGCCATTGTCCGAAGTTAGAGGCCGATCAGATCCGCTCTCTGTTGCAGAGTTTAGGACACCAATTGTTACATGTGGAACTGCACTCCCTTCCCCGAGTGCGGCCTTGCTCGTTGACCAAGATCTTGGACTGGGTGCCGGGATTGAAAGAACTAGCAATCAGTTTGGATTTTATCAGTGAATTTTTCGGGGGCATGCCGGAGAACTTCTCGCCAGCGATGTGGGCACAAGGAAAACCGCTCGAGGTATTGACTGTGTTGACGGACGGCAATTACGACACGGAAAATTGCTTCACTCCGGTTGATCTCTTTGAAGCCATAGACAGTCGCTGGTTTACACGGTTGAGGGTCCTCAGAATTGAGGTTGCGACCGGCTGGATGAAGGATATGGAGGGTGAGGTCCGGTCCGTAGAGAATCTGATGCTGGAGATCGATGAGGAAAATTTCTACCAGCGTCGATGGCATTATGGCGCGGAGGGTTTGATACCCCCAGGAACGCGTTATGAGATTTGGATGGAATCCAAGGAGGTGCGGGAGAAGTGGCGGCCGAGGATTGAAGTGGTGAGATGGACTTGAGCGAGTTCTGAGTGTACTGTTTTCTTGAAACATCATTACTTAACTATTTTTTACTATGCGGGAGGTGTTTGATCAGCGAACCGAAAGGCTTCAGGTGGTGGGCGGTGCTACGGATTAGGTTCTTTTTCTGGGTTGGGTTGGCTAGGTGTACGGATACAGATTTTCTAGGGATCGGCTGCCTATGGGCGCCTCAATAGTCACGGCTCCTATGGGCCTCAAGTCAGATACCAATGGATTTGAAGATCAGTTCTAATAACTTACTTTTGTGCTGGAGGTTATATGATGTTGTCTTTATCAGACGTGATTGCAGCTTTCTCTCCTATCCGGCTGTCACTATCTATGCGAGGATGAAGAAGGACGAAGAATGACGAGCCCGAGTGTATGTCACATAGGTGTCATATGTGCCCCAAGAGCCTATCTTCAGCACCTCTCTTGAAGTCTTTTGCACAAACTTCGAATGGTGCGGCCTCCCACAGATAGAGAAATACATACGTTAAACGAAAGAAGCAGAAGGTTCCTCCGAGATTCGATATGAAAAGGTTGGAGAGCACGAAGCTTCTGATAATATACGATTACGGCCTAGTGACATTTAGGCCGCTTATTAGTGTATACACATGTCCGAGATTCCTTAAGGTCTCGATTTGTTACTATTCTGAGTCGAACAAGAAGAGAGCAGACATTTTAAGGCCGCAATCTGGTGTCAACCCGAAATTTTATTGTTGTTGTTGTTCTATTGTCGTTGCTCCGCACTGACGCTCTGCATCTTGATTTCTCTATAAATCTTGAACCTACAACGATCCCAAACATCGGACAGGCAAAGACACCTTTTCTCACACAATTGTGAAATCATTTGCTTAGCAAGAGCCATCGTCATTTCATCCCGAGCTTCTCTCGATGCAACTGCTGAGACCTAGTTGAAGGGTGGGGCGATATTTCGGATCCGATTCAAGTACTTGGCGACAGCTCCCAACACATATCCAAAACCTGCCGAATCAGGAAGTTTCGAGAACACAAAGCACGCGGAGAAGAGTTATCCTGGCGACAGTCTTCAGTGTCACACCAAATCTTTCCAGATTAGGCAGTTAAAGAACAGTGAAGTGATACCTGGGCAACAGCATGAAGAATATGGCAAATGTCTTATGAGTTTGGTATATTCATAACACTGAAATGATTATTCAGGTCTACATTAATTATTAATTGAAGCAAACCATCCGCTCCTCCCTTTCCTTTCATAGCAACCGTCGCTCAAGGATTTCAAAAGGGCCGCAAACTGGTCTTAATGCATCTCCTTATCAGCCGGAACACTGACGCTCAACCTCTTCTCCACATCTCTAGCCTGATCGGCCGTCCCGAGATGGCCCGTCGGCAGCATATTGAGGTGATCCTCCTCCTTATCAAGAGCGCGGTATTGGAACCAGAAAATGAGACCCGCGCAGAAAGCGACGACGGCCATGGATCCGTAGTTCCAGACCAACAGCGGATCCGTCGAAAGCGGCACAAAGGCCTCTCCAATGGCAGCAGAGATGGCAGTCATGAAAAGCGCATAAGCTGAAACCAAGGAACGCATGTTCTTCGGCGCCTTGGTGAAGGCGTACTCGAGGGAGGTAATGGAAGCAAAAATCTCAGAAAGGGCGATGAGAACGTAGGAACCGGTCTGGATCCAGACGAGGAGTGGGGACTTGCAGCCTTTTCCACCAGCGAAGGTGCCACAGTTGGAAGTCTTGTAACTACAGAGAAGTCAGCCATCAATGCATTTTGAAAGAAAAACGCAGGAAACGTACATGTAATGCTGAAGGACAGCCGCCCAGGTCATGGCGAAAGAACCGCACAGGAATCCAGCAAAGATCTTCTTGATGGGGGTGAACCGGATGCCAGCCTTTCGGAGGGCTGGGAAAATAAGAATATCACAGATGGGGATGAGAATGATCAAAGCGAAGGGATCCAGATTGGCCAACACGTCATTGGGAACACCTTTCAGTGTCATGGTGGCGGCCTGGGAAGTAAGGTTGTTGTTGATCTGGTTGTATGTGATCCTTTTCACGTGTTAGCATGTGAATAAAATAAGCTGATGCAGTTCTGCAGCTGAAACCTTACCAGTACAAAGGCAACCAGTTGAAAACACTGCAAGCTGCCCAGCCACGCGCGACTTCGTCAACCCAAGCATCATCAAAGTTCATCCACTTCGGCCTGCTCTCGCCGAGGTAGGACGGCTTCACCTTCTGCCAGAAAGTACCATCGTTCATATGCTTCCAGGTAGCCACGGGGTTGATGTGCCATCGCCCCTTAGACGCCTTGAGGAACAATTTAACCGCAGGTCCCAGGACACTACCTTCTGGAGGTGTGAGGTTGTAGTACTTGCGGCAGAAGAACAAAACCGGAAAAGTGGTGCAGAAAAACACGGTAGGAATGAGGAAGGAGAGGTAAAAGCCGACATATCGCTCCGCATACGCCATGCCGAGCTGGCCGGACAAAGCACCCACGTTGATGAAGAGATAGAACCACATATAGACACGGGCAGTAGTCACAGCTGGATCCACGATAACACGCTCTCCCGTCTTGAGAGTCTTGATGTACATGGCTGTGGTAGGAATCTGCTCAGCAACAAGCGGCGAAATGTTGGGCTTGAAACCTCCTGTACCGACACCCATGATAATCAATCCAATGACGAAAGCAGCCAGAGCACTGTGTGGATGGTCCATGACATGGGGAGCAGCCGAAGCGGTTAATATAACGTGACCGACTAAGGCGATGATAACAGACCAAACAATGGTCTTGAAGCGTCCGAGGTAGGTATCAGCAACATAGGCGCCAAACAGCGGAATGACATAAACCCAGAACTGGTTGAAAGTAGTCAGACCGGTGGCAGCTTGCTGACCCAGACCCAACGCGCCTGGCTGGGCCTCCTCACTGTCCGGATTGGGAGCTCTGCCGGTGCTGGTACCGGGATTCTCTTGCTGGATGAAATTCACAAAGACCTGGGTGGTTCCGTAGTAGGACATGCGCTCTACAAGTTCGACGAAGGCAATGGTATAGGCCCTCCATGGGATGTGGTCGGCAACACGGCGGAGGGTGTGAAGCTCCTCCTCAGTAGGCGCTTGATTTCCATCGAGATAAGAGGCCTGGAAAGTAGGTTCGCCATTGTAGACTGGAGGAGGCTCTATCGCATGTTCCGCATTGGAGAGCTTGCGATGGGGATCGCCCGATCCAATGGCAAGAGCGGGGTCATGGCGGACGCCAATTGCCTATAGAGAGAGATTTAACAATTGTGAAAGAAGGAAGAAGAAAAGTGTAGATCTTACTGCGTCAGTAATGTCGCCTGGCATGGTGGGCACGTGGTAGTGGGGCGGTGGACGTGTCCAAAGGCTTTGATCGCGACGGTGGATCGGGGAAATATTCCTGAGTGTAGAGAGGGTCGCCGGTGAAGAGTGAAAGAGGGGGGGTTCGGGGGCATGAGAGGTTAATATACTTAGATACAGCACCCACACTGGACAGCGGGCGGGGGTTGACGATATCTGGGATTCTGGATCACAGCAGTCGGGGGGGCACACGAAGCCCTGGAGGCGCTGGAGCGGTCCACCCACGGGTACAGACCAGGCAATCCATGGCCGGTGATAGACGGAGGGCAGTTGACATGTCCCTTGATAGCGTTGCCGGTTTTGGCAGGCACGAAGAAGGTGGTATACGGGATTGAAGCCTTTGAAGGTGTCAAGGTTACAGCGATCCGGGGTACTCTCCTCTTCAGTTCAAGCGTGTGCAATCCAACAGCAAGCAATGCCACTCCGTCAGCCGAGCATTCGGTTCTGCGGCAAGCGGCGACAGCCATCGTAGATTGAGGAATACGTGCAGTTGGCCAATCACCGGCAACCCTGGGGAAGCAGATCGAGCTGGGTGTTAGTATTGCCCTGGCTATGATAGGCCGTCCGATAGATTGTGCCTTTTCGGTACCATCCTTCACCTTTATGAGGCCACCCAAGCACGAGACCTCCTCCCCTTCACTACCTGTGTTCTGATGAAAGGTACCGATTCTGTTGTGAGACCG
>Ga0247768_1000586_pt1 | contig 13204 bp, 7 predicted proteins | sample UWRJL016104C6_FD_179944 | JGI IMG/M metagenome (GOLD analysis project Ga0247768, IMG submission 179944) | Plant litter microbial communities from Arlington Agricultural Research Station in Wisconsin, United States - UWRJ-L016-104C-6 | ecosystem: Environmental > Terrestrial > Plant litter >... | reverse complement strand
ATTTAAAGCTCTTTTCTAGCTAGAAGCTAACGGTATTAAGATTATATATATTTATAATTTTTTGTACCTTCCGTTTCTTAACTTTAATTTCGTAGTCTACTAGCTTTAGAGAATAAAGTGGGGCGGGTATATTCTTAATAGCTTAACTAGAAACCGTTTTTAATAAAGCTAAAACTAATTTCTATCGTAGTCTCCGCCCGGTAGTTTTTTAGTAAGTAAGAATAAAGGTAGCTCGTACTTTTTAGATATCTAACCGCTAGATAAGAAGGCCTCTATATTTAGTAAATATACTAACTCTATTTTAAAGGTAGCTCGTACTTTTTAGATATCTAATACCGGATAGGAAAGTTACTACGTTTCGTAAATATATTAACTCTATTTTAAAGGTAGCTCGTACTTTTTAAATATCTAACTACTAGTAAGCGAGTTAACGCGTAATTAGTAAGTCCTCTTTTTTATATAAATATACGAATCGTATATATTTTAATACTATAGTCGATAAAAATAAGAATAAAACTAATATAAAGCTTTAATATCCTAGGGCGACTACTATAGTTATTAACCTTAAATATAAGCTGTAAACTAAAGTTAACTTATATTAATCTTAATCTAGACTTTATTATATTTAGGTTCGGTAGTATTTAGTATTATACGTATATTACTAGTTACCGACTCTTTACGAACTTATATATTTTAAAACCGTCCGATATATAACCGGTTATATATATATACTACTAGTTATATTTAGTACTTTACTAGTTATCGACCCTTTGCGGCTTTATACGTCTCGAAACCGACTAATATATAACTAGTTATATACGTATATTACTAGTTATTAACCCTTTATAGCCTTATAAGTCTCGAAACTATTAGATATATAACCGATAGTTACTAACTCTTTATAGCCTTATAAGTCTTAAAACTATTTAATATATAACCGGTTATATACGTATATTATTAGTTAAAGTATATTACTAGTTATTAACTTTTTACAAACTTATATGTCTCGAAACTATCCGATATATAACCGGTTATATACGTATATTACTAGTTAAAGTATATTACTAGTTATCGACCCTTTGCAGACTTATACGTCTCAAAACCGTCTAATATATAACCGGTTATATACGTATACTACTAGTTATATTTAGTATATTACTAGTTATTAACCCTTTACGGACTTATAAGTCTTAAAACCATCGATATATAACCGGTTATATATATATATCACTAGTTAACGTATATTACTAGTTATATATATACTTAACCGGTTATATACGTATATTACTAGTCACGGATACTTAACCGGTCATATATATAGAATTTTTTTCTTAAGGTTAGGGATATAACTAAGCAATCGAATAACATTCTAATATTATTTCTATAAGTTAGGGATATAAAGAAGTATAATAGAGGGGTTTAGCAAAGAGTTGCATCGATATTTCTAAAATTTGTATAGTACTTGACCGGTCATATACTATGACCGGTGATGTACCCGGACCCAATAAGTTAGAGAGAAACTTAATGGCGGAGAGACGTGAATGTCAAGATTATGCTCATGCAAATAGGAAGAAGCTTCATGGCATCCGGACAGCGAGCTTCCACAAAGATCCCAGAATGATGACTTTGAAGATGTTCCTTTGCAAGACGTCCCAATCCAAATTCGATCCCGGCTTAAAAGATATGTATCGGCCGCTCAGACTTAGGTAACGGTATGGCATCAATTGCATCCAGAGTTGGCTATGGACGCGATCGGCCATCGGTGGATACAGGGGAAATCCGTGGATATGCAATGGATTCAGTCCATGGACTCGCGCTAAGCCCTTTTAGGAAGTAGCTCCGGGAGCTTGAAGTAGTTTAGAACCTTATTTTCTCTCCCAATATGGGTTTCACCAGTCTTGGCATGATGTTGAATCCCCAGCTTAGCTACCTACACTGGATGCGTAGCTACCTACACGGCTGTATACGTAGCCACCTACATAGCTGCATGCGTAGCTACCTACACAGCTGCATACGTAGCTACCTACATAGCTATATGCGTAGCCATGGTCGATATCACCAGTCCTGGCATGGTGTTGATTTTTGGGACCTAGGCAGACTGCTGCCAGCCAGCGTTCAATGGCCTTGCCAGCGTTCAACGACCTTAAGCCCGCGACAGTAGGAACTATTATCGCTCTCTTCCATCATACGATTAAATATAGAAACTATTAGGAAGCCGCGTTAGACTAAATCAAGCGGCGTTAGGCTGGATTCAAGCGGCGTCCCGATGGATTCAGGCGGCGCCATGCTAATTTAGATCTATGACGATTGTATGAATATACTTCTTTACTAAAATGGGGAGAGGGAGAGGGGGAAGTTTCTCCTGTAACTGGAGTATCAACACTAAATGCTGGCAGCCAGTCAAATCGACGCACTAATTCAATGGATATGTTAACCGATCGCCAATCGGTGGAAATAAATTGGTTGGTTGGCCATCTCTGATTGCATCATCGAGAAGAGTGTCTACCTTTCCGTTGGGAGACAGTGGCAAGGGCGATCTTGATCTGAAGACATCTGGCACGTGGAAACTATCACGATTTTTGGACATCCCCAAAGTTTGGACATCTCAAGCCGCAGTTTCATTGGTCCAATTTCCCTGGCAAGACAAAGCCACCATCTGGCCTTTATGCTTGCATACAACTGCGGCGATAACTCCTGGGAATGAACGAAGCATCTCCCTCAACATTCACAAGAAATCCACGGTTATTGACCGGACTGTCTCTTCGGCCTAGAAACACGATTCCACCTGGTTCGCGGCGTCCGAAGTCCACTGTCCAACATATTCAGATTCTATTCAAATTTATAAACTTCCTGTGTTTCATTTCTTCATCGTTGAAACACCCGATTGCTAAAGCTGGTCCGGAAATGCAGATCTCTCCTACCTCTCTTTCTTCGAGGTTTTTATCTAGGAGAAATATTGGACTGGTTTCTATTGCACTCCCCAAGATTATAGGGCGGTCCAGAAACACCCCTGAGATTCGATACTGTGGCTTCCAACACCTACGACACAGAAGGGAGATTCATTTCGCAAAAGTTTGAAGCCATCTTTTTTAACAGCTAGTCCTCACTATTGGCATTGTAAATGATATACCGCAGGTATCCAAAATAGCTGTAAACCCTATTCAGTTCAATGTATCGCTTGATAAATAGTGTTCCACTTGCTCGGCGCCTTCCGTCCGCGTGAGGCCATGATAGGTTCTCCTAGTTCAATATTCGTTAGTAGAGCAAAGTGATACTTGATCTTGGGACCCCAGCTCTGAGTTTCAACAGTATTTGTTTAGGCTGGTAGATGGATGAGTGTAGATAGTTTTGAAGTAGAGCAGAAGCACCCTTTATATTTATATTGCGATGGCCCTTCAACTCACTCATTAAGTTCGGCGTCGGTATTCTCAGCAATGGCGATATCATGTACTATTGCAACAATCCGAGATTATCTTGACTCACAGGAGGAAGTCTTCTTCATGCAGGTATTTCTTAAGGAGAATCTGATGCGTTTTCCAAGCTTCGTAGACTTCAACGGAGAGCCCCGATGGGCCCTGAAGTACCGGTTCCCCGGAACCAGTGTGTTTATCTGATGCCCTTGCTAGTACTCGTTCACCACGGACGGCTCAAGGAGTCTGTTTGATGTGTGTGTCGTTGGAAGCTTCTAGCTTTTGTGGTGTTATTCCATACAGCTTGTAAGTTCTATGCACCCTGTAAGTTCCAGTCCACGCCCAATGTGGTCGAAGTTGGGTAAACATGGACTGCCCCCTACAAGAGCCAAAACCGATGTCTAGAACTACGTGGTCCGTAGGAACCGAGGGAAGAACGGTGTGGGGAATGACGACGCTTGCCGCGCTTGCGCACTCCTCAAAATGGACCGCCCCTTGCGCACAGTACTGGTGCTCCTGCAGATGGTCCACCCCTTCCAGCTCAACCAACTAAGCATCCGTCTGCCGCTGCTGCCCAGCCTGCGTATGCAAATGCGCCTTCTCATCGATACTCCCCGCCCTCTAAAAGAGAATCACGGTCAAGTTATGGTGCTTGGTGCATCGAATACTCTTAACTCAATTAAAAACTTCTAATCGACTCCTTGCGATAAGGGTATATCTACCGAATTTCCAACTGTTTCAAACGTCCTAGCGTGATGAGGAGCAAATTGCATCTTTTGAAATCTTTAAGAAGATTTTCTGGGCTGCGTAAGACTAATTGTGCGCCGTTACAAAGGGTGATCACTCCAGTGCGTGCTGATTACATCTTGGCAAATTGACCAAATCCAGTTGTCGAGTACTAAGCGGCGCAGTTCCTATGGTGGTAGAAAGGTAGCGAGCTTGATCGTGAACATATCCACGGGAAGGATGAAGAATTCTTTATCAGGCGCTAGCAACCAAACTATTCAAGCCACGTTGGTGCGGAATCCCTTTTTATTCAACCGGCTGTCGGTTCGCCATATACAAATGATCTACCAGAATGTCATTGGCCATGTGTGAAAATACAATCAGCGGTATATTTGTGAAGTCCGGGCCAGTGTGAAGGAGGTGAATTGTGCTGAAGCACCACCGCCACGTGCCCCGGGACGCGATAGGAGTCCTCAGATCGTAATATCTAGACAGTACCTCCTAGAAACAGACCCGCAATGCTGGCAAGTCCGCAACAACAGCGACGATACCGAGCAGAAGCCCCGCCGCAACGAGGCACGCAACCCACCCATCCAAATATCAGGAAGAACACGTCTGGACGCACCAGGAACGAGCGGGAACAATTAAACTATCGACACGCACCATGTAACCGCATCCCCAGTGGATAAGGGTCAAACTAGCTCTCAATTCTATGTTTGACATCATCGCCTTGCTGCACGTAGTGCGCGATGCTCCGATTCTGAATGACAACGCCTTTCGGATCCCCCCTCGTTCCGGATGTGAAAATAATGTATGCTGGGCTGTCCAAAATGTCGGAAATTCGCGGCATCTCTACTGTTACCGCGAACTCATTTTCCACGACTCTTTGAAGTTCTTACAAGCTGTCCGGTGGAGACTCCGTACGAATCACGAAATTCGAATTGACCGTAGGAAGTACGCAGTCAATTCGTCGTCTACTCCATGTTTCTAAGTCGATGGGTATGTCGCATGCACCCATTTTGGATTTTGCGAGCACCAGCCAAGGACGGGGACGGGATGTCATGGGCGAATCCTGGCAATTTCGCTTGAGTCTGTGTCCAAATCAAAGTATGAGTATTCCTTTCTATGAAACATAGCCAGGTCAAGCGAAGAGACCTTCCCTGGGATAGTGCAAGTACATGACGGTGACATGGAAACCACCTTGGACGATCCGGATCATGTCCAAATGGCGCGCTTCCGCGATATCATGGCCCCGGCGTATAAAATGAGTTACCTTGAAGAGCAGATGTTTGCTCCCGGGATACCGCGTAACTCCACCCTGCAATATCCGGACTCAAAAAAATGATTTTCCGGAAATCCGTCTTCATTTCCGTAGCGAGCTCTCCGAAAAGAAGAGCGTCAAGCACTCAAAAAGTTAGCTTCATCGGGTCCAACACTCGATTGAACTTTCGTCTAAATATCCGATTATGCATAAAGGGCCACTCGAAATAATTTTCGGTGATTTCTTTAACGAGAGTATGGGGATTGTGGAATTTGTAGTGAGAAAGGGATAATCGTCTTGTGGCGACCTTTCCTCTATTCAGAGCCACTCACCGGGCTCACGCATTTCTTTAGAGCTCACCCATGAACCATCCACAATAATCATTTACGGCCTCGGTATTACTGTAATTCTAGTCGTGGAAGACCACGCGCATGTCGATCGGGCCCGGAAGCACTGCAATCTCGTCAGTAGTCCACAATAACGTTTTGATACGGCCAGGGGAGATAAATCTCCGCCATCGTACTACTTCATATTCTAAATATTAGATTATATCGTTTTTCCCTTACCATCGATACTGTTTTGACCTTCTAGGAAACTAGCGATGTCTCCTTAGCCATTTCGCCATTTCCAAGAGTATGAAGGGATTGTAGGTTTTCCGTCGGTTAACAGAGCGTCTTATTAGTCCAGCGCACTGAATCACAAAAAGGTAAGTTATTTCGCTCTTGAGGTCACAATATCATCAATGGGACGTGTAATTTGTGTGCGAATGAACGTTTTGGATAGTAATCAAAACGCAATGAGACCTGATATGTGTGCATAGGACATCGAAACGCCTTTATTGACTGGGACCGGGAGAATATTGTTGGTGTTTGATCGGAAAGAATAACAAATGGTGGCTGAAATGAGGAAGTCGGAATATGTGTTTGTAGGAATTCCTTTTCCAGTCCCCTTTCTTACTCGCACCAACAAACGGACTCATTGGACCTTCCCATAAATCCATTGACACGTTGGATAATATGTTAGATATATTCTTAGTTGCAGTAGTCCACTTACACTTCTTAAGTGAGCATATTTGCCCATGTTTCATCGCTATCCAGTGAGGATGCTTAAACGCAAGACATTATGATAAAGTATTGCCTCTGTTCTTAGCAGCGAAAAGTGAGGGATAAGTGCCGGGATAAATAAAACAAGAGCGGTGGCAGTATTATGATCTTTCTTACTCTAGCCATGAGCCACCCCTGTGGAGCTGACGCGACTATCGAACTCGTGGGAGACGATGTCAAATATGCATCTTTACACATGAACTACAACAACGTGCGGGTTGGGTCTGATTGCGAAGTGATAGAGATGCGACGTGATAGAGAAATCTATAATCAGACTGGAAGTGCAAAATTTCTTGAGAAATCGTCGAAACGGCGAAAGGGCTATAATATTCCTGTCGTCGAACGGGTGTAGAGAATGGCCCAGGAGGAGCAGCAGAGAATTTACAGATTTTGGAAGAGGAGGTGGAACAGTCTCGGAACAATGAGTTCCGAGCATATGTATGAACAGTGTATCCGGCTAGAAGTTGGAGTGGAGGGAGACAGAACCCGTAAAACCGATTGTCATAGCCCGTCGCCTCGTTCACGAACCCAGCCGTGGAGATAGTCGTGTTGAACCCACATCAAAGTGAGCAACAACTGGAACACCAATAAAAACCACCTTAAGACTAAACGGGACTCATCCCTGTGCCTAAATATCTCGCCTTGAATTCAAGTTTGTAGTCTTAACCAGATAAAACCCGGTGTCGAAATGACGTTTCCAGTGACTGAAAGCAGCTTGACATTCAGGAATGTTTGGTATTCTGCTGGGCGCTATTTGCTGGTGCTGCAGATATAAGCAGTCCCTAAAACAGATCAGCATATCACTGGAACAGGTGTGTTATACACTCCAGAGCTCATATATGACGTACTGGACATCTCGCGGGACGTTTTCGGAGTATCCTCATTGGATATCTCGCCATCAACGCGGGGACTTCCACTGCGGTACTTACACTGCCAGAGGATGATGATGTACTTGTAAGTCTCGCTTTGGCCGTCAAAAGTTTGTATATCGTCACTCGTCTACCATCAGTCTCAATGTTTTTGACAAAGGATTTTCCGAGATCTCATCTGCGACTCCTTGGACGGGTTCATAGCCGGCGTTGTGCCCTAAGAAGTGATGATTGAAGTTGTGGATTCGGCAACCTGACCGCAGGATTTAAGACATAATCCCTGTTGAAAGGAGAGAAGGAGTCGATTCCTTGACCTCTCATGGAGGTGGGGAGGGAGCTCTATCCATGTGAGGACCTCCAGGGCTCGGGACTGCCAAGACCAGTCCACGTGACCATGAATTCCACTCCGGCTGGATGAACCCCGTACTTCAACAATTTCACCGGGTCCCCCATTATGATAGCGGGTGGTCTTAACGGTGCCCCGCGTTCGAGGAACAACTGGTAACTTCTCAAATCAAGATCGGGAGTACTTGCCAAAGCGGCCCTCAGCCCATCAGTGAACACCCCATGGACAGCTGCATATTGCGGGGTTTCAACGCAAAGGGTTACTGCCGGTATTTCGATCTCGGGCGACAGATAGGGGTCACTACTTTCTGCTAGAATGGTTGGAACTCCTAAACAAAGTTCCCGATGGAAGATAGAAATCCTGATGCACCCGTGCCCCTGAGACCAGCTGCAACTGGCGGCAATTCAACGGGAGACTTGAAAACATTTTCCTCAACTTCGGTAGCCATCAGATGGTGATCGCTGGCCACTTTTATGCTTATAAGTGTATAATTGGGTTTCCCGAAGAACGCGCAGGCTTTTAGGCGGAGGCGCTTGGCTTGCTAATTGCTTGTGAATTAAGTTGTGGATGTCGCCTTTGCAACGGCGGAGCGGGTATAGAGTTTTCTAGTTCAGGAGAGAGGAGACAAGGACAATAGGCTAAAACAAGGTTAAGAGCTCCCAAAACTTCATTCCCGAAGCAGCCGCCGGGGCGTAGCGCTCACCTACGGTCTGTTACCCGCCTACGCTTCTCAGCGGGGGGTCCGGGTGGCCTTATCTGTCCTTCGGGGAAGAGCGTAGGGTCCAGAACATAAAATAGTAAAATCATAGATATGAATTCTTTAGCCCGACGGGACCCGCAGCTATTGTTGTTTCCCACGCGGCAAATGCTAGCAAATACGGCTCCCTATGTCGGCTGCTCAACTAGAAGAGCAACTGGAGTTTTCTTTGTTTCGCGTCGATTAGGAAGGCCCTATCTCACAATATCTAAAAGCACAACTCCTCTATTCGCCCAGAGACGGAGGCGATGGCCATAGTCCCCAGGTGCTGGCCCTGGTGGGCAATCCTCTTTCGTTGTGCGGGTCATGAATGAAACCGGTTTTCCGAATTATCTCAACGCCAGGTGAAAGAGCATCGCCGGAAGAGCCAGAATCGAAGCTTCCAGATTCCAATACTCATCGTGGCTCGAGCGATGATCCGAGGTGTGGTTGTGTGGTGGTTGTTCGCTGGGTGAATGGCCGCCTTCCCGTTTTGGGAGCCCCCAAGCTGTAAGGGCTCACCTTTCACCCCCATCGCGTCCTGATCCATACCTGCGCGTGATACCATATTTTCTGAGTATGATCGGGTGTAGAGGCCAATATTGTCCCCGAAATCCGCTTCGTGAAATTCCTATTGGTTCTCAACCCGCCTGTCGCAACCTGACGGTATGCAGTGCCTCGGTGTACCAGCTGCAGGTAACTCCCCCCTACCCCCTCGGGACCTTAACCCCAACATCTCTGAACAAGCAGACATCTTCGGGAGAGTATAATGGCTTTGGCGACACGGTTACAAGCATTGAATATGTGCTCCTGGCAATACTGCAAGTCGCGACGTCGGCGTGGGGGGCCGGGGCGTGTGTGTGCTTTTCACTGCTTGGTAACAGCCCTCATCTTCGTTTTCCGCGGGACCTCGACCACAACATCTCTAAGCTGGAAAATAGCGTCGGGAGTGTATAATGGGCTTTACGATGGGATTTCCAGCTTTGAATATATGTTCCAGGCAATACCGCAAGTCGCGACGTCGGTGTGCGGGCCTGTGTACTTTTCACTGCCCGGTACCAGGCCCCATCCCCCTTCCGCGGGACCTTGACCGTAATATATCGAAGCAAGCAGGTGTCGTCGGGAGTACATCATGGGCCTTACGATCGTATTGCCAGCATCGAATATGTTTTCATGGCATTACCGCAAGTCGCGACATCGGTGTGGGGGCGCATGTGCTTTTCACCGTCAGTACCAGACCCCATTCCCCTTCCGTCGCACCTTGACCATGACATGTATACGTAACGAGACATCGTCGGGAGGATTTACTGACTTTCGCGATAGCCCTTTCACTATAAAATAGGTGTGCCTCCGAATAGCGCAAGTCGCGAAATCGATGAGGGGGCGTAGATGTCCTTTCGCTGCTTGGTACCACACCCCATTCCCCTTCCGCGGCAGAGTAATACTGAGCTTATCGATAGTTTTCTCTTCATATACAAATTTTTAGAGGACGCTTGAACGCCCGTAAGCACCTTCATTGAGGTATCTTCGAGTGCGATCAGCCGACGCCAACACAGCTTCCCCTGCCGCCAGCGGGAGATTCAAGAGGAAATTCCGGGTCCTGTGGCGGACAGCGGTAGACACCGGCCAACCAACGCAGGCATAAATCTGTCCAAATATCAGTCTATCGAAACACGATTCTCTTGATATGCCTGTTCTCATCTTGTATGAATAATATCGTTCTCTTTCCTTCTCTCGAGCTTGCACTCGTACACAGAATTACCATACGGCGAGCGGCGCATTTCCCAGACGATCCAATTCAATATTTTCCACAAAGAAGCCAGTGTTGAACCGGTGCCCAGTTTTCAGAACTTTATGGACGGATCCCGAAAGGAAGGATTTCCTTTTTGCCGGGTGAATCTCCATACAGAACACAGTAGCAACACTGCACCATTCGCCAACGGACATGATCGCCGGCCATTGGGGGGTTTCAATCTAGTAAACTCGAGACGTGTCGAACCACAGCCTTCAATCAATGCCGATGCCGTAGTCTTCTCCTCAGACTTCGATGTCGTCGGAATTTGGGGGACAGTGGTGTCTGATAGTACCGACAGGACAGACCTCGTGCTCATTCTCTGACATAAAGAAAAAGCCTTCTTTGTGGCCACTGGATGGTGATGTGACACGTCCCTGTATGGGCCAAGAGTCGTATGACGAGTGTATGATACCCGAACTGAGAGCAGAATCGGCCAACATCGTTCGGCGAGCCGCGGTTCAGTCCCTTGGTAGGCGGCAAGCAGGTTGCGATCGAAGCGTAGCATCCATTTATGAGAGTCCATAGCGATGGCTATCCGGTCGGGGAAATGTACTGGAATGCTACCTCGACTGTTGTGGGACATGAGGATGTGTTGATTCTGTATGGGTGATGCGTCGCGCGGTGCCCCTCACAAAAATGTCTCGCACCACAACTCCTTGGCAGTGCCAGTAGGGTCTCCCGCATTCTTAACCAAGATATCAGCTCAAGTGCACAACCGAACGGGAGTTTCCGCTTCTTCCCCACTGTGGCCATCCGGCGACGGCAGCGTGTAAGGGGACAGCTCTCACCAACAATGAGATGCATACGATCCGTTGCCTAGCAACAGTTCTTCATTACTATGTTGTGAATGAGGTGGTTAAGCCGTCAGATCTACGGTTGAGCACTGGCCCGCCGCCTCCATCCGATCTCCGTTCGTACGACAAGTCGGTTTGATCTCTCCTAGGATTGGTATTCCAAATGAATCATAGAGATTCAATCCTGAGTCAGAGGTTCTTATTTCCCAAAAGCATTTCTAATTCTTAGTGAGTCAAGACCAATTCACTGCGCATTGCGTGCAAGAAACAGCTTCTTTGAAACAAACTAAGCCACCGCTTGGTGTGCTTCTAACCAATCATCTTCTTCGACTTATGTGACCAAAATCATGTTTTCGAGCTTAGAAAGGCGGTGAAACGATTCCAAGGATATGACTTAGGTACGTTTTTCAGGTCCTTCTCGGTGCGTTGAAATGCTTCGACTTCTAAAACAATAGATTTCCGGTTTCGAGACACATCCTCTTATACGAATAACAATAAACGTTATAAAACCCCACTGTAGACGGGGTTGTAGCAATAATTGTGTGAATGAGATGTCTGTTTTGCAAGGCTTAACAGAATTGAAAGCTCATGACGCTGCTGTACCTGCCGATTCCTATCCGGGGTGAAAAGACGGGTTGTGAAATTAGGTATGGTTGTGAAAAATGTTGGTTTCCAAAGCCCTTAAAACCGGACTGTCGAGACAACATTCCCCAGGCTGACAAACATCAATCTTTCGGACATAGAGGGAAGAAATCATTTCATTTTGAATACTGGATGAGAGTTGAGCATTATTACCTATACCGCAGGAAAGGAATCTTAAAATCACGAGCGTGGTGGTTGAATATTTCAAAAGATGAAGGGAAGTTTCGTTGCTGGAAACTTCACTTAAGACCCTCACGGCAACCTTCCCTGGCATGGCAGACATGATTGTTCTCTTTCTTAATAATTTTGAGGCGAACATTCAAATCAAGGGGCTACACTTCGATTGTGAATTGGTATTATTGTGGCGTACCTGAACCAACGCACTGCATTCAATCGGCAGGGAAAGGTTTGATAGAGAAAAGTTGTTATCATAAAGGGCACGCATACATTACAGTATCCGAGAATCAAACCCAATTTTATTATTCTTACCTTCGAATCTTAAACGGTAATTAAGCATTCCGTTTATTTCAATGGTGAGCTGCAAATTAGTAAATGGTTCGAGCACGAATTGGATCTGAAAACCCAATGTAAGAGGACGTAGACAACATAGTTAGATAAAATCCGCTGAGTGGTGCAATTTCGACCTAGTTCGTGGTGATAAAATGGCCACTCGGTTATCGCAAAGTTCGGAGTACCTACGCCATACTGCTAGCTGTGTTTTCCGGGTGGCTAGGGAAATGCATTCCTCAATCCGCGCTTAGTGTAATATTGAATGTTCTAATAACAATCTTCAGTAAAGAGCGGAATGTGCAATCCTGCGTTTCAGGAAAAAAGCTTCTAGGCGGGGAATATTCTAGGGCAAAGCGTTGTTGCTATACCACGAACGTTATAGTACTGCTCTCAAAGCACGAATCCACGCAGCAATCATGTCTTGGTGATATACACTCCGCACTCTTCGTTAAATTTGATGACGCGGGCTCGAAGCTCGGAAACTTCACACCTCAAATCTCACCCTTTCAACGCTCGATGCCGGAAATCGCGTTATCCAACAGCTCCTTATTTCAGACGGGGCAACCTCCAGAGGCTGGTTCAACGCCTTTTCCAACTTCTCGAGTTCTTCCTTGAGCTTTTCACTCTTTGTAATTATCTTCAAGGGTCTGGTTCTTTTTTACCAGCTTCTCGTTCTCGTCGTGAGTCGTGACAAAGCTGCCACCCTTCACGGGCTCTCTTCGCGGTTTGGATGGCCTCTTCTTGAGACCTCTCTGGACCTTCATACTCTTTGAGCAGAGCTTCATATTTATCAGATAGAATCTGGATCTCTGCTCTCCACTAATCTATTTCTGCCACCATTTCCACATACTTCTTATCAATCTGCACTGCCAGCGCAGCAAGTGTAGCGGGGGAGAGCGCGACATGTTGTGCAGGAATCACCCTAGGCCCTGTCGCGTCTTCAAGACATCCTCACAACCCCTGCAAAAGAGTTTCGAGTTGATGTCGATGTAGGAGTGGATCTGCCACCCAG
>Ga0247768_1000584_pt1 | contig 13213 bp, 14 predicted proteins | sample UWRJL016104C6_FD_179944 | JGI IMG/M metagenome (GOLD analysis project Ga0247768, IMG submission 179944) | Plant litter microbial communities from Arlington Agricultural Research Station in Wisconsin, United States - UWRJ-L016-104C-6 | ecosystem: Environmental > Terrestrial > Plant litter >... | reverse complement strand
TCGAGTTGATTCTCCTTACCCACCACCACGGAGACCACGCCGAAGGCGCGCCCTGGTTCGCCGACCGGGTCGGCGCTCCGGTGCGCGCGTTCGATCCGGCGCTGTGCATCGGCGCGAAGTCCTTTGTGGACGGTGAAGTGATCGAGGCCGCCGGACTGGCGATCAAGGTCCTGCACACGCCCGGGCACACCGGCGACTCCGTGTCGTTCCATATCGGCGACGAGGTGCTGACCGGCGACACCGTGCTTGGGCGCGGCACCACCGTCCTGTCCGACCTGGGCGCGTACCTCCGCTCGCTGCGAACCCTGATCGAGCTTCCCGCGGGCACCGCCGGCCTGCCGGGACACGGCCCCGAGCTGGCCGACCTGCCGTCCACCGCGCGGGAATACCTCGCCCATCGGGAACAGCGGCTCGACCAGGTGCGTTCGGCATTGAAGGACCTCGGTGCCGGCGCGACAGCGCGTCAGGTCGTCGAGGTCGTGTACGCCGATGTGGACCAGTCGCTGTGGCTGCCCGCGGAGTCGAGCGTGCGAGCCCAGTTGGAGTACCTACGATCGGAGGCCGGCGCGTGAGTGCGGTGGAAATCGAGTTTTATTGGCGGCCGGGTTGCGGCTTCTGCAGTGCGCTGCGCCGCCCGCTGATGGCGAGCGGGCTGCCGGTGCGCGAGGTCAACATCTGGGAAGACGAAGGCGCCGCCGCCCGCGTGCGCGAGGTCGCGAACGGCAACGAGATCGTCCCGACGGTCTTCGTCGGCTCGCAGGCCCTGATCAACCCGAGCTTCGCCGAGATCGAGGCCGCCGTCCGCGTCGAGGCCCCGGAACTACTCGGCCAAGCCTGAGACTCCCCGTCCCCGCCCCCCGGCGCCGGTGCTATGAACGGACCGTTCATCGCAAAAAGTGCCATGAACGGTCCGTTCCCGGGGGTGCGGAGCGGCGGTTCAGAGGTCGAGCGCGGAGCGCAGGGCGGCCCGGGTGATGCCCGCGGCCGCCATGATCTGGGCGGCGACTCCGTTGGCTTCGAGGACGGCGAGCAGAAGCTCGCCCGTCCCCGCGACAGGGCGGCCTCGACGGCTCGCGTAGCGGTACGCGGCGTCGAAAGCGGTCTTCAGACGTGGGGCCACGACGAACGGGCCCGCGTCCTTCGGGTCGGCGACGCCGACAAGCCTGCCGATCTCCGCGCGGATGCCCGCCGGGGTGAGCCCGGCGTCCCGCAAGGCGGTGACGTGATGGTCGGCCTGCACCTCCGACAAGCCCAGCAGGACGTGCTCGGTGCCGAGTGTGTCGTGGCCCAGTTCTCGCCCGTGTGCGGCCGCCGCCGTGACGGCTTCCTTGACGTTCGGCGAAAAACGCTCGGATTGGATGTACTCGACGGCGGCGACCCGATCGGCGAAGCGGAGGTGCGCCGCCTGCCTCGTGACACCCAGCGCCGCTCCGATCTCGTGCCAGGAACAGCCGGCTTCGCGCGCCGAGCGCACATAACGATCGACGAGTTCGTCACCGATCCGCGCCAAGCCACTCGCCAGTTCGGACGCGTAGGCCAGCTTGCCCAAACGGTCCGGCTCGGTGGCGCCGGTGTCGACGAGATCCATCAACGAGCGCAGGCTCACCGGCAGGTTCACCTGTCAAGCTTCGCTTGACAGGAGTCGCCTTCACAAGCGCTTTTTAGTGGGCACCCGGGGCGTCCATTAATTGACCAGTGTGGGCATCATGAAGTACGTCAGCTCGACCTCCCCGGGGTCCACCGCGCGGACGACGGCCGCCCGCATACCGGGCTGGATCTCCAGGCGTACCTCGGAATTCCCGAACGGCTGGAGCGCGTCGAGCAGGTAGCGCGCCTGGAACGACGGCGATGTACGGCCGCCGAGCACATTCGCTTTGATCGTCTCCTCGGCCTCCCCCGCGTCTTGTTTGGCGCTGGCGAGGCGAAGCTGGCCGTCGCCGACTTCCAGTGTCAGCACCCGGCGGCTCTCCGCGAAGACACCCACCCGCCGGACGGCCGCGGCGAGCGACTCCGCGCGGACCTCGACGGTTGTGTCCACTGTGGACGTCTTGATCGTGTCCTCGGAAAGGAAACCGCCGTCGAGCACCGCGGTGGTCACCGCGCTTCCGGCCCAGCTCAGGCCGAACCGGCTGGGCGCGCTGTGCAGGCCGACGATTCCCTTGGCCTGCTTGCCGATCTCGACCAGCAGCGACGCGGGCACAAGCGCGTCGAGCGGACCGGACACCGAAAGCGGCGGCACTTTCGCGACGGCCATCCGGTATCGGTCGGAGGCCACCAGGTTCAGCCGCCCGTCCACGAGATGCAGGCGTACCCCGGTGAACAGTGGCAGTGAATCGTCACGGGACGCCGTGCCCGCCACCGTCCGCAACGCCGTGGCCAATGCGGCGCCGTCGACTTCGGCCGCCTTCTCCGGGATCGGCGCCTCGGGATGGTCACGCTCCAGCACGGGCAAGGCGAACCGCGCTCCGTCGACCCGCACGGCCAGCCGGGAACCTTCGACAACGAGCCGCACGACGGGGGCGTCGAGCATGCGCAGTGTTTCCGCGAGCGGGGTGACCGGTACGGCCGCTTGCCCGTCGGTGTGAACGTTCGCCTCGCACGCCAGCCGGACCGCGCGCTCGCTGTCGGCGCCGATCAGCGTCAAGCCGCCCGCGTCGGCACGCAGCACAACACTGGAGAGCGCGCCGGGAAGCAGCCGCGCCGCCTCGGAAACAGCGGTGGCGAGGGTGCGGGTGGAGGCCGTCAGATCCATTCGCTGAAGCTAGCGGCCCCCACCGACACTTTTGGCCCGTCCAGGGTCGTGAGTGTTTCGCGGGGTTCTAACCCCGCGAAACACTCACGAGCTTCAGACGCTGACGAGTTCGGCTTGAGCGGCGCCGCGCACGGGGCGCAAGGTGCCGCGCAGCAGCCAGACCAGGCTCGCCACGAGCAGGCCCATCACCCCGGCGGCCAGGAAGGCCGCGGCCGGGCCGCTGTGCTCGACGAGGTAACCACTGATCGACTGGCCGAAGGCGAGGCCCAGGGTCACCGCGGTGACCACCCAGCCGAAGGCCTCGGCGGCCGTGCCCGCGGGCGCGACCACCTCGATCATCGCCGAGTGGGTGGTCGACTGCGGGGTGATCAGCGCACCGGCGAAGAGCATGCCGATCGCCAGCGCCCACAGCGTCGGCGGCAACGCGAGCAGCGCGACGAGCGCACCGAAGGCGGCCAGTAGGACCGGCAGCCGCAGATTCACCCGCTTGGGCCACGGACGGAGGCTGTACGCCACCCCGAAGGCGACCGAGCTGATCGACCACGCGGAGAGCAGCAGACCGCCGAGAGGGGCGTTTCCGGCCTTCGTGGCCGCCGCGGGGACGGCGACCTCGACGAAGCCGATCACCATGCCGAAGCCGAGGACGGCGAGCGCCAGCGTCCGCATACCGGGGCTGGCCAGCGCGCCGAGGAGCTTGCGGCCGCCCGAGGCAGCCGGGCCCCAGGCGCGCACGGCCGGGCTCAGCGCGAACGTCACGGCGCCCACGATCATGCAGACGGTGCCGAGCACCATGCCCGTCCCGGCCCAGGGCGCCGCGATGAGCACCCCGGCGAACCCGGGCCCCAGGATGAAGAAGACCTCCATGCTGATGGCCTCGTACGAGAACGCCGCGTTGCGGGCGGGCCCGGCGGGCAGCAGCCTGCCCCAGATCGCGCGCGACGCCGAGCCCACCATCGGTTCGGTGAGCCCGGTGGCGAAGGCCAGCGTCACGAGCAACGGTGTTGTCGAGTGCGCCTCGATGGCGAGGATGAGGGCCGTCGTCGCGATGGAGAACAGCGCGGCGGCGGAGATGAGCGGCCGGGTCGGGCCGAACCTGTCGATCAGCCTGCCCTGGAAGATCGCCCCGATGGCCACCCCGACCAGCGAACTCGCCGAGACCAGGCCCGCGTCCGCGAACGAACCCGTTTCGCGTTGCACGTACAGCAGGGCCGAGATGCCGATCATCGCGATCGGCAGCCGGGCGAGCAGGGAGGCGACCGCGGGGCCGCGTGAGCCCGGCGCCGTCAACGCGGTGCGGTAGTCGGCGAGCGTGGTGCGGGCTTCGGGGGAGTGGGACACGAGTACCAGTATGCAACACACTGGTACGGCAGTACCAGTTATTTACCGGTCAGCTCGGTCACCATGGGCAGGGTCGTCTTGCGGTGTTGCGGCCGGTTCTAGCCCAATGCCGCTCAGCTTGTTGTTGATCATGTTGCTGGCCTGAGGTTTTGCTGACCCGGTGGACGCGTTGGTCCGCGGGCACCTCTTCCGGAGGGGTGCCGCTTAGTTGTGCAGAGGGACACTGACGACTGTCCATTAAGGACGCAACCCCGCATGTTTTAACCGTTTCACTCGTGATTGTCTGGTTTGGGCATCACCGGCCGGACGCTCATGATCAACTTAAGCGGGGGTTGGTTGAACGCCGGTATGTCTCGGTTTGATAACGCTCCGCCCAACTCGAGAAGTTTCGTGCAACGAAACTGCGCGGATGACGTCCTTGAGTGTGAAAGGCCTTGAAGTAGTAGGTAGGGGCCGTGCGATGGTTGAAAAACCACACGCAACCTCAACTCCCTCCGGAGACGGGTCGGGGCCTTAGGTCCGGAGGGTGGGGAGCGCTAGCCGTCGGGGGATGGCCTGCGCACAGCGAAGGGCCGGTGCGCCACGTCGGGGGTGGCGCCCGGCCCTTCGTTCTGTCTTGTGAAGTTTTAGAGAAGCTGACTACCGGGCGCGCCGGGCCAGTCGTTCCGGGTCGAGAATGAGCACGCTCTTGCCCTCAAGCCGGAGCCAGCCGCGGTGCGCGAAGTCGGCGAGCGCCTTGTTGACGGTCTCGCGCGAGGCTCCCACGTACTGGGCGATCTCCTCCTGGGTCAGGTCGTGCGTGACCCGCAGCAGCCCGGCTTCCTGGCTGCCGAACCGCTGGGCGAGCTGCAGCAGCGCGCGGGCGACGCGGCCGGGCACATCGGTGAAGATGAGCTCCGCGACCATGTTGTTCGTCCGGCGCAGTCTGCGAGCGACCACCCTGAGCAGCTGTTCCGCTATTTCGGGCCTGGTGGAGATCCACTGGCGCAGGGCCGGCCGATCCATCGTCACGGCGCGGACCTCGGTCACGGTCGTGGCACTGGACGTCCTCGGCCCGGGGTCGAAGATCGACAGCTCGCCGAACATGTCGGACGGGCCGAAGATGCCCAGCAGGTTCTCCCTGCCGTCGGGCGACTTGCGCCCGATCTTCACCTTGCCGGACTGGATGATGTAGAGCTTGTCTCCGGGCTCACCCTCGTTGAAGATGACGTGTCCGCGCGGAAATTCAACGCTCTCCAAGGTCTGTGCCAGCGCCTCGGCGGCTGCCGGCTCAACACCCTGGAAGATGCCCGCGCGAGCCAGGGTTTCGTCCACCTCGGTGCCTCCTCGTCGAGATGACGACCGCGATCCTCACCCGAGGAGCGTGTCGCCGATCACTGAACTGCAGTTTAGGGTGTGCGCGTGAAAACGCCCGATGGCGCGCCGAAGGGGCCCGACCACCGGAAATGATCTCACTCGACCGTGAAGCCTAGTCTCGCACGCGCCTGGTCCGCAGCTTGGCCGCCCGGCCACCGAGACGGCGCAGCCGGAACAGCTCCAGGGCCCGGCCGATGCCGTGCCCGTAAAGCGCTTTGACCTCGTTCGGCTGGGCCTGCTCGAGGAATTCCTCAACTTCGTTCTCCTGCACCGCCACATGGCGGAGCCTGCTCTCCACGCGCTCCATGAACAGCGCGAAGAACATGATTACCAGCGGCACCAGAACTACAAACCAGACAGTCATCGACTCCGGATCCTCGCTCATGGCGGTTACATCTTCGCGCCAAGTAGGTGCGGGTGGCGTGTCGGACGGCGACCGATGGGTGCTCCCAACGGCTCGTCCGACGGCTTCCGTAGGCTAACGGGGTGCCACCAGGACTCAGTAGCGCCCCCCGGAAGGGTGGTTCTCGCCGTCTTTCGGTCGACGGAGAAAGCCGTCTTGCTTTGGTGAGACGCGCCAGGCGCATGAAGCGTTGCCTCGACGAGGCATATCCGGGTGCGCATTGTGAACTCGATTTCACCACGCCACTGGAATTGGTCGTCGCGGTCGTTTTGTCCGCGCAGACCACCGACGTGCGGGTCAACCAGGTCACCCCGGCTTTGTTCGCGCGCTACCGGACGGCCGCCGATTACGCCGGAGCCGACCGCGTCGAGCTGGAGGAGTTTCTCCGCCCGACGGGGTTTTACCGCAACAAGGCGACGTCGCTGATGGGCCTGGGCGCGAAGCTCGTCGAGGATTACGGCGGTGAGGTGCCGGGCAAGCTGGAGGAGCTCGTGAAGCTCCCCGGCGTCGGCAGGAAGACCGCGAACGTCGTGCTCGGGGACGCTTTTGGTGTGCCGGGGATCACTGTGGACACTCATTTCGGCCGGCTCGTCCGCCGCTGGGGCTGGACGGACCTGGAAGACCCGGTGAAGGTCGAGCACGCGATCGGCGAGCTCATCCCGGCGAAGGAATGGACGCTGCTTTCACACCGGGTGATCTTCCACGGCCGCCGGGTCTGCCACGCCCGCAAACCGGCGTGCGGCGCGTGCCCGCTGGCCAAGGATTGCCCGTCCTATGGCACGGGCCCCACGGATTTCGAGGAAGCGGCCAAGCTCGTCAAGGGCGAAGAGCGTGAACACCTGCTGGCGATGGTGAAGAACTCTTGACCACCTTGACCAAGGTGGCACTCGCCGTGGCGGTGCTGGTACTCGCGGTGATCGTCGCGGTACTGCCGCGCGGCAAGGAGACGGCCGCGCCGAAGGCGGCGGAGGATCTCGGCCCCGGGCGGGCCAAGGCCGCGCTCGCCGCTTGCCCGCAGGGGACGGGCGAGGTCCAGCAGCTTCGAGGCGTCTCCGTCCCGTGCCTCGGCGACGGGTCGACCTCCGACCTCGGGACGGCGCTAGCCGGTCACGAGACGCTGGTCAACGTGTGGGCGACGTGGTGTCAGCCGTGCAAGACCGAGCTCCCGGTGCTGAACGCTTACGCCGCGCAGCCTGGCGCCGTAAGCGTGCTGGCCGTGCAGGTGGCGAGCCTCGCTTCGGACGGTTTGGATCTGCTCGCGACCCTCGGTGTGCACCTGCCGGCGGTCTACGACGGTGACGGCCAGACCGGCCCGGTCCGCGCGGCGTTGAAAGTGCCGCCGGCGCTTCCGGCGTCTTACCTGGTCAGTGCCGATGGCCAGGTCCGGTTCATCTCGAACCCACGTCTCTTCGAGAACACTGATCAGGTGCGGACAGCCGTGGAGAGTGTGCGATGAGTGAAATCGGACCGCTCGTCGACCTCGATTCGGTGCCGCCGTGGCTTCGCCCGCTCGTCGAAATCGCCGGTGACCTGGACTCCAAAGCGTTCACGCGGTTCACCCCGCCGAGCACCGTGACCACCAGAGCGGCCGCCGTGCTCATCCTGCTCGGCGAAGGACCCAGGGGCCCCGACGTCCTGCTGCTGCGCCGCGCCGACACGCTCGGCTCGCACGCCGGGCAGGTCGCGTTCCCCGGCGGCGGCGCCGACGAGGGCGACGGCGGGCCGGTCGGCACGGCGCTGCGCGAGGCGTGGGAGGAGACCGGCGTCGACCCGGCCGGGGTGCGCCCGCTGGCGGTGCTGCCCGAGCTGTTCGTGCCGGTGTCCGGTTTCGCGGTCACGCCGGTGCTGGCGCACTGGGTGACGTCGTCGCCCGTGCGGGCGGTCGACTTCGGCGAGACGGCGTCGGTCGCCAGGGTCGCGATAGCGGATCTGGTCGACCCGGCGAACCGCTACCAGGTGCAGCGCGAGGGCGCGGGGTGGAAGGGGCCGGTGTTCGAAGTCGACGGCCTGTTCGTGTGGGGTTTCACCGCCGGGCTGCTGTCCACGCTGCTCACCCTCGGCGGCTGGGAACGGGATTGGGATCGCGACGACGTGCGAGACCTTGACGTAGCTTTGTCGGACCATAAAGCGCGGCTCGCTGACGCGGTCGACCTGGGGATCACGGACAGGGAGTAGAAAACCTTGAATTGGGTTGACGTGCTGGTGCTGGTTTTGGCCTTGCTCGCGGCCGTCTCCGGCGCGTTCCAGGGCGTGATCATCGCGCTGCCGTCGCTGGTCGGGGTGATCCTGGGCGCGATAGCCGGCATCCAGCTCGCGCCGCTGGTGGTCGAGCTGTTCGGCAATCCCGCCGCGAAGGTCGCCTTCGCCGTGGCCACCGTGGTCTTCCTGGTGGCGCTGGGCGAGACACTGGGCGTCTGGGTCGGCCGCAAGCTGCGCGCGAAGGTCAACCTGGAGAAACTGGCCGGGGTGGACAAGACACTCGGCGCGATCGTGCAGGCTGCGGTGGTGTTCGTCATCGCGTGGCTGATCGCGACACCGCTGACGACGGTCTCCGGGCTGCCGGGGCTGGCCAAGGCGATCAAGAGCTCGGTGGTGCTCGGCGGGGTCAACGACGCGATGCCGGAGGCGGCGCAAGGCCTGCCGACGCAGCTGCGGAAGCTGCTCGACGCGTCAGGCTTCCCGTCCATTGTGGACCCGTTCCAGAAGGCGCCGTCGGCCGACACCGCCCCGCCGGACACCGCGCTGCAGGCCAGCGCGGTCGTCAACCAGGTGCACCGCAGCGTGGTGAAGATCCGCGGCAACGCGACGACCTGCTCCCGTTCGCTCGAAGGCAGCGGGTTCGTCGTCGCGCCGAGGCGGGTGATGACCAACGCCCACGTCGTCGCCGGGACCGACGAGGTCGCCATCGAGACCGCGGAGGGCAGGCTCGCGGCCACGGTCGTGTACTTCAACCCGGAGATCGACATCGCGGTGCTCGCGGTGCCGCGCCTCACCGCGCCGGCATTGACGCTCTCCGACAACGAGGCGCAGGCCGGCGACAGCGCCATCGTGCTCGGCTACCCGCTCGACGGCCCGTACACCGCGACACCGGCCCGGATCCGCGGCCGCATCAACCTGCGCGGGCCGGACATCTACGAGTCGAACACCGTGCAGCGTGACGTCTTCACCGTGCGCGCGGCCATCCGCAGCGGCAACTCCGGCGGGCCGATGCTCGACCCCTCGGGCAAGGTCATCGGCGTGGTCTTCGGCGCCGCGGTGGAGGACCCGGAGACCGGCTTCACCTTGACCGCGAACCAGGTCCGCAGCGAGTTCGAAGCCGCTCCGGCACAGGGTTCCGAGGTCGGCACCGGCCCCTGCGCCTCGTGACCTTGTGAGCGTTCCGGCCGGTTCTAACCGGCCGGAACGCTCACAAGGCCAACTACGTCAGCCGCGCTTGAGGAAGTCCGTAAGTGCGGTGTTGGTGCGTTCGGGGTCTTCGAGATGCGGGAAGTGGCCGATGCCGGGCCAGGTCTCCAAGCGGGTGTGCGGCCCGAGCCAGGGCGCGGACGCCGCCGCCGTCTCCGGCAGGAAACAGGTGTCGGCGTCGCCGTGCAGTTGAAGCACGGGCGCGGCGACGCGGGTGCCGACGGCGTCGGAGAATCGACGTCCTTCCCCGCGGAACTGGGCCCGGAACGCCCAGCGGTAGTACTCCAGCGAGCTGTGCGCGACGCCTTGGACGAGCATCGCCTGCCGGAAATTCCTTGCCGTCTCGGTGAAATCCGCGGTTTTGGTCCACTGTGGACCCGACCACTGGCGCAGCAGCGCTTCGAGGGCCGCGGCGTCGTCCTTGACCAGGCGGCGTTCCGGGGCCATCGGGACCTGGAAGCGGAAGAGATGACCCATGGCGCGCGCCTGGTTGGCGCGCTTGCGCCGCATCGCGGTGTGCGAAATGGCCGACCGCAGCGCCAGCGGGTGCGCACCGGCCAGCACACTGACCGACTCGACCACGCGGGGATGCAGTGAAGCGGCTGTCAGGGCGAGCATTCCGCCCCAAGCGTGCCCGGCGAGATGTGCTTTGCGCGCGCCGAGCGAACGGATCAACCCGGCGACGTCGCCGCCGAGGGTCCACGCGTCGTAGCCGCGAGGAGGTTTGTCGGAGTCTCCGCAACCTCGGAGATCAACCGCGACGGCCCGGTACCCGGCGTCGGCCAGTGCTGTCAACTGGTGGTGCCATGTCCACCAGAACTCGCCGAATCCGTGCAGCAGCACCACCAGCGGGCCGCTGCCCAGTTCCGCGACATGCAGCCGGATGCCGTTCGCGGACACGTCGCGATGGATCCACGGACCGGGGAGGCGGAGGGTGGACGGGTCCGGCGCGGCCTGCACGGTGGCGGGGGCGGCGGTACGGTCGCTCAGGCGCCGACCGAGGGCACGCCCTCGGACTGCTGACCCGGTTTGAGGGCCGCGGCCGTGTCCTTGAAGCTGCCGATGGTCCGCTCGGGGGCCTGAAGCTTCTTGAACTTCCGGTAGCCGAGCAGCCCGATGCCTCCCGCGGTCACCAGCATCAGGACGAACACGATGCCGAACGCGACCCAGCGGTAGCGGAGCAGTTCGGCCAGGCCTTCGGCGAGGAAGAAGAACAGGAAGAAAGAGCTGTAGAGCAAGACCACCAGGGCGATGATGAAGTAGATCGCGCCCTTGAGTGCCTTCTTGGCCTCACCGACGAGTTCGGTCTTCGCCAGTTCGACTTCGGCCCTTACCAGCGTCGACATGTGCTGGGTGGCGTCGCCGACGAGCTTGCCGATCGACCTGTCGCCGGTCACCGTGTCGTCATCCGGCGTGAGTGGGATGTACGGCACGGCCCCCACGCCGTCGGGGTCGTTGCGTTGGTGCTTGGGGCTGCTCACCGGGCCATCGTGCCACGTGTCGCTTTACCCGGCGCGATGGACTCGCTCATTCCGCGCGTTCAGGTTGCTGTCCGGCGTGGACCCGGCTCCGGCGGAGCAGCAGCACCGCGGCGCCGAGCGAGGCGACGGCCGACGCGATCAGGACCGCGGTTTTGGCCTGATCGCTGGCGTCACCGGTCAGCGCGAGCTCCGCGATCAGCAGGCTGACGGTGAAACCGACCCCGCCGAGCAGCGAAAGCGCGCCGAGATCCCGCCAGCCGAGATCCTTCGGCCGCTCGGCGAGGCGCAGCTTGACCGCCAGCAGGCTCGCCCCGAGGATGCCGACTACCTTGCCGCCGACCAGGCCGATCATCACCGCGAGCGGGAGTGCGGTGGTGAACACCGCGCCCAGTGAGTCCCCGCTGATTTTGATCCCGGCGGCGAAGAGCGCGAACAGCGGCACCGCGACCGCCGCCGACCACGGCTGCAACCGGTGTTCCAGCCGGATCGCCGGCGCGCACTCCTCGCCGTCGTCCGGGCGGACGCGGGTCAGCAGGCCCAGCGCGACCCCGGCGATCGTCGCGTGGATGCCCGCCGAATGCACCGCGACCCAGGTGATCAGCGCGAGCGGGACGTAGAGCCAAGGCGAGCGGACACGGCGATGTTGCAGGTACGCGTAGAGCGCCAGTGCCGCGATCGCGACGCCCGCGGCGACGAGGTCGAAACCGGCGGTGAAGAGCACCGCGATGACGAGGATCGCGCCCAGGTCGTCCACGACCGCGAGCGAGAGCAGGAAGACGCGAGCGCCGCTCGGCAGGTTCGACGCCGTCAGCGCGAGCACGCCGAGCGCGAACGCGATGTCGGTGGCGACCGGGATGGCCCACGCGCGGTCGATGTGCGGCGAGCCCCAGCCGATGGACAGCGCGAGAACCGCGGGGACGGCCATGCCGCCGATGGCGGCGAGGATCGGCAACGCGGCCTGCTTGAGTTTCGATAGCTCGCCGACGACCAGTTCGCGCTTCAGTTCCAGCCCGGCGACGAAGAAGAAGACGGCGAGCAGGCCGTCTTTCGCCCAATCGCCGATGGACAGGTCCAGGTGCAGGAAGTGCGGCCCGAGCCGGAAATCGCGAATCATCCGGTAGACGTCGTCGAGCGGGGAATTCGCCCAAAGCAGCGCGACCGCGGTGGCGGCCAGCAGGATGATCCCGCCGGTGGTCTCGGTGCGCAGGTAACGAGCGAATTCGGCGATCACGCTGGCTGGCCCGGCAGGACGGTTTGCTTCGCTCACGGCGCTCCATGGCTCGGTTTCCGGCTGACTGCCCGAGTCGGTTTCCACCGACGTCGAACACTGTTGCCGACCAGACTTCCCGGCGCACCTTCAGCCACCCTAACGGCCCGAAAAGACTTGTGAGCGTTCCGGCCGGTTCTAACCGGCCGGAACGCTCACAAGGGTGTCAGGACACCGCGTGACCACGCGCGTACACCTCGTGACCACGCGTGCATCAGCCGACGGTGACCCCGAAAAGCACCCCCACGTAGTAGGTCACGAGCATGGTGAGCGCGCCCACCCCGACGTTGCGGACGATCGCGCGGCGCGTGTCGGCGTCGCCGAGGCGCGCGCTGATCAGCCCGGTGAGCGCCAGGCCGACGGCCACCGCGGCGGCACAGGCCCAGACCCGGTAGGACACGGGCGGCAGGGCGATCGCGAGCAGGGGCAGCAGGGCGCCGACGATGAACGACACGAGGGACGCCCACGCCGCCTGCCACGGACTGGTCAGGTTGTCCGGGTCGATGTTCAGCTCGGCGTCGGCGTGGGCCTGCAGCGGGTCCTTCTCCGTCAGTTCCCTCGCGACCTTGGCGGCGAGTTCGGGGGAGAGCCCCTTGCCTTCGTAGATGTCCGCGAGTTCGCGTTCTTCGGCCTCCGGCATCGTTTCCAGCTCGTACTTTTCGAGCTTGATCAGCGCCAGTTCCGTATCGCGCTGGGTACTGACCGAGACGTACTCACCACCGGCCATGGAAAGCGCGCCCGCGACCAGCCCGGCAATTCCCGCGGTGAGAATCGTGGTCGCGTTCGTGGTGGCACCGGACACACCGACCACGATGCCCGCCACCGAGACGATCCCGTCGTTGGCGCCGAGAACCCCGGCGCGAAGCCAGTTCAGCTTGCCACCGAGGTCTTCGTGGGGTTCCTGCGAGTGCGGCGCGAGATCGCTGGTTGTTTCGCTCACGCGACCAGTGAAACACGAACGAGCGCGAATCGCTATTTTCCTATCCGCGGCGAAAGTGAGACTACCCTTATTGAGACAATCCTTATCAAGTAGTGCCTTACCTAAGAATGCACAGCCTAATTCAACAGCTGAATCCGCAGGGTCGTGTGCAGGTGGTCGTCGATCGCGGAGATGGTCATGCCGATGTCGCCGGTGGCCAGCCCGGCCAAGATCGCCTGGTGCTCGGCGAGAACGGCGGTCCGGCGGTCGGCGACACCGAACATCGCGATCA
>Ga0247768_1000579_pt1 | contig 13291 bp, 9 predicted proteins | sample UWRJL016104C6_FD_179944 | JGI IMG/M metagenome (GOLD analysis project Ga0247768, IMG submission 179944) | Plant litter microbial communities from Arlington Agricultural Research Station in Wisconsin, United States - UWRJ-L016-104C-6 | ecosystem: Environmental > Terrestrial > Plant litter >... | reverse complement strand
CGAGTTGGGGCGCAAAGCCGCCCTCAACCTATCGGACGAAGTCGTGCGCCTACTGGAGAGTTACCCGTGGCCGGGCAACGTACGCGAGCTGCGGAACGCCATCGAACGCGGCGCCGTGCTGTGCTCCGGGGACGTGCTGCGTCCCGAGCACTTGCCCGCGCGCATCGTCTCTGGCGGCCTGGGGCGTCAGTCATCGACGCCGCCCGGCCTCGAAAGCACCCGTGAGGACATCCTGGCGCGCGCTCGCAACGAATTGCAGGGCGTCGAGCGACAGCGCATTTTGGATGCGCTCGAGCAAACCGGCGGCAACCAAACGCGCGCGGCTGAAGCGCTGGGCATTTCGCGACGCACGCTAGTGTACCGGCTGAGCGAGCTCGGTGTGCCTCGGCCCCGCAAGCGCTAGTCCAGGTCGAGCCGAGCCTGCGCGGAAGCGCTTTGCGCAAGCGCTTTGCGCAAGGCGCGCAAAAGGCTTGCGCAAGGTGTAGCGGGCGCGCGAAAGCAAGCGCCCGCGTTTCGCGAAAACAGGCGATTTGCCGTGCGGCCCGGCTATGCCGTGAACTGGCACGCGAGCTGCTTATGTCCGAGCATGTCAAAACGGGGATGTGTGAACTTAGGACTTATCTCGCTGGTGGTTGCAGTCATGGGCGCGAGCTGCTTGGCAGCTTGTAGCGACAGCAGCGACGGTGGCGGAGCCAAAGCGGGCAACGCTGGCCAAAGCGGCGAAAGCGGTGAAGCCGGCGAGAGCTCCGGTGGCGCGCACGCCGGTAGCGGCGGCAAGTCGGGCGCAGGCGGCGGCGCAGGCGCGCATGCCGGCAAAGGTGGCTCGGGCGAAGCAGGCACGAACAGCGCGGGCGACTCGGCCGGCGGCGTGGGCGGAAGCGACGACGGCATGGGCGGCGAGGCCGGCGCGGTCGCACAATGGGTGGTGGACCCAGAGCTGAAAAAGCTCTCCCCGCTGCCCGCGCTGCCCGCAGATCCCACCAACAAATACGCCAACAATGCCGACGCGGCCGTGCTCGGGCAGCGGCTGTTCTTCGACAAGCGTTACTCGGGTGCGCTGATCATCGACAGCGCGCTCGGCACCGCCGGCGAGACCGGCAAAGTCGCCTGCGCGACCTGCCACTTGGGTCCCGCCATGTCGGACGGACGCGCGCCGTTCACCGTGACCGTGGGCACTGACAGGCATTCGCGCAACGCACCCGCGCTGCTCAATAGCTCCTTCTACGAATGGACCAACTGGGGCGGGCGCTTCGCCGCGCAGTGGGAGTTGCCGCTGGCAGTGGCCGAAAACGCAGTGACCATGAACTCCACACGCTTGAAGCTCGCGCATTTCATGTACGACAACTACAAGGACGCGTACGAGGCGCTGTTCGGTGCATTGCCCGCTGCCTTGGCACCCGCTGCGGTCGATGCAGCGCGTTTCCCGGCAACGGGGAAACCGGGCCAAGCCGTCTGGGATGCTGGTACGACGACGATGACCGACGCGGACAAAACCGCCGTCAACCTGATCATCGTCAACTACGGCAAGGCGATTCAGGCTTACATGCGCAAACTCGTCAGCCGCAACGCGCCCTTCGATCAGTACGTCGCCAATGGCGGCGGCGGCCTGTCCGAATCGGCGATCCGCGGGTCGCTCCTATTCGTGGGCAAGGCCAAGTGCAGCTCGTGTCACAGCGGCCCGTTCATGAGCGACAACAAGTTCCACAACCTGGGCCTGGGCGACGACGACGGTCGCTTCAAAGACGCCGGGGCGCTCAAGGGCAGCACGCTCAACATCGACAGCGCGTTCAGCGACAAGACCGACACCGGACGCCTGGCGGGCCTCACGAATCCAATGACGGACCCGACGACGCACGCGGCGTTTCGTACCGCCAGCCTGCGCGAGGTCAAGGACACCGGCCCGTACATGCACGCCGGACAGCTGACCACGCTCGAGGACGTGGTGAGCTTCTACGACGCTGGCGGGGGTGCGCCGGCGACCGGCAGCACGAAGGACCCGCTGCTGACGCCGCTATCGCTGAGCGAGGCAGAAAAGGCGGATCTGGTCGAGTTCCTGAAGACCCTCAGCGGCGAGCCGGTACCGGCCTCGCTGCTGGTCACCGTGCCCTGAACGCGGCACATCCCATGAAAGCCTGCTACGCTCGAAGCATGTGCATCATCTGCATCGACTTCGAGCGCGGCGCGCTGAGGCCCCAAGAGGCCCGGCGGGCGCTGCGTGAGATGCGTGGCGGGATGGACGCCGCGCACGTCAAAGAAATCGAGAAGAAGCTGGATGAAGCCGAACCGGCTTCGTCCCCGCGTCCCGGTGGCTAGTCTCAGCCGGCGCGGGCTCGCTCTTTAGCCGAGCTGTAAAACGGCCGCAGCCATGCGCCCACTCCCGGAGCCCGGGGGAACGGTGTAGCGTGTGAGGTTGCGCATGCTCTCGGTACAGGCAGAAGAAGCATTCTCGACCCTTGCCACCTCCCTCGTCGGACACCCCGAGCTGGAGGAAGCGGTGCGCGATCGCTGGCGCGTCCGAGTGCGCGGCTCGGCCGCTGCTCAGCACGATCGCAAGCTGCCTGACGCGCTGCGCGCAGCGGCTGATTTGTTGGCCCGAGAGTTGCCTCTGCAAACGCACGCGGCGAGCGATGTCACGGCGCTCGCTGAACGCTTCGCCTCGCCTGGCGGTCCGCTACTCCTCTTGTGGTGTTACGCCTCGACTTGGCGAAAAGATGCACAGCTGGCAGCCTTGCTCGCGCGCGCGCGCACGGTGCCCGGCTTCGAGGAACGGGTTGCTGCGGTTGCCGCCGATCGAGTGATTGAAGGCCCGCTACTCGACGCGCTCGGTTGCGTGCCACTCTTGGGTACGGGCGCAGCGCTACGTCTACCGGCCAACGCCGAAGCCCGCGCACGACTCGAGATCTTGATCTGGGAAGCGGGTGCCAGCGCGCGGGAGGTACCGGCGTTCGGTCGTTGGCTGTGGAGCTCGACCGATACGTTCGAGGAGCTCGTACGTAATCCGGCGCGAGGCGCGCTACGCGGTCGCGTCTTGGCTGCGCGCTGCCTCGAGATCAGCGTGTGCGGCCTGTCGGCACACGCCGACCAACAATTGGTCGGTCGAGCCCTGCAAACGCTGCAACCGCTGTTGCTCCATCCGGAACCCTTGGTTTGGGTGCACGCAGCGCGCGCTCTGGGTCGCCTCACCGGCCAAGTCGAGCAATTGGAGGGCACGCTGCTCGACTGGGTGCTGGGAGAATCGCCGCTGCTGCGTCAACGCGCGTTGACCGCGTTCGCTTCCCTGCCCGCGGATCGGCTCAAATTCTTGGCCAGCCAGTTGGTCGCCATCCTCGAGTCCCCGAGCGAGGTCGATTGGGCACTGGCCGCCGTTGCGGCAGCCACCCCTTATTTATTCTTCGAACGGCGCGCGATCTGGGATCGACTGGCCTCGCGCATCATCGCGGGGGACGGCGGCGCAATCGCGGCGCGGGCACTCACGCGCGGCCTATCCTCGCTCTGGCGGCGCGGTCAGAAGTTGCCCGAGATCGAAGCCCCCTTACGCGCGCTGCGCGAGCTCGCCTGGTGCGCGCGCCCGACCTCTCTCGACGAATCGCGACGTTGGATCGAAGTCACGGCCTTGACCGACGCGGTCGACGGCGCCGAGCGCGACCCGCTGGACCTCGAATTCGGGCTCGAGAACTTGATACGCCTGGCCGCGCAATACGACGACGACGAGGCCGACGCGCGCGCAGCGCGCTTCGCGACCTCCTTGGCCGCCAGCTTCGTCGAAGCACGCCGGATCGCGCTCGGGGAAAATGCGCGCTTACGGCAACGTGCTGCGGCGCTCAACGCGCTGGAAGGCTGCGCGCGCGCCTTTGCACTGCGACTGTGGGGCCCAATGCTCGCAACGCGCCCCGTGGGCGAGCCGATCGATGAGCCGGACCTCGGAGAAACGTGGAAGCTCGTGGCCAGTGCTCCGGCCCAGATTTTGGATTTGATCAAGGAGCGTCGACAGCTCGGGCAGGTCGATGCGGACGCCGATCTGCCGCTCGAGATCTTGGCCATCCGGCTCGGCGGCTATGCGCTCGACGCCTGCGGTGAGTCCAGCGATCTCGGCCCCGGTCGCGGTCCCACCGCGCACAATACCTGCCTCTGGCTGCGCAAAATCGCGGGCTTGGCCGACGGCTCACGCGATCTCCCGCCCGGGCTGAAGTCCGCCCTCAGTGCGCTGTTTTGGCGCTTGGTCGACACCACGCGCGGCACCGCCCTGGGCGAGGTCGACGATGTAGAATGGCTGGGTCCATTCGCCGCTTGGTGGGCGCTGGTCATCGATCGGCCCGCGATGTTGCTGCAGCTCGCGACGGCGCTGCCGATGATGGCCGATGGGGCGCTCGCACTCTGCTGTGAGCGCGCGGAGTCATTGCGTACGGCGGTATCGTCGGGCAGCGGCGACGGCGAATGGGGCACAGCGGCGTCGCAAGCGCTGGAATCGCTGCATGCGCTGAATACCGAGCTATCTCAGGCGCTGATCGGCCTGGCCGACGCATTGCTGTCGTTCAACGGCGCGGCTGGTCCGAAACCGAACCTGGAAGCCATGTGCCTGGAGCTGGTGATCGCGGGCGACCGTTTGCAGGGCGCCCTGGCCGATCCAGTGAAGGCGTTGCACGCCAGCGAAGAGGACGTCGAACAGGGCGCGCGAGCGCGCAGCCCGTTCTCTATCGCACCAGGCAGTCCACTTTCGATCGCACCACGCAGCCCGACCGAGCACCCACCGCGTGCCCCGCTCTCGAGCGCGCCACGCAGCCCGACCGAGAACCCACCGCGTGGCCCGAGCGAGAACGCGGCACGCGTTGCCGCGCTGGTAGCGCGCGCCATTCGCGCGCGTGAGCTGTCGCTACTGGACGTTTGGTTCGCCTCGCTCGGCCCCGTCGCGTCGGCGCTGCTGGAAGGCGCCGTGCGCTCGGCGATCCGGCGGACGCCACCCCCGCCCCCCAAAGCCAAGAAGCAGGAACCGAAGGTCATTCACGGCTACGAGCTGGTGAAGACGTTGGGCGAAGGCGGCATCGGCTCGGTGTGGCTGGTGCGCAAACCCGGCGCGGACCGGCTATTCGTGCTCAAGATCCCCAAGGCGGAAGCGCTGGCCAACGCAACGGACAGCGAACGCGAGGGAATTTTGGCTTCGTTCGTGGAAGAAGCGCGGGCATTGGCCGGGCTGTACCATCCCAATGTCGCCAACATCATCGACCGTGGCGTCGAAAGCGGCATGCCCTTCTTGGTCCTCGAGTATCTGATTGGCGCCGATCTGAAAGAGTATGCGGGAGCGCAACCGATGTCGCTCCTCGAGCTGCGTCAGGTCGTGCTCGATTCGTGCGCTGGGCTGGCTGCTCTGCACAGTGCAGGGCTCGTGCATCGGGACATCAAGCCGGCCAACATTTGGCTGCGCTTGCCACTGGCCGGAGGCGAACGCTTCGACGCCCAGAAGCACCGCGACCCGGCGCGCACGCAGCCGCTGTCGGCGGTGGTGATCGATTTCGGCATGGTGCGCGCGATTCGCGTGCCGGCGGAGGCCAGCGGGCGCTTCGTGGCAGGCACCGCCGGCTACATCGCTCCGGAACAGGTGCTCGACCCGGTCGAGCTCGACCCGCGCTCCGACGTGTACTCCCTGGCCGGCACGATCTACAACGTGAGCACCGGGCGTGCATTTTTCGACGAGATCGACAACGCGCGCGACCGAATCATCGCGCACATGCGCCGCGATCCGTTCGAAGATGCCGAGCGGCTGCGTGTATTTCCGACCGCCGTCGCAAAAGTGCTACGCGCGGCGACGCTGCTCGAGCCCGCGCATCGCCCCACGCCGCTCGAGTTTGGAAAGGAATTTGCCGCTGCCCTATGAGAAAAACCTACATTGGATATTTCGAAGGCACGGCCACTTTTTGCTTCCATTGCTGGCAGCGCCCCCCCTTTTGTTTCATGCTTGTGCCCAGTGCGAGACCGGTTCCAGTTACGGTTTTGCCGCCTTTTCAGGATAAAGTGCGCATGAGCATCCGTCATTCTTCCGTCCTCGTGCTGGCTTCCAGCCTCGTCCTAGCCCTCGCCTGCGGCGGCGGTAAATCGGATCCGTCCACCTCGCGCCAAACGCCACCGACCGGTGGCGGCGCCGGACCCATTACGAGCAACGGCGGCAGCGGCAATACCCTGGTCATCCCCGGCGATGGCGGCGGCATGAAGGGAGCGGATCCGAACGACAAGCGCGACATCCCGATGCGCCAACAAATGTGCGACGCGGCCGGCAACTGTACCTGCTTGCACCTGGCGTTGCTCGGCACGCTGACCTCGGCCGCTGACGATCCGGACACGAGCGCGTTCACCGACTGGCTCGCGAGCTCGAGCGACGGCAGCGCGGTCGCGACCAACATCCCCACCAAGCCGACCGTCGATGCCGCGTTTCTGGCAAACTACGACATCCTGCTCGTGGCCAACGTCAATGGTTGGACGTTCAGCGCGGGCGAAAAAGCAGCAGTCGAGAAGTGGGTCGGGGACGGCGGCGGCATCATCACCTTGACCGGCTTCACCAGTACCGCCACGGAGGCCGCAGCCACGAGTCAGCTCATCTCGTTCGCCGGTCTGAGCTACAGCGGCACCGCGCAGACGGAGGCCACTGCGCCCGCCAGCGGCGAGCAGACGCCCGTTTATTACAAGGGCGGCACCGTCGATCTGAAGAAGTGCATGAACTACAACGGCGGCACGACCGTTCAGCACGCCCAACCGTTCATCACCACACCACTCAAGTTCGCACCCCAGACCGGCACCCTGGAGAAGGCCACCGCCAATCTGGACTATGTCGGCGCGTTCATGGGTTGGCGAGTCACCGCGCCTGCGGACGCCACCGTGCTCGCCAAAGACCCGGTGACGGGCGGCAACATGGCTGTCGTCAAAGAGGTCAACAAGAAGGGTCGCATCTTCGTCTTCGGCGACGAGTGGGTCACCTTTACCAACGAATGGACCCAGACGGGCTCGCCGTCCAATCAGCAGAAGGACATGTACAACCCCTGCTACGTGCCAGCGACGGACACCGCAGCGGAGTTCTTCCATTCCGTGAAAACGCTCTACCAAACCAAGCAGTTTTGGTACAACGCTATCAACTGGGTGGCGCCGCCGAACGCCTGCTTCGTGATCGACGACCCCCAAGTCATCCCCACCGTCGTGAAGTAGGCTTCGCCGCGCACGCCTTCCTCGCCCACGCGCAGGCCTGGTGCGAAAGCGCAAGCCCCGGCATCGCCGCGCGGCAGGTCGAAACCGACCCACACGCGCCGAACAAATTCGCAACGGCAGCCTGTCCGATCTCCCCGGAATTCGCGGAAGTGTTCGCCCGCGCTGCGGGCAGCGAGCTCGCGACGACGGACCGCTGCCAGATCTGGTGATGTTGGCCCAGTTCCTGCAATTGCATGGCCCCAACGCCATGAAAAATTCTGCATTCGATTTGTCGCACCCGATCCAGACCTTTACCGCCGCGCGTGAACAGATGCGCCTCGACCTGCATTTGCTGAACCTCGATGCGCGCCAAAAATGGCAAGAGCTCGAGGCAAAGATCTTGAATCTGGAGAGCAGAATCGGGCAAGAAGCCGAGAGCCTGAGCGAAGCCACTGCCAGTGCGGCAATCGACTTGTCCGGTTCGGTCAAGGCCTTCGTCGACAGCCACGTGCGCAATATCAAGCACTGAACGGGGCGGCCGATTGCGGCGGCGAGGCGGTTTGACACGCGCTAATCGCGAGCGCGTCACTCCACGACAACCTGCCGCGTGCGCGTTTCCTGGTCCAAATCGCGCGCGAAAGCGCGCGGTTTGACCTCGAGATCCAGCACGCTACTCTGGCCAGGATGTCCGAAGAGCGGTCGCCGACCGGTAGCGAGCTTTCGTTCGAACGCGCCGAGTTCGAGGGCTCGGCAGCTACCGCGCTCGCTTGCGCGTTCTGCAATCAACCGCTCACCGCTCAGTACTGGCAAGTCAGCACGCGCCCAGCCTGCGACCAATGCCGTGGCTCGATCGCGAGGGAGCTCGACTCGAGCCGGTCACGAGCCAGCTTTTTGCGCGCGGTAGGTTATGGTGCCTTGGCCGCATTGGCTGGCTGCATCGGCTGGATCGCGATCGAAAAGTTGTTTCACGTGCAGATCGGCTTCGTGGCCATTGGTGTCGGCTACCTCGTGGGCAAAGCCGTACGCAAGGGCTCGGGCGGGCTCGGTGGCAGGCGCTATCAATATCTGGCGCTGGGCTTGACCTACGCAGCGATCGCCCTGGCAAGCTTGCCCGATCTGCTCGAAGCCGTGCGTCAGCAGTCGACCGCCAGCTCGAACGTGGCAACGTCAGGGCCGCCCTCGCTGGGCGGCTTTCTTTGGGCCTGTACTCTGCTGATCGGCATCGCGCTCGCGTCTCCGTTCCTGCAGGGCACCGAAAATATCATCGGGCTCTTCATCATCGGCATTGGCCTGTACGAAGCCTGGAAGCTCACGCGTGCCGTGTCGGTGCAGGTGCTCGGCCCCTTCTCGGTGGCCGCACAGCCAAGTCCTCCGCTCGCACTGAGCACGCATGCAGCCGATTGAAATCGGTAGCCCGCCTGCGCAGGCTAGCCTCGGCGTGCCCTGCGCCCATTGCAGCGCCGTGCTCGCGCCCGCTCTGCTGCTTTGCCCAAACTGCAAGGCACTCGTCCATCGCAGCCAGCTCGAGGCGTTGGCGAAGGCGGCAGAAGCGGCCAGCCAGCGTGGCGAGCTCGCGGAGGCCATGGCCAGCTGGCGCAAGGCCTTGGAGCTGCTGCCAGCAGAATCCAAACAGGCCGCGCGCATTACCAGCGTCATCCGCGAGCTGCGCGCAAAGCTAGCGAGCGGCGTGGCGCCGCCGGCTGCGCCGATCACGTCGCCGGCGCAGCAGCCACGAAGCGCTTCTGGGCGCTGGGCTGGCGCGCTCGGCTCCGCGCTGGCGTTCGTGCTTTTCAAGCTGAAATCACTGTGGTTTTTGGCGCTCACCGGCTGGAAGCCGCTGCTCCTCGGTTTGACCAAGCTCGGCACGGTCTGGAGCATGTTGCTGTCCTTGGGCGTGTATTGGACGCTCTACGGCTGGCAGTTCGCGCTCGGCCTCGTACTCTGCATTTACGTGCACGAGATTGGCCACGTCGTGGCGCTCAAGCGCTTGGGCATTGCGGCCAGCTCGCCGATGTTCATTCCGGGTCTGGGCGCCGTCGTGCGCTTGAACCAATATCCGATCGACGCCGACGAAGAAGCGCAAGTTGGCTTGGCCGGGCCACGTTGGGGTCTCGGTATCTCGCTTTTGGTGTTTGCCCTGGGGCGCTTCTTCCATTCTCCGATGCTGAACGCGATCGCTCACGTCAGCGCCTGGATCAATCTGTTCAACTTAGTGCCCATCCCTCCACTCGACGGCGGGCGCGGCTTTCGCGCCCTGGCCAATCCACAGCGCTTGATGTGCGCCGCGGTTCTGGGCGGAGTGTTCGTTCTGACCGATCAAGCCTTCGCGGGCATCATTGCGCTCGTGGCGCTCGCTCGCGGCTTCGACAAGCAAGCGAATCGCCGTGGAAACCCGAGAATTTTGGCGGAATTTTTGGCGCTCGCCACGCTGCTCGCCCTGGTCAGCCGCTTCGCCGGCTAGGCGAGTGAGAGCTCCGTTGTCGGACGCGGGAAGCCAATAGCAAAGCCCATCGTGTAGCGCGCGTTGATTTCGCTCAGCGCGCAGAAGCCGACGCTCTCGCCCACTTGGTAGCGGTAGGCATCAATACCAAACGGACCGAAATAGCCAGCGCCATGCAGTCGTCGCGCGACGCCCGCCGCATGCTCGAACAGGCTCTCGGTTTCGGCGGAGTCGAGCTCCTGAGCCAGCGCGAGGCGAACCCCGCGGTAGACACCGCGTTCACTCACCTGCTGCACGCAGGTGCGACCGAGCTCGTAGCCCCCCGACTGCCAGACGAAGCCGTGCAGGCTCACTTCGAGCGTGGGAGTGACGAGCGGCTCGACGATCAGACCGTCCTGCGCCAAGGACACGTCCAGCCATGACCATTGTTTTTCGCTGATCGGCCCGTAAAAGCGCATCTGCCCGCGGCCCGCAAAGGCCAGCGGTCGCTTGAGCAACCATGGCCGTTCGGCGCGCCGGAGTAGCTCCTCGAGCGGCGGGCGTTCGGTGAAGTAGCGTTGCTGCGGTAGCCCGCCGCCGGCTTGGTGCGCGAACAGCCGGTGGTTCACCTGCCGCAGCACGCTCGCCTCCGGGTATGGCTCGGGCTCGACTCCGGCGGCGGCGAGTCGCTTCAACGCCAGAGGAGTCGGACACCAGGCGCGCCCGACGAATTCACCTGCCGGCAGCAGCGCGCCCGCCTGCACCAGCACGTCTTCCGGGCCCAACAGAGCGCGCGACGCTTGGCCGTAGGTCTCGAGCTGTTGCAGCAACTTCACACGCGGCAGGTACTCGAAAGTCAGGCGCGAAAGCTCGAGCTCCGCGTCCAAATTGAGCAGCCACGCAAACTTCATTGCTCGGAGCGCCCGGGTTCGGGCAGCTTGCGGCCCTTGGGCTCGGGAACGTACGCGGCGAGCGCCTGGATGAACTCCGCGCTCATGCCGGCTTTCCTACGTAGGCTCACGGCGATGGGATTGCCGTGCATCACCCAAGGCGAGAGCGGCGGCGGCAGCTCGGCCGCCCAAGTGTCGAAATCACAGCCGCCCGTCCAGCGCGCAAACCAACGCGTCGCAAAGCCGACGTGGGCGATCTCTTCCTTGGCGATGCGTTCCTGGATCTGCGCGCCCTGTTCGTCACCGACGGCGCGAAAGCGCGCGGCAAAGTCACCCGCGTACTCCAAGTTGGCTGCCTCGAGCCCCATACCCATCACCGACACGAAGGCGAGCTTGCTCGGGCAGCTCGGCACGCGCTTCCAAAACCAGTCACGCACGCCAAAATCACCGATATTAGAGCCCAGATGACGAATGTGCTCGCGGTACAAGCTCATGTGCCGGATCTCGTCCAAGCAAATGCCGAGCAGGCCCTTGCGAAACTCGAGCTCCGCGTCGGCGAACGCCAAGAGCGCCCAACACATCAGCTCTGCCGCCTGCAATTCGTGATGAAAGAACGCATGCAACGCGCGCGCGCGATAGTACGGCTCCTTGAGCGCCTCGAGCTTCGGGGTGCGCTCGCCGCGACGCGCCGCGCGAAACTCCGGCGGCCGGCCCGGCTGGGTCAGCAGCAACGGTATCGCGGCTTCACGAAAGCGCGCCGGCAGCGCGGGCGGCGCAAGCTTCACGCCCAAATCAGCGCTCAGAACATAGTGCTCCGCCCAGGCTTCGACATCGGCAAAGATCAGGGCTGAAGGCTGAACGACGGACAACGCCCGGCACTTTTACGCGAATCTGCGGCCGCTGGGGAGCCTGTGCGAGAGCGCTAGCCTCCTGCACCGGGCCGTGACATGCCCCCGTCCGCTATGTCCGCTGTTCCGCCGCTGTTTGCTTGCTTACCGCCTCCGGGATCGGACGCCGACGCGGCGCTCGAGGGTTTTCTTCGCTACGCGACGGAGGCGGGGCTCAAGCTCTATCCGCACCAGGAAGAGGCCATCTTGGCGGTGATGAGCGACAGCAACGTGATCGTGCACACACCGACCGGCTCGGGCAAATCCTTGATCGCCGCGGCCGTGCACTTCAAGGCCATCAGTGAGGGGCGGCGTTCGTTTTACACCTGCCCGATCAAGGCGCTGGTCAGCGAAAAATTCTTCGACCTGTGTCGCGAGCTCGGGCCAGATCAGGTCGGGATGATGACCGGGGATGCCACGGTCAACCGCGACGCGCCCGTGATCTGCTGCACGGCCGAGATCTTGGCCAACATCGCCCTCCGCAACGGCCGAGACGCAGACGTCGACTACGTAGTGATGGACGAGTTCCACTACATCTCGGACAAGGAGCGCGGCGTCGCCTGGCAGGTACCGCTGCTCACCCTACCCCAGGTGCGCTTCATCGTGATGAGCGCCACGCTCGGCGATGTCAGCGCGTACGAGAAGCTGATCAGCGAACGCACGGGCGCCGAAGTCGTGACGGTGCGCTCCGGCGATCGCCCGGTGCCCTTGCACTTCGAGTATCAAGAGAAGCTGCTGCAAGAGGCCACGCAGACGCTGATCAATCAGGGGCGCGCGCCCGTGTACATCGTCAACTTCACCCAGCGTGGCGCAGCCGAAACCGCGCAAAGCCTGCTCAGCCTCGATTTTTGCAGCAAGGACGAGAAACGCGCGATCTCGGAGGCCCTGCAGGGCGAAAGCTTTCGCAGTCCGAACGGCAAAGAGATGCTCAAGCTGCTGCGGCACGGCATCGGCATTCACCATGCCGGCCTCTTGCCGCGCTACCGCTTGCTGGTCGAAAAGCTGGCCCAGCGCGGCATGCTCAAGCTGATCTGCGGCACCGATACGCTGGGCGTCGGCGTGAATGTGCCGATCCGCACGGTGCTGTTCACCAAGCTGTGCAAATACGACGGCGAGAAAGTGCGCATCCTGACCGTGCGCGACTTTCAACAAATCGCCGGGCGTGCCGGGCGCAAGGGCTTCGACGAGGCGGGCTACGTGGTCGCGCTAGCGCCGGAGCACAGCGTCGAGAACCTGCGCCTCGAGGCCAAAGCCAGCTCTCAAAACAAGAAGAAATTCGTGCGCAAGAAGCCGCCCGAATGGGGCTATGTGCACTGGGACAAGGCGATCTTCGAGCGCTTGGTCAGCTCGGCGCCAGAGCCACTCGTGGCACGCTTCCAAATCAGCCACGGCATGCTGCTTTCGGTGCTCGGCCGCCCCGAGGGCGGCTGCTCGGCCATGAAGTCCCTGGTCAAAGACAGCCTCGAACCACCCGCGCAAAAGCGTAAGCACAAGAAGCACGCGCTCGAGCTGTTGCGCTCGCTGTGGCAAGCCGGGGTGATCGAATTTCGCCCCTTCTCCGAAGGCGGCGGAATTCGCCTGAACGCCGAGCTGCAAGACAACTTCTCACTCTTGCAGGCCCTCGGCCTGTACGTGGTGGACGCAGTCGAACGGCTGCCCCAAGACAGCCCGAGCTACGCGCTCGACGTGCTGACCTTGGTGGAAGCGATCGTCGAAGATCCGGAGGTCGTCCTGCGCGCGCAGGTCGACAAGCTCAAAGGCCAAAAGGTAGCGGAATTGAAGGCCGCGGGCGTCGAATACGAAGAGCGCATGATCGAGCTCGACAAGGTCGAGCACCCCAAGCCGAACCTCGAATTTCTGAACGAGAGCTTCGCCGCCTTCGAGAAAGAGCATCCTTGGGTTTCGCGCGAGGTGCTCAAGCCCAATCG
>Ga0247768_1000578_pt1 | contig 13292 bp, 9 predicted proteins | sample UWRJL016104C6_FD_179944 | JGI IMG/M metagenome (GOLD analysis project Ga0247768, IMG submission 179944) | Plant litter microbial communities from Arlington Agricultural Research Station in Wisconsin, United States - UWRJ-L016-104C-6 | ecosystem: Environmental > Terrestrial > Plant litter >... | reverse complement strand
GTCCCCCGCTCGCGAATAGAGCATGCGCAACAAGTTGGAGAGCGTGGTCACGCTACCGACGGACGAACGAGTGGTCGGAGTCCCGCGCTGCTGTTGTAGGGCAACGGCCGGGGGCAAGCCTTCGATCTCGTCCACCGCCGGCACTTCCATTTGATGAAAGAGCCTGCGCGCGTACGGCGAAACCGACTCGAGGTAGCGCCGTTGCGCCTCGGCGTACAGCGTACCAAAGGCCAAAGACGACTTGCCGGAGCCTGAAACGCCCGTGAAGACCACTAAGCTATCGCGCGGGAGGTCGACATCGACCTGCTTCAGATTGTGTTCGCGCGCGCCGCGGACGCGCACGAACCCCTGTCTCACTGTGCTCGGCTTCGGCGCATTCGCTTTGTTCGGCATAGGCACTTGCTCAGCCTCCTGCAACGACCACGCCAGCGATCGAAGTGACGCGGGCATCCTCGGGCAGACGGGCCACGTGGTCGATCATCGCTGGAAAGCGCTGACCGCTCTCGTCTTGCACCAAGAAGAAACGCAGACGACTCGTGTCCAGCCCTTCCAGAGCATCACTGGGCAGTCGAGCCTGAAAGCGAGTACCAGCGCGCCCTACGGGGTAGTCAATCTCGAGTGCGGTGAGCACCCCAATGCGCCGTCCGAATCGATTGAGAAGTTCGGCCACGATGGCACTGCCCGCCGCGATTAGCCTACTTGCGACTGGCCATCAGCGCTGCATCGGCCACCGCGGCAACCAAGATCGCGGGCTCTACGGGTTTCGCAACGTGCGCCTGGAAGCCTGCCTGCAAAGCCAGCCGTTGATCCTCACGGCGCGAGTAAGCGGTCAGGGCGATCGCCGGCAATGCAGCGGCGCTGAACCCTCGGGCGCGGACGGTGCGGATCAGCTCGTAGCCGTCTTCGCCAGGTAAACCAATATCGCTGATCAGCACGTCTGGGACGGACCCTGCGATTTTGGAGAGCGCCTCGCTTGCGTTGCCCGCGTCACTTACCTTGGCTCCCTGTTGCGCGAGCACGGTCACGAGCAGGTCGCGCGCGTCTTCGTCGTCTTCGACGACTAGGATCTTGATGTTGGATAGACGACCGATGGGCAGCCCGTGATCGATCACGCTGGGGGGCGGGCTGGGGCGATCGCTCTCACCGCCACGAGAACCGCGCCGGTCGTCGGCGGGCAGTGAGATCGAAAAAGACGCACCGAGCCCTTCACCCTCACTGTGCGCGCTCACCGACCCGCCGTGCGCGGAGACGATGTGACGCACCAACGCGAGGCCGAGCCCGAGCCCAGAATGCCGGCGCGTGGCCGCATCGTCCTCTTGTCGAAAGCGATCGAACGCATGCGGCAAGAATTGCTTCGCGATGCCTTTGCCCGTGTCATGAACCGACACGATGACCGACTGCTCGGAGCGCTTCAGCTCGACCCGGATATTGCCGCCGGCCGGGGTGAACTTGACGGCATTTGCCAGCAAATTGCCGACTGCTTGCTGGAGGCGATCCATGTCGCCGCGCACCCGCAGATTTTCCTCCGGGACGCTCAACTCGAGCCCCAGCTGTTTCGCATCCGCCGACGGCTTGATCGCGTCGAACGCCGCGCGGGTGATTTGAGCCAAATCCAACGTGGACAGCTCCAGATGCAGCTTGCCGGAGATAGCGCGCGTCGTATCGAGGATATCCTCGATCAATTGCACTTGAATCTGCGCGTTGCGCTGAATCGTCGTCAGGCCGCGCGCGAGCGTCTCGCGGTCCAGGGTGCCTTCGCTGAGCAGGCGCGCCCAACCCAAGATCGAATTCAAGGGCGTGCGCAATTCGTGCGAGACGGTCGCCAAGAACACGTCCTTCGCGCGATTGGCCTCATCGGCGGCTTCACGCGCTCGGCGCGTCGCAAGCTCGGTCCTTTTGAGGCTCTCGTGGAGGAGCCGGGCGCGGGCCAGGGTGCCCACGCGTGCACGCAGCTCCGCCGGATCGAAGGCCTTCGTCACGAAATCGTTCGCGCCCGCGGCCAGGCCTTCGAGCAAATCATCTTGTCCACCGGTGGCCGTGAGGACCAAGATCGGTAGAGTTGCTTCGTCGAAGCGTTCGCGCAGGAAGCGGCATATCTCTAGGCCCGACATTTGGGGCATATGCCAGTCGAGTACGAGCACATCCGGTGGATCGCCGTTGGCAAGGCGCTCGAGCACCGCTGGGCCGTCGACGAATACCTCGACCTCGTACTCCTCGGCCAACAGGCGACTGGCGATTTCCCGCTCCAACGGGCTGTCATCGACCAACCAGATCCGAGCGCGCTCGGGACTGGCAGACGACGGGCGGGCTTCTAGTGGACTCATGGAAGATCGGAGCAAGCCCTGGGGCCTTGGCTCGCTACAAGACGATAATCCAAAGCCAGCGAGGTACGCGGTATATTCTCGGGCGTATTCTGTGGCATTGCGCCTCAATGGCTAGTTTTTGGGCAGCTCGCGTCGCCCCGATTCCGGCGAGGGGCGGCTGACCGAGCCTACCTTGACGGGGCGAGGACCGCGCCATAGCTTCGCGTCAGGCCGCGAAAATGACCGAAATCTTGGTGGTTGACGACAGCAAGGTCATGCGCGACATGATCGTGGCCTGTCTGCGAGCGATTGCGGATACGACCTTCACGCACGCCTCGAGTGGGCTCGAAGCCATCGAACGATTGTCGCTCGCTCGCTTCGACATTTTGGTGCTCGATCTCAACATGCCGGACATCGGCGGCGTCGAGGTCTTGGAGTTCGTGCGCGCGCAAGACACTCTGCGCGCGCTGCCGGTCTTGATCGTCACCACTCGCGGTGACGACCAATCACGGGAACGCGTACTGCAAGCGGGGGCAACCGGATTTCTGGCCAAGCCGTTCACGCCTGAGGCAATCATCGCCGAAGTCCGCGCCATCCTCGCCGATGGCGCGGAGCACGTCGCGTGACAGGGACCGCGGATCTCAAGGAGTTCATCGCCGCCTACCTCGTCGAGGCCGAAGAGCACCTGACGCTCGCCAACACCCAGCTGCTCGCGATCGAGAGCGCGCAGCGCGCCGGCGAGACGAATCCACGCGCGGTCCGCGAGACCTTCCGCTCCCTGCACACGATCAAGGGCTTGTCGGCGATGGTGGGAGTAGAACCGGTAGTGGCGATCGCCCATCGCATGGAAAACTTTCTGCGCGACTCCGATCGCTCGGGCGGCGCGCTGCCCCAGCCGGCGATCGATGCCTTGCTGCGCGGCGTGCACGCAATCGAGCAGCGGGTTGCCGCGCTCAGTCGCGGTGACTCTGCCGCCCCGCCCTCGGAGGAGCTGCTAACGGCGCTCGATTCGCTGGGGCTCGCAGCGCCGATCGCCTCTTCGCCCACGGCGATACTCGACCTCGACCCTGGCATGCTCGCCAAGCTTGCGCCGTTCGAGGTCGATCAACTGTTGCGCGGCATTGCCGGTGGACAGCGCGCGCTACGCGCGGAATTCAGCCCATCCCCGGAGCGCGCCGCGCGAGGCTCGACCATCAATTCGATCCGCGAACGCATGGCCAAAGTTGCGGACATCGTGCGCGTGTTGCCGCGCGCGGTGCCCGCGAGCGCCGAAGCTCCCGGAGGTCTGTGCTTCGTATTGATCCTGCTTACGAAATCGAGCGACGAAGTGATCGCGGAGGCGGTCGGCCTGAGTCGCGATAGCTTGCACGACATCAGCCGCGCGGGCGGGAACGCCGCCGATGACCCCAAACTCGTGCCAGCCCTGGAAGTCGCCTTGGATGGCGCAGACGACGGCAAGTTCGACAGCCACTCACGGCGCGGCGTGGTGCGCGTCGACGTGAGTCGCCTGGACGACGCGATGGAAGGTCTGTCCGCGCTGATCGTAACTCGTTTTCGCCTGGCGCGCTCGATCGCTGCGTTGAGCCAACGTGGGGTGAACACTCGCGAGCTATCCGAGATCATGACTGACAACGCGCGTCAACTGCGCGATCTGCGGGCCGCGATCGTGCGGGTGCGGATGGTCCCGGTGAGCGAACTTTTGGAGCGCCTTCCTTTGCTGGTCCGCGGTCTGCGCCGAGCAACCAACCGCTCGGTGCGGCTGGAGCTGGAGGCGGGTAACGCCGAGCTCGATAAAGCGGTCTCGGAGCGCTTATTTCCGGTGCTCGTTCACTTGGTGCGCAACGCCGTCGACCACGCGATCGAAACTCCGGACGAGCGGCTACGACGCAGCAAGCCCGAAGAGGGGCTGCTGCGCATCACCTGCGGCGCGCGCTCCAATACCCGTCTCGAGATCACGGTCAGCGACGACGGGCGCGGTATCGACCGGGCGGCGGTGGCGAGAAAAGCCGGCCGGGCCGCCCCGAGTGACGACGCAGGGCTCTTGGATTTGCTGTGCATCCCCGGACTCTCTACGCGGGACATCGTGACCACGACCAGCGGGCGCGGCATGGGTATGGAAATCGTGAAGCGCACGATCGTGGATGAATTGGGCGGAGAGCTCGAGGTTCACAGCCAATTGGGGCAAGGGACGACCTTCACGTTGCGCGTCCCACTCACGATCTCGATCGTCGACGCTTTTTCATTCGAATGCGGCGAACAGCGCTTCGTCGTGCCCGTGACCATGGTCGACGAGATCATCGAGGTAGACCCCGATGGGCTGGTTCAGGTCCCCGCCAACGACGACGGCAGTCCGACGGTAGACATCATTTCGCGGCGCGGCATGGCCGTGCCGATGATTCAACTGGCCGAGGTCTTCCGCCTGAAAACCGAAAAAAATAGTGGCAGAAAGGCGATCGTGGTGCGCCGCGCCGGCGCGCCCGTAGCATTCGCCGTCGATCGCATGCTGGGCCAACAAGAGGTGGTGATTCGCCCGATCAACGATGTGCTGGTGCGCGCGCCGGGCGTCTCCGGCGCGACCGATCTGGGCGATGGTCGGCCGACGCTGGTTCTCGATCTCGTCGCGCTCAGCGCGAGCCTCAATACCACCCAACTGCCGACGAGGACGCGATGAAGCTGCACGTGGTGTTCACCCTGGCGGGCGCCGAATATGCGCTACCATTCGACGCTGTGCTGCAAATGGAAAGCTACACCGGAGCAACGCTCGTGCCCGGCGCGCCCGCATACGTCGACGGCATCGTGACGGTGCGCGGCTTGGTCGTGCCCGTGCTCGATCTGCGAACGCGCTTCGGACTGCCCCGCATCGAGCTGACTTTGGACACTCGGATCATCGTCACTGAGTCTCACGGGCGCGTCGTCGCCCTGCGCGTCGATAGCGCGCGAGAGGTGCTGAAGCTGGATCTGGAAAAGCACCAGCCAGCGCCCAGCATCGTCAGCGAGCGCTCGTCGGGCTTGGTGCACGCGGTGCACCCCTTGGGCAAACGCCTCTTGCTTTTGATCGATCTACCGAAACTCCTAGGTGAAAATAGCCATGACCTCCAGCCCCCCGCCCTCCCCCAAGATGGCTCAAACTTTCAGCTCCCAAGTTGAATCGGTAGCGCAATCGCTGCGCAACACGGCAAGCGAGATCGGCGGAATCGAAGCCGCGACCCTGCGGCTTGCCACCGCTGGCAACGAGCGCGCAGCGCTCGGTGAGCAAGTCACCGTCGCCACCGAGGCGATCGCGGCCTCGGTCGAGGAAACCAGCGCCATGACCGCGAAAACGGCGCGGACGCAACAGGGCCTGACCGAGCTCGCGCAATCGCTATCGGCAGACGTGGAAGCGTCGAGTGCCGCCCTTCGCGAAGTGGCAAATTCGATCAACGCGACGAAAAAGGACACCCAAGTCCTGGCGGAATCCTCGGAGAGCACGGCTGCCGCAACCGAGGAAGCGGCCCGTTCGATCCGCGGCGTGAGCGGCAACGCGCAAGATCTAGCGGCTGCCAGCGAGCAACTGCTGGCCACTTCGACCGAGATGGCCGCCGGCCTAGCCGCGATCTCGATGCGCGCCGAGAGCAACGCCTCGATGATTACCGAGGTCGGCGCAACCGCGGAAGAAATGGCCAAAGGCATCGAGCGCCTGGCAACCGACGCGCGTGACGTCACGAGCCGCATCGCCTCGGTGGCGAGCAATGCCGCCGCGATCGCCAAAGGCATCGCCAGCGTGGCCGAGCGCGGCGAGAACTTGGCGGCGTCGGTCATGGAAACGGCCACCACCACCGAGCAAGTCTCACGTTCGGCTGCAACGGCGGCCTCGAGCTCCAAGGCGCTGGAGGCCGCCGGCGCAGAAAATGCTGCGACGGTGACGGAGCTGGCGGCGTCCGTCGAAGAGGTGGCCGCAACTTCGGAGAAAAACTCGCGCGTCGTCGAAGCCAACGCGTCGACCATCGAAGAGCTCGCGAAATCCGCACAAGCGGTGTCGCGATCTGCGGAGGACATCGCGCGCCTGGCCGAAACCAGCGCTGCCGCGAGCCAGCAGGTGGAAGCCTCGACTCGACGCATTGCGCGAGTATGCGATGAAGCACGCGCGGTGGGCGAACGCGTCACCTCACTGGCTCGCGAGGGCGGCACGACCGTCGGGCGCTCGATCGATGGTCTGGCGAAGATCAGAAGCTCAATCACTTCTTCCGCAGGAGTGATGAAAGAGATGGGGCAAAAGGTCGACGAAATTGGAGATTTCGTGCAAACCATCAACCTCATCGCCGATCGTACGAACTTGCTCTCGCTGAATGCGAGCATCGAGGCCGCCCGCGCCGGTGAGCATGGGCGCGGCTTTGCGGTCGTGGCCGAAGAGATCCGCGCGCTCGCGGACCGCGCGGCCACCGCCAGCTCCGACATCGCCAAAATCATCCGGGCATTGCAGAATACGGCGCGCGAGGCGCTCGCCGCTACGCACGAGGGCGAGCGAGTGGCAACCGACGGCGCGTCACTCGCCACGGAAGCGGAACGCGCCCTGGCCGCGATCCTGGGCGGTGTGCAGGAGCTCGGTCAGTCCGTGCGCGAGGCGGCAGAAAGCGCAAACGAGCAGGTCGTGGTCGTGAAATCGCTCACGGACGCCTCCACCAAAGTTCGCGAGCAATCGCGAATCATCGCCACTGCCACCGGAGAACAGGCCAAAGCGACCCAAGACCTCGCGCAGAGTGCCGGTGAAATGCGGCAAATGGCCAAGCAGACCACGCTCGCTTCGAGTGACCAGGCGCGCGCTCTCCGTGATGTGGTGCGGGCCAACACCCAATTGGCGAGCAACGCCAAACAGGTGGCTTTGGGGGCTGCCGAACAAGCGGCGGCGGCGGCCGAATTGTCGAAAACTGCCCTGAACATGCGCAGCCAAACCGATGCCACCCTCGCCAGCCTGAGCGAGCAAAACACCTTGGTGCAAAGCATTGCGGTCCAAGCGGGTGAACTTCGCGCGGCGACCGAACGCAGTGTGCTCGGCTTGAGCGAGCAAGCCAAGGGCGCGGGCGAGATCGCCCGCGCCATCGATATGGCGCGTAAGGACGCCGCTCAGAACTCCAATGGCCTGCTCGAGCAAGCCAAAGCGGGCAAAGAGCTGGAGGGGGCCGCCAAGCAAGTAGCGACTTCGGCCGCCGAGGTCACCCGCGCCAGCTCCGAACAAAGCAAAGTGGTCGTCTCCTTGGCGAAGAGCGCGGACGACGTGCGGCGCATCGCCCGGCAGACCGCGCGCGCGCTCGAAGAACAAAGCGATGCCGTGAGCTCACTCGCCGACACCACCAGCAAACAGACCAAGTCGATCGGCGCGATCCGCCATGCTCACGGTGAGCAGAGCACTGCCAGCGAGCAAATCGCGACCGCCGTCAACGACATGCGTGGTCGAATCCGAGAGACGGTGGCGGCCTCTGCGCAGCAGGCCAGAGAAGTGGGCACGTTCGGCCGTGAGATGGAGGCGCTTACCGCGCAGATCGCCAAGATCCGCGCGGCAAATAGCAGTCAGGTAGAGGCCGTATTGGCCCTCGCCGCGAGCGCCCTCGACGCTCCGAGCAAAGCATGACCTCGGCCTCGACCAGCCCCCTGCTCGGTGAAGGCGAGCGCTTGGAACGTGTGAAGGCCCTGGCTCAGGCTGGCGTTCCTGCCTTGCCGGAGTTGGTTTCCGAGCTGGTCGACGGCAACTGGGCGGTGCGGCGCGCGGTGGTCGCCGCGCTGGCCGGCGCAGACTCTGCGGCCATGCCGATCTTGATCGAGACCTTGCGCAGTTCGCGGGACAACGAAGCCAAGATTGCCGGTTTGGTCGATGCGCTATCGACGACGCCCAACGCCATCGACGAACTCTTGCTGAACCTCGCCAACGACGGCGACGTCGCCGTGGTGTGTGATGCCGCGCAAATCTTGGGTCGCCGCGAGAGCGCCAGGGCGGTGCCCAAACTGAAGCAGCTGACCGAGCACCCCGACGACAACGTAGCCCTCGCGGCGGTCGAAGCGCTGGGCCGCATCGGTGGCAAGGAAGCGCTCGAATCCTTGCTGCATCTGACCGAAAGCCGCAATTTCTTCCGGACTTTTCCCGCCATCGATATCCTGGGCCGCAGCGGCGATTCGCGCGTACTGCCGACCCTGCTCGGGCTTTCGCAGGAACCGCTGTACGGCGCCGAAGCCGTGCGCGCCCTGGGTCGCCTCGGCGATCCGAGCGCCGTGCCTGCGCTCTTGGATCAATTGACGCGCGCGACGGGGGGGCTGGTGGGTGCGATCGCGCTGTCCTTGGTGGCCATCCATGAGGCGGCAGAGCAACGCTTCGGCACGGGTTCATCCGTGGAACGTTTGCTCACCGACTCGGCCAAGCTCAGCGAGCTCAGGCAACGCCTCTCGCTCGGTCTCAAACGCGCCGATCTGGCCGAGCAGCTCGCGCTCAGCCAAGTTTTGTCTTGGGTAGGCGAACAAAGCACCGTTGAAACCCTGATCGGTTTGCTGCGCGGAGCCCCTGCCGTCGCGCAGAGTGCGGCCGCATCACTCAAACGCCTGGGCACGCTTGCGGAACCGCAACTGATCGAAGCCTTGCACAGCGCGACCAGCGAGGAACGGCGGCTGTTGGTGCCGCTCGTCGGCGGCAAGCTCTCCGCGCGCGATCAGCTGGTTGCCTGTCTGCAAGACGAAGATCCCATCGTGCGCGCTGTCAGCTGCGACGCGCTGGCTCGCACCTCCGATCCGGCGGCCGTACCCGCTATTTTCCCACTCCTCGCCGACGCCGATGGGCGCGTGGCTCAGGCTGCGCTGGCCGCTATCCAAACCTTGGGCAGTGACGACACGCGCCGCTTGGCCCTCGCCGCCGCCAGCTCGAGCGACACACGCCTACGCCGCGCGGCGCTGCGTATCATCGGCTACTTCGGTTATCCCGCAGGCTTGCCCGCATTGCTCGAGGCATCGAAGAGCGACGACGAGAAGCTGCGCGAGGCCGCCATCGCCGGCTTGCCATTCATCGACGAACCGCGTGCACAGAACGAGCTGCTGCACGCGGCTCGTCACGTCTCGCCGCGCACGCGCACCTTCGCCGTGCGCGCGCTGGGACACACTGCGGGCGATCCGGTCGTACTCGCACAGCTCCGTGCGGCTCTCGGTGATGCCGACGCTTGGGTGCGCTACTACGCCTGCCAAGCGCTCGGCCGCTTGCGCGACGATTCTGCGACCCAAACGATTGCGCTCCTGCTCGAGGATCCCTATGGACAGGTGCGCGTTGCGGCGGTCGAAGCCTTGGCTCACCTGCGCGGTGCGCGCGCCTTCGAAATCCTGAGCGCGGTCATTGGCGCAGCGGATGCTGATCTCAATCGCGCTGCATTGCTCGCGCTAGGCATGTCCAAGAAGGTGGAAGCATTGCCCCCGCTGCTCGCAGCGATGGCCTCGAGCGACAGCGCAACGCGGCTCGTCGCTCTCTCGGCGTTGGCCGAGCTCGGTGTGCCCGAAGTACTGCCGGCCATTGCACGAGCCACACGCGATGCGGACGAGGGCGTGCGTGTCGCCGCGACCGGCTTTCTCGCCGCGCGTTCGGACCTCGCGGCCACGACCGAGCTGATTGCGCTCTTGCTCGAAACGCCCACTCGCGAACCGTTGCTCCGTGCTCTGGCCAAGCCAGCTCCCCACCGTTGCCAAGCAATCGCGACCGCACTCGCTCACGCAGACGATGCGTCGGCGGGCGCGCTGGTTGCCGCCCTTGCGCGCATGCAAACCGAAGAGTCGCTGGCGACCATCCGCGCCGCGCTGAATTTGGCCAACGATGCCGCCCGCCGCGCCGCAGCCTGCGCATTGCTGGCGCTGCAGGACTCGAGCAGCGGCGCGGCTCTGAAGCGAGCGGCCATTTCGGACCCCGACGCTGAGGTGCGGCGGATTTGTGCGGCAGCGCTGGTCCGATGAGCGTCAGTCTTCCGCTATCGCCACAGGTCTTCGCCATCCTGAGCTCATTGGTCGAAGATCGAACCGGCCTGCACTACGACGTCTCGGAGCTACAACTCTTCGGCGAACGAGTGTCTGCTCGCGCAACCGAGCGCGGTTTCGAGTCTTTGCTCGATTACTACTACTTCCTGCGCTACGACGCCGACGCCGAAGGCGAGTTCGCGCTGCTCGTGGAAGCGCTGGTGGTCAACGAAACCTACTTCTTTCGGGAGTTGGCACCGCTCAAGGTCGTGGTCACGGACATAGTGCCACGTTTGCTCGCGCTCGGACTCAAACCGCGCATTTGGTGCGCAGCTTGTTCGACAGGCGAAGAACCCCTGACCTTGGCCATGCTATTGGATGAGGCGGGAATCTTGGATCAGGTAACGCTCGTGGCCAGCGACATCAGCACGCGCGTTTTGGCTCACGCGCGCGCCGGAGTCTATCGGCGCCGCTCGATGCGCTCGCTCCCGCCCGGCGTCCTGGGTCGTTGGCTGGAAGGTGACGACAATTGCGCGAGCGTCGCAGCGCACATCGCCCGCGCCGTCACTTGGCAGCGCGTCAACTTGGCCGATGACCGGGAGCCGCCTGCGCTCGGGACGTTCGACGTCATCATCTGTCGCAACGTGCTGATCTATTTTCGCGATCAGACGATCGAAAAAGTCGTCGACCGCCTGTGGCGGCAGCTCACGCCCGAGGGGCTGTTGTTGTTGGGCGCATCGGAATCCCTACTTCGTTTCAAGGTGTCGTTCGTGTGCGAGGAGCAGCGGGGAACCTTCTTCTATCGAAAGCTGCCGAAATGAGCGCTATCCGCGTATTGATCGTGGACGACTCCGCATTCGCGCGGAAAGTCGTGCGCGAAAGCTTGATGACTAGCGCGCAGATCGAGATCGCGGGCATCGCTCGGGACGGCATCGACGCGCTCGAGAAAATCGCAGAGCTCGATCCCGATGTAATCACCCTCGATTTGGTGATGCCGAACCTGGATGGCTTGGGCGTCTTGGCCGCGCTCACGCCTTCGCAGCGCTCACGCGTCGTCGTCGTCAGTATGGCGGACGGCGAGAGCGATATCGGGATCGCCGCGCTGGGTTTCGGAGTTTTCGACTTGGTGCACAAGCCCACCGCTCTGGCCGTGGCCAGCTTGCACGACATCGCCGAAGAGCTAGTGAGCAAAGTCTTGCTCGCGGCCGCGCAGCCCCGCGATCGCGACGCCGAGACCGAGACCGAGCCGGCGATCTCCGCGCACCCGTTGCTCCACCGGCACTCGGATCGGGTGGTGCTGATCGGTACCTCCACCGGAGGCCCACAAGCGCTGACAAAGCTGCTGAAAGCACTGCCCGCTGATTTTCCGGCTCCGATCGTGATCGTGCTGCACATTCCGGTGGGCTACACCGGTCCACTCGCCGAGCGGCTGAATGCCGACTGTGCGATCGAGGTGCTGGAGGCCGAAGAAGGTCTAGCACTGCGCCCCGGTCGAGCGATCCTGGCCCGCGCCGGCAAGCATCTTCGTCTCGCCGGAAGCGGCGACAAGCTCACCGCGCATCTCGACTGGGAACCGACTACCTCGGCGCATCGCCCCTCGGTCGACGTCCTATTTCGGAGCGCCGCGCTGTTGTTGGGCGCGCGAGCTCTGGCCGTCGTCCTCACCGGCATGGGCGACGATGGTCTGGCGGGCGCGCGCGCGATCACCGAGGCCGGCGGACAAGTGCTGACGGAGACTGAAGCCTCGTGCGTCGTGTACGGCATGCCGCGCGTGGTCAAGGAAGCGGGGCTATCTGTCTTGGAAGCCCCGATCGGAAAAATGGCGGAGGAGATCAGCAGTCGAGTCTAGGAGCCGTGACCGGCGAGGTCTCGGACTTGCGCAACTTTCGGCGGCGCCGCCACACAACCGAGCTCGCGCAGCGTAGTGTGGAGCGCCTCATCGAGCGGGGTGTGCGGCTCTTGGCCCAGGAAACGCCGCAACTTCGAATTGTCGAGCTCTAGCGCAGAGTTCCACAAGTACCTCATCTCGATCATCTCGCGGAACGTCTCGATGAACGGCGCGAGAAGATACACGGCGAACCACGGAAACCCCCAGATCCGCGCACGCGGGACGCCCGCCGCGCGGCGGGTCGCTTCGGCGATTTCCACGCCGCGTTCGAACCAGTGTCCGGCGAAATGGAAGACCTCGAATGACGAAAGCTCGGCCTCGCGTGCCACGAGCTGCGCGATAGTCTCGGCCAAGTCGGGCAAATACGCCCAAGCATGGCCGACCTCCCGCTTGCCTGGATAGCTCACCCAGCGCAGCGGCTTGCCAGGCGTGACCAAGGCTTGGCTAAACCAATTGTTTTGCCCTGCCGCGCCGAAGAAGTCCCCGGCGCGCACAATCAGCACCGGGACGCCTTCGCGCGCCGCCTGCGAAAGCCGCTGCTCCATCGCGACACGGATCGCACCCTTGCGCGTTTTTGGCCGCTGCGGAGCCGATTCCGCCACACGTGGGAACGTTTCCGGGCCGAAGTTGTAGACGGTGCCCGGAAAGACCAGACGCGCGCCAGCCGCCCGAGCCGCAGCGATACTGTTCTCGAGCATCGGCAGGGCTAGCCCCTTCCAGTTTCGGTATCCCGGCGGATTGGCTGCGTGAACGACCAAGCTCACGCCAAACGCTGCGGCCAGCACATCCGCCGCATTCATTGCGTCGCCCTTCACCCAATCGATCGCCCCGACCGACGCCATGCGCACTTTCGCCTGCTCTGGATCCCGGTGCAAGGCACGCACCTGGAAGCCGCGCCTCGAGAGGGCGCGTGCGATCTCACTGCCCACGCCGCCCGTCGCGCCGATGATCAATGCCGTTTTCGTCATGGGCTGACCATCGGTTCGATCGCGCTATTAGAAAATTGCGGATAAGCGGCTACCTGCTATACATATTTGTATGAAGCGCGCGCAGCCCGGCTGGGAGCTCTACCGCTCGTTTCTGGCGGTCATTCGCGAGGGCAGTCTTTCCGGCGCCGCCCGCGCGCTCTCGCTCACTCAGCCCACCATCGG
>Ga0247768_1000577_pt1 | contig 13300 bp, 12 predicted proteins | sample UWRJL016104C6_FD_179944 | JGI IMG/M metagenome (GOLD analysis project Ga0247768, IMG submission 179944) | Plant litter microbial communities from Arlington Agricultural Research Station in Wisconsin, United States - UWRJ-L016-104C-6 | ecosystem: Environmental > Terrestrial > Plant litter >... | reverse complement strand
ACTTCGTGACGATCCCGGTGGTCAACATCAACGGGCGCAGCGAAGACGGCAAGCAGAGCATCGTCGAGGTGGACCCGGCCGCGGTGCGGAAGTTCGTCGCCGGGCTGGCCGGGCGCGGCACTCAGGCGGCCGGTGGCGGCGGGAGCGTCGGCGGCGCGTACCGGGTGGCCGCCGACTCCAACGTGCCGTGTGTCGACTAACCCAACTACCCTGACCTGGTGAGCATCACAGAACAGCTGTTCCGCCCGCTGGTGAAGACGTCGTCAGCGCGCCCACTGATCACCCACTACGACGACGAAACCGGCAGCCGGGTCGAACTTTCCGTTGCCACCACGGCGAACTGGGCCGCCAAGACGGCGAACTGGCTCGTCGAAGAGGTTGATGTCGAGCCGGGCGACGAGGTCGCCGTGCTGCTGCCCGCCCACTGGCAGACCCTGGGCATCCTTCTGGGCGCCTGGTGGTGCGGCGCGCACGTGGTGACTTCGGACGTCGACGCGCGCATCGCCTTTGTCGCCCCCGGCGAGACGTCCACGACCACGACGGCCGTGGTGGCGCTGGACGCCATGGGCATGGGCCTCACCACACCGCCCGGCGACGGCGCTCTCGACTTCCTCTCCGAAGTACGACTGGCGGGCGACGACTTCCTTCCGCTGTCACCGATCCCGGGTGACACCCTGGGCCTCAATTCGTCCACAGTGGACGAACTCGTCGCCGAGGCTCGCGCGCGGGCGGAAGAACTCGGCATCCTCGCGGGCTCGCGTGTTTTGTCCACTGTGGACTGGGCCGCGCCCGGCGGAATCCTCGATGGCGTGCTGGCCCCGCTGGCCGTCGGCGCGCACATCGTCCAGATCACCAACTCCGACCCCGCCAAGCTGGACGACCGCCGCCGCGTCGAGCGGACGACGGTCGACCTCCTCCGCTAAGCGGCCAGCGCGAGCACGAGGACGAGTTCGTAGCCGCCCTGGCCGGTGAGGCCGTTGTCGATGTGTACTGACAGCAACGCGCCGACCGACACCACGACGTAGCCCACCGCGACCAGCGGCAACGCGAACCCGACGATGAACGCGATCGAGCCGAGGATCTCGACGACCATGGAGAAGATCGCGGCGACGGCAGACCCTCAGACCAGCCCGAGTGCACTCTGCGCGCACTTGTGTGCAATCCACGCACGCCTGAGGGCAACCCGCGTCCACGGCAAGCCAATCCGAATAGACCACCAGCATCGTTGAACGTCTCGAACGCGCCGTTCAGGACATCGACGCCGAACCTCTGCCAACTCTGGCCCAAATGACAAAGACCACAGCTCGACACCACCAATGCGATTACGTGCATGTCCCGTACAGCGGGCACCGCCTCGCGAAGACCGGGGATGTCCAGCGAGTGTCACTTTTGTTGCGCAGGACGCAACAAAAGTGACACTCGCAGACGGCCGGAATGCTCCCGAGCGGCCGGTCAGCTCTTGTGCGAGCGGGCGGCGGCGAAGCAGTAGACGCCGAACGCGGCGAGCCCCAGAGCCACGACGGTCAGCAGGTACGGGCCGAACGGCTGGGCGGCGAGCGTCCGGAGCGCCGCGTCGAGCCCCCCTGCCTTGGCCGCGTCCGAACTCAACGCCGCGATCCCGATGAGAACCGCGACGATCGCGAAGACGACGGCCTTGGCGAAGTATCCAGCCATGCCGAGCCGCTTGACCCACTGCTGCGTGCCCGCGGGCAGCTCGTTGATGTTGAGGTCGTCGAGGAAGCTCTTCTTGAACCCCTTGACCGCGGCGGCGACAGCCACGCCGAGCACGATCGCGGCCGCGATGGCGACGAGTACGCGCCCCGCGGGCAGGGAGAGCAGTTTCGCGGTGAACTCCTGCTGCTTGCCGTTCCCGCCACTGCCTCCGCCGCTGCCCGAGGCGATCTTGATCGCGGAGATCCCCAGCCCGATGACCACCACACCACGCGCGCCGGAGCCGATGCGCTTGGTGATGCGCTTGCGCTTCTTCTGGACCCAGCCGTAGCCCTTGGCCGCCATCAGGAACTGCCAGAGCCCGAAGGCGATCAGCCCCACCGCCAGCACCCACAGCACGACCTTGCCGAACCCGCTGGACCCGATCTCGGCGAGCGCGCCCCGCTGGTCGGCCGACTGCCCGCCACTGTCACCGAAGGCCACTTGCACCGCCAGATAGGCGACGACCAGGTGCACCAGGCCGAAACAGGCCATCCCAGCGCGTCCAAGGCCCTGAGTCACCTTGCTGTGCTCAGCTCGCGAAGCCGTCTTGTTGGCCACTGGGACCTCCTATCCGTAGACAAGGAGTTTGACCCTTATGAGCGACTTACGCCGGACGACTACTCCATCCGGCCCAACATCAGCGCGCGCACTTGATACAACGCGTCGCCGCCGGGAGCACTTCGAGCCGTGCGGTGGCGATCGGCTTTCCGCAGCGTTCGCACAGCCCGTAGGTACCGTCGTCCAGCCGCTTCTCCGCGCGATCCAACACCTTGACGTCGTCCCGCGCCTGGTCCAGCAGCGATTGCAGCTGCGCCCGCTCGAAGGCGATCGTCGCGCCCTCGGGGTCGTGCTCGTCGTCGTTCGTGGTCCACTCGGACGCCTCGACGATGCCCGTGACCTGGCGACTCAGCGATTCGATCCGCGCCACCGTGGCTGCTCGCTCCTCGTCGAGCAGCCTCCGCACCTCGGCCGAACTCAGCCTCGCAGCATCGCTCATGTCACCACGCCCCTTGGCTTGGTCCAGCCGAAACGCCGAATCAGAAGGCCTGACCCCGCAGCAGGGCCCGGGCCATCACCATGCGCTGGATCTGGTTCGTACCTTCGTAGATCTGCGTGATCTTCGCGTCGCGCATCATCCGCTCCACGGGGAAGTCGCGCGTGTAGCCCGCGCCGCCGAAGAGCTGTACGGCGTCCGTGGTGACCGACATGGCGATGTCCGACGCGTAGGACTTCGCGGCCGACGCCATGAAGCCCGCGCGCTTGTCGCCGCGTTCGGTGGCGGCGGCGGAGGCGTAGACGAGGTGGCGGGCGGCTTCGATTTTCGTGCCCATGTCGGCGAGCATGAACTGGACACCCTGGAATTCGGCGATGGCCTTGCCGAACTGCTTGCGTTCCTTGACGTAGGCGAGCGAGGCGTCGAGGGCGCCTTGGGCGATGCCGAGGGCCTGGGCGCCGATGGTGGGGCGGGTGTGGTCGAGGGTCCGCAGCGCGGTCTTCAGGCCGGTGCCCGGCTCGCCGATGATGCGGTCGGCGGGGATGACGCAGTTCTCGAAGTAGATCTCGCGGGTCGGGGAGCCCTTGATGCCGAGCTTCCGTTCCTTCGCGCCGACCGAGAAGCCGGGGTCGTCTTTGTGGACGACGAAGGCCGAGATGCCGTTGGCCTTCTTCTCGGCGTTCGGGTCCGTCACGGCCATGACGGTGTACCAGCTCGACTCGCCGGCGTTGGTGATCCACGCCTTGGTGCCGTTGAGGATCCAGGTGTCGCCGTCCAGGCGGGCGCGGGTGCGCATCGACGCGGTGTCCGAACCGGCTTCGCGCTCGGAGAGGGCGTAGGACGCCGAGGTCTCGCCGGAGGCGATGGACGGGAGGACGAGCTTCTTCACCTCTTCGGAACCCGAAAGGATGATCGGCTGTGTGCCGAGCTTGTTCACGGCCGGGATCAGCGACGCGGAGGCGTCGACGCGCGCGATCTCCTCGATGACGATGCAGGCGGAGACGGCGTCGGCGCCCTGGCCCTCGTACTCCTCGGGGATGTGCACGGCGTTGAACCCGGCGCGCGCGAGGGCGTCGCGGGCTTCCGCCGGGTACCGCTCGTTTTCGTCCACTTCGGCGGCGTAAGGAGCGATCTCCTTCTCCGCCAGCGAACGCACGGCAGCGCGAAGCTCCTCGTGCTCATCGGCAAGCTGGTAAAGCCCCGGGCCGTCAGACACCTGCGTCACCTCTCTTGAGCAAACAGAACCGAAGTCGATGTTAGCGGTCGTTCACTACCTGGACCTTGTGTCCTTGCCCGCACTCTTCGTATGTTCTGGTGATGCCGATCACAAAGCCGTCCGCCCCGGCGGAGTTTCCCAGGTCCCTGGAGTATCCGGAAGTACCCGTCGGCTCCATTGTGGCCGGCGCGGCGAACCGCTGGGGTGAGCGCACGGCGTTCGTCCACGGCGAGGACGAGCTGAGCTTCGCCGACGTCTACCGCAAGGCCTGCCAGTTCGCCCACGCGCTGATCGAGCGCGGGATCGGCAGCGGCGACACGGTCGCCATCCACCTGCCCAACAGGCTCGACTATCCGGTGGCGTACTACGGGATCCTGCTGGCCGGGGCCACTTTCAGCCCGGCGAACCCGTTGCTCCCGCCCGACGCGCTGGCCGCGCAGCTCGCCGACTGCGGCGCTGTGGCCGTCGTCACATTCGGACCCGTCGCGAAGGTGATCGAGGCGGTACGCGAGCGCACCGCGATCCGCTTGGCCATCGTCAGCGCGCCGGTGGCCGAACTCACCGAGGGCCAGGTCGAGATCAACGCGTTTTACGCGGGGCAGCCGGAGACGCGGCCCGAGGTGAAGATCGACATCTACCGCGACCTGGCGCACCTCGCCTACACCGGCGGCACGACGGGTCAGTCGAAGGGTGTGCAGCTCCCCCATCGCAACGTCGTGGTCAACACGCTGCAGTACTCGTGCTGGGGCACTGGCTCCTTGCCCGCGCTCGACGCCGACGGCGACCTCGTGCTCGACCAGACCGGCAGCGAGGAGGAGTGGCCCGGCAGGCTCGGCACCGGCCGCGCGATCAACCTGACGCCGTGGTTCCACGCGATGGGCACCATCGCCGGGCTCAACGTGCCGCTGCTGAGCGGGACGACGGTCATCCTGCACGACCGGTTCGACCCGGTCGCCTACCTCGCCGACGCCGAGCGCCTCCAGGTGACGTCGATCGGCGGCGCGCCCGCGCTGTTCGCCGCACTGCTGGCCAGCCCGGACTTCCACACCCGCGACCTGTCGTCGGTGCGCGCACTGGGCTCCGGCGCGGCGCCGCTGGCGCACGAAATGATCAACGCGCTCAAGGCGCGCTTCCCCGACGCGGAGATCTCCGAGGGCTACGGCCTCACCGAGGTCACCATGGGCGCCACGAACGCGCCGTCCTACCGCTCCGGCCTGCGGAAAGTCGGTTCGGTCGGGGTCCCGGTGTACGACACCGAGGTCAAGATCGTCTCCGGCGAAGGCGGCGAGGAGCCGTTGCCCGCGAACACCCCCGGCGAGGTCTGTATCCGCGGCCCGCAGGTGATGATCGGCTACCTGAACCGTCCCGAGGAGACGGCGGCGACACTCGTCGACGGCTGGCTGCACACCGGCGACATCGGCGTGCTCGACGACGACGGTTACCTGTCCATTGTGGATCGCAAGAAGGACATGCTGCTCTACAAGGGATACAACGTCTACCCGCGCGAGCTGGAGGAGCTGCTGATCGCCCAGCCCGGTGTCGCGGGCGCCGCCGTCGTCGGCAGGCCGAACGCCGAAGTCGGCGAGCTGCCGGTCGCGTTTGTCGTCAAGGCACCCGGTCAGGACACCGAAGCCGACACCCTGATCGAGGCGGTGAACGAGAAAGTGCTGCCCTACAAGAGGATTCGCGAGCTCAAGTTCATCGACCAGATCCCGGTCTCGGCTGCGGGCAAGGTGCTCAAACGAGAGCTGCGACGCCTGCTCTAGCCCTCGATCCGCTTACGCAGCGCCGTGTCCTTGTCCAGCACCAGCTGTTCGAGGTCGGCCTGGAACTTGGCCATCTTGGCCCGCAACGCCTCGTCGCCCGCCGCGAGAATGCGCACGGCGAGCAGCCCGGCGTTGCGGGCTCCGCCGACGGAGACGGTCGCGACCGGGACCCCGGCGGGCATCTGCACGATGGACAGCAGCGAATCGAGGCCGTCGAGGTACTTCAGGGGAACCGGCACCCCGATCACCGGGAGCACGGTCGCCGAGGCCACCATGCCCGGAAGATGCGCCGCGCCACCGGCTCCGGCGATGATCACCTTGAGCCCGCGCCCGGCGGCCGACGTCGCGTAGTCCAGCATCCGTTGCGGGGTCCGGTGTGCCGAATAGACACCGACCTCATAGGAGACACCGAATTCGTCGAGGGCTTGTCCCGCGGCTTCGAGCACCGGCCAGTCCGAGTCGCTGCCCATGATCACGCCTACAGTGGGCGCCATTTTTGCCGTCTCCCTCAATGGATTTCGTAACCGTCGAGCCAGACGGCGTGGGACAGCCAGTGCGCGGAGAGCAGCGCGCGGTCCCGCAGCTGCTCGATCCGGTCGCCGAGCATGGTGACGTGCCCCAGCTTGCGCCCCGGGCGTTCTTCCTTGCCGTACAGGTGGACGCGGACGTCCGGGTACCGCGCGAACAGGTGGTGGAGGCGCTCGTCCGGGCCCATCTCGGGGGTGGTGGGCGCGCCGAGCACGTTCGCCATCACGCAGGCGGGGGCGAGCAGGTCCGTGGTGCCGAGCGGGTAATCCAGCACGGCCCGCAGGTGCTGCTCGAACTGCGAGGTCCGCGAGCCGTCCATCGTCCAATGCCCGGAGTTGTGCGGGCGCATCGCGAGCTCGTTGACCAGCAGTCCGTCGTCGGTCTCGAACAGCTCGACGGCGAGCAGGCCGACCACGTTCAGCTGCGCGGCGATGCGCAGCGCGAGGTCCTGGGCCTCGTGGATGCGCTGGTCGGACAGCCCCGGCGCGGGGGCGAGCACCTCGGTGTTGATGCCGCCTGTCTGCACGGTCTCGACCACCGGCCACGCGGCGCCCTGCCCGAACGGCGAGCGCGCGACCAGCGCGGACAGCTCGCGGCGCATCTTGACCTTGGCCTCGACGAGCAGGGGTGTCCCGGCGGCGAGCAACTCGGTGACGACCTCGCGGGCATGCCTTGCCGTGTCGAGCATCCACACGCCGCGTCCGTCGTAGCCACCCGTGATGGCCTTGAGGACAACCGGCCAGGAGTGCTCGTCCCCGAACTTCACCACGTCGTCCACTTCGGACACTTCGGCGAACGCCGGGCCCGCGACGGGCCCCCCGGCGACACCCATACCGGCGATGAGTTCGCGCATCAGCAGCTTGTTCTGGGCGAACAGCAGCGCTTCGGGGCCGGGGCGCACGACAACGCCCTCCATCGTCAGCGTGACGAGGTGCTCCGACGGCACGTGCTCGTGGTCGAAGGTCAGCACGTCGACGCCGGCGCCGAAGGCCCGCAGCGCCTCGATGTCGGTGTGGTGGCCGAGCACGACGTCGCTCGTGACGAGCCCCGCGGACTCGTCCGCGCTCACCGCGAGTACCCGCAGCGACTGGCCGAGCGAGATCGCCGCCTGATGCGTCATCCTGGCGAGCTGTCCCCCGCCGACCATGCCCACGATGGGAAGACCTGTGCGTTTGTCCATAGTAAGCCCAGACTACTTAGCGCGAGCGCGTCCTAGGCGCTCGGCGTCGCGTCGGCGTACTGCTCGTCGGCGGGGACCGGCCGGGCCGCTTCCCGCTTCTTCAGCTGCCAGCGCACCACGAGCACCACGGCGAGCACCAGCGGCATCAGGATGTAGGCGTTGCCGAGGATCTCCTGCCACGCCTTCCAATGCAGCTCGATGTTGCGGCCGTTCGGGAGGATCAAGAGCACGCAGCTCACGAACACCGCCAGCACCGCGAACGCGCCCAGCCAGCGCCGCCACGCCGTCGCCGGGGTCGTCGCCGGGAGGCGCGAGACGAGCAGCACGATCAGCGGCACGGCCCAGACCCAGTGGTGCGACCAGGAGACCGGCGACGCGAGCAGCACGAAGAACGCCGTGACGAGCAGGGCCGCGAGGTTCTGGCCCTTGCGGTGGAACTTCAGCATCAGCCAGACGGCCGGGATCGCCAGCAGCGCGCTGACCCCGAGAGCCGCCTTCGACGCCCAAGGCGCCAGGTCGCTGAGGCGGTTGATCATGCCGTTCAACGACTGGTTGCCCGCCCAGTGGATCGGGCCGATCCGGCCGGTGTCGGGCAGCGTGTAACTCCAGTAGCGCCACGCGTCGTGCGGGCTGATCGCGAACATCAGGCCCTGCAGCAGCACGAACGTGCCGAACGCCCGCAGCGCGTCCTTCCAGCGCCCGGTGAAGACCAGGTGGGCGACGAAGATGATCGGCAGCAGCTTGACCGCCGAGGCGATCCCGACCAGGACACCGCCGAACCGGCTGTTGCGCTGGGTGATCACCAGGACGTCGAGCACGACCATGGCCATCAGGATCAGGTTGATCTGGCCGAGGAAGATCGTCCGCCAGACCGGCTCCAGGCCGAGGAGCACCACCGAGAAGACCAGCGTCGACCGCGCGGGCGAGGCCCACCAGCGGGGGCCGTCGTCGGCGGGCTTCGGCAGCGAACCGATCGCGACCCGGATCACCAGCGCCATCGCGAGCAGCGAGATCGCGGTCAGCACACCCCAGGCGACTTCCAGCGGCAGCACGGCCAGCGGCACGAAGATGAACGCGGCACTCGGCGGGTAGGTGAACGGCAGCAGCGCCCAGTACGGCTCGGCGGTCAGCGTGTTCGCGTCGTACAGCGGCTCGCCGTGCAGCAGTGTCAGCGCACCGGCTCGGTAGACCGCGATGTCGACACCGAGGTGCCAGTCGAGCAGCCAGCCCATGACACCGGCGACTACCGCGAGTAAGGGAACGGCGATCAGGAGGGCGATCGAGCGCGGCCGGACCGACAGGCGCGCGAGAGACCTTCGCACCGACAGGCGAGGATGCGGCTGGCCCACCGGGATTTCACCGTCGACGGTGGCGGGTACGGAACTGGTCACCCGTTTAGGAAATCATGCGCGGGGTGCCGGGGGTCGGGAAGCCCCGGCGAAAAGTGTCATGAAAGGGTCTTTCAGGACATCTCGTGTCCTGAAAGACCCTTTCATGACACTTCAGGACCGGCCGAGGGTCGCGAGCAGCTCACAGGCGGCCTCGTGGGCGGGCGGCAGCCGGACCACGGAGATGCGGGGAACGCCGGCCTCGCACACCTGGGTGTCGACGGAGAGCCGTTCGTTCAGTTCGCGGCGCAGCATCACTCCGCGTGACGCGATCCGCCCGTCGCGCGGCACGAGCGCGGCAGCTGTCGACGGCCCGAGGGACGCGACGCTCTCGCCGCCGTCGAAGACCGCCCGGATCGCCTCCGCGACCAGGATCATGCCGGTCAGGCGCGACCAGCCCGCGACAGCGGAGAAGTCGAGCGTGACCACGAGCAGCAGGTTTTCCTCCGCGGCCTGACAGCCGTCCCGGACCGCCTGCCGGTAGATCTCGGCGAGCCTGGTGCGCAGGTAGGCGATGGTCGGGAGGCCGGTCAGCGGGTCGGTGACCTCGGGGTGGGCGAGGTGGTCCGCGGCGATGTCGGCCCAGGCGAGCGCGGTCAGCCGCAGCAGCCGGGCGGGCGTGGCGTCGACGTCGGGGCGCACGAAGCCCTCCGGCGAGCCGGACTCGGCGAGCACCGCGTGCAGCGCCGCGAGGTCGGACAGCGTCTCCGACAACCCGGCCCCGGCCGTCGCCCTCGCCCGGCCTAGCCCCGCCAGCGCCAGTTCCGTGCACGCCTCGCCGCCCTCGATCACCGCGGCGCACACCTCGTCGACCTCGGGCAGGCCCCAGTCGCTGGGGAACCGCCAGCCCGACGCGAGGCTCGCGGCGCGCCACTTCGCCCTCAGCGTCCGCGACGAAGTGCCGGCCTCCAAGCGCCTGGGCCCGGGTCTTCCCCCGGTCGCGGGCACATCCACGGGCATACCGCCTTTCCTCGCCGGGCAGTTGATCTTGCTCGTCCTTCGATGAGGGGACGTGCTACCGCGCGTAGCGTGACGGGACTTTTCTTGATCCTCGTGAAAGAACGAGTGAACTTGATGGGCCCTCCGGGTCATGGGCGTACCCGCGGGGTGACGTGTCAGTCTCCGTCCGTCACACTGATCAACGCCCTTTCAAGCACCGAGGAGAACCGTGTCCATCGTCCCCGCCGAGCTCAGCACCAAGAGCGACGCCGAGCTGATCGAGTCGGTGCGCCGAGGCGAGCTCGCGGCGTACGGCGCGCTCTACGAGCGGCACGTGACGGCGGCCTACAACCTCGCCCGTCAGCTCGCGCGCTCCGGTGCGGAAGCCGACGACCTCGTCTCCGAGGCCTTCGCCAAGGTGCTCGACACCTTGCGCGCGGGCAAGGGTCCGGACACCGCGTTCCGCGCGTACCTGCTGACGGCGCTGCGGCACACCGCGTACGACAAGACACGCAAAGACAAGCGGATCGACCTCACCGAGGACATGTCCCACGCGGGCGGCGCTGTCGGTGAGGCCCTGACGGTCCAGTTCTCCGACACCGCTATCGCCGGGCTCGAACGCACGATGGCGGCCAAGGCCTTCGCCAAGCTGCCCGAACGCTGGCAAGCCGTGCTCTGGCACACCGAGATCGAGCAGCAGTCGCCCGCCGAGGTCGCGCCGCTGCTCGGCCTCACCTCGAACGGCGTCTCCGCGCTGGCCTACCGCGCCCGCGAGGGCCTGCGGCAGGCGTATCTGCAGGTCCACCTCGCGGAGACCTCCGCCGAACGCTGCCGCGCGACGGCCGAGCGTCTCGGCGCCTGGACCCGCGACGGCCTGTCCAAGCGCGAGCGCTCGCAGGTCGAGAACCACCTCGACGAATGCGACCGCTGCCGCGCGCTCGCCGCCGAACTCGCCGACGTCAACGGCGGGCTCCGCCTGATCGTCGCGCCGATGATCCTGGGTGGCGCGGTCACCGCGTACCTCGCCGCCACGGGCGCGGCCAAGGCCGGTGCCGCGACGGCCGGGGTCGTCTTCGCCTCGGCCGGTGCCGCCGGTGGTTCGGCGGGGGCCGGTGCGGCGGCCGCCCTGCCGCGGCACTGGCTCGGGGTCGGCGCGTCGGGGTTGGCCGTGGTCGCCGCGGTCGCCGTCGCGCTCGCCGCGGGTGACGGGCGGCAGGAGATCCCTGCCGCCGCGCCGAGCCCGGCCCCGGTCGTCCAGGCGCCCACGGCCCCGCCTCAGCCGCCGCCCGCACCTCCCGCGCCGCCCGCACCTCCCGCGCTCACACCGGCTGTGCCCGCGCCTGCGCCCGTCGTGCCGCCACCGGCGCCGACACCGACACCCGTGCCTTCCCCGAGTCCGCCGCCTGCCGCCCCTGTTGTGCCGCCGCCGTCCTCCCCGGCTCCGGAGCCACCGAAGGTGACAGCCGAGTCGCCGCCGGGTGACGTCGAGCTCCAACCGGGTGCTCCGGTTCTGGTGCCGATGACCGTGCGCAACGACGGTGGGACCGTCTCCGAACCCGTGGTGATGGCGCTGAAACTGCCGCCGGGGGTCACCGCGGTGCCCATCGGCGGCGGAGGCGGCTCGACAAGTTCGCGCGCGGAAGCCGCCGAAACGCCGTCACCGATCAACGTGAACTGCCCCGGCGGCACCGGGACAGTGACCTGCCAGACGGAAAAGGGCCTGGAGCCCGGCCAGTCGGCCGTCCTGACCTTCCGGCTGCTCGCCGACGAAACCGCCGAGGCGGGCACCGTGACGGGTTCGGTCACCTCCGGCAGCCTGGTGAAGGTGTCGGTCAAGGTGAACGTCAAGGTCAAGGCGTCGCCGGACGCCGTCGACCTGCGGGTCGCCAGTGCCTGGGACTCGGCCTTCCCGTGGGTGCGGCACCCCGTGGTGCGCATCGACGTCGGCAACACCGGCCCGACGACCAAGCCCGTGACGCTCACCCTCGACCACTCGGCCCGGCTCATCCTGGGTTACTCGCGGGCGCACTGCCAGCCGACGGCGGAGGGCACCACCTGCACCAGCCGTGGTTCGCTCGCACCCGGCGAGCACCTGCGGATCTGGGTCTCGCTCGAACACCGCCCGCGGCACGGGGACGCCGTCACGGTGACGGCCAAGCTCGGCGTCTCCAAGGCGAAAAAGACCGTGACCTTCGACTGCTGGGGCCGCGACTGCGACGACGAGACCCTCTCGCCTTCGCCGAGCCCGACCGAGATTCCGACCCTGCCGAGCACGTCGTCGAGGTCTCCGAAACCGCGCCCGAACCACGACCCCGTCCCGAACGGGACGGCCTCGACGACGGAGTCGTCACCGGCCGAAGAGCCTCGTCAGCCCAGCGAAACGACCAGCGCGCCGCCCACTCCGCACTGACTTCCGACATGCCGGACAAGACACCCACCGCCTTACCCCTGCTCAGGATCGACTTGTTCCGGGAGTAGCGTCGGCGCATGCCGAGCCTGTGGGAACTGCCGACCAAGCACCGCGAACTGCTGCGGTTCGCCGTCGTCGGCGGGATCAGCTTCCTGATCACGACCGCGGTGAACTACGGCCTCAAAATCACCGTGCTGAACAAGAACCCGGTGACGGCGCTGATCATCGGCGTACTGGTGGCGACGGTGTTTTCGTACGTCGCCTCGCGCGAGTGGTCGTTCAACACCCGCGGCGGCCGGGAACGCCAGCACGAGGCCGCGCTGTTCTTCCTGATCAGCGCCATCGCGCTCGGCCTGAACGCGCTGCCGATGTTCGTCTCGCGCTACGTGTTCCACCTCCAGGTCCCGAACGTCGGGCTGGTGACCCAGGAGGTCGCCGACTTCGTCAGCGGGATGATCGTGGGGACCCTGCTCGGCACCGTGTTCCGTTGGTGGGGCCTCAAGAAGTTCGTGTTTCCGCAGGCAGGCGCGCGGCCGCGCGTGGTGCGCGGCGGCGGCCGTCGCGATTCGGACATACACGGCGACAAGGCCGCCTAATACACCGGGTCCGGCGTGGCTCCGTAGACTGACCTGGTGACCGTTGTCCAAACCGTGCTCAGACACCTGCCTGAACCGCTGCGCTCGCTTCTCATCAAGCACCGGGAGCTGCTGAAGTTCGGCATCGTCGGCGGGACGACGTTCCTCATCGACAACGGTGTCTGGTACATCCTCAAGTTGAGCGTGCTGGATTCGAAGCCGACCACCGCGAAAGCCATCGCCGTCGTCGTCGCCACCATCGCGTCCTACATCCTGAACCGCGAGTGGTCCTTCCGCACCCGCGGCGGCCGGGAACGCCACCACGAAGCCGCGCTGTTCTTCGTCATCAGCGGCGTCGCGCTGGTACTGAACCTGATCCCACTCTACGCCTCGCGCTACATCTTCCACCTTGAGATCCCGCACGTGACGCGGCTGGTCCAGGAGATCGCCGACTTCGCGAGCGGCTCGATCATCGGCATGCTGCTGGCCATGTTCTTCCGGTTCTGGTCGTTCAAGAAGTGGGTCTTCCCGGACGACCTCGGCAAGCGCCGCCGCGACACCGGAAGCGACGACAGCGACGGCAAAGCCGAA
>Ga0247768_1000573_pt1 | contig 13336 bp, 11 predicted proteins | sample UWRJL016104C6_FD_179944 | JGI IMG/M metagenome (GOLD analysis project Ga0247768, IMG submission 179944) | Plant litter microbial communities from Arlington Agricultural Research Station in Wisconsin, United States - UWRJ-L016-104C-6 | ecosystem: Environmental > Terrestrial > Plant litter >... | reverse complement strand
AACGTTCTTCTCGGTGGGCAGCGGCACCGGCCCGACAACACGGGCGCCGGTGCGCGTGACCGTCTCGACGATCTTGCGTGCCGAGGAGTCGATCGCCTCGTGGTCGTAGGCCTTGAGCCGGATGCGGATCTTCTGTCCCGCCATGGTGGCTGCTCGTTCCTTGTCGTCTCGTGCCGCTATCTCACTACCGGAGCCTTGCAGCCTTACAAAGGACCGTTTGGCCCCGGTTTTCGCAGTTCAACGCCCTGCCCCCGGTCCACGCGGTCGGGCGTGTCGCGCCCGACGCACAGACCGATCCCGCAGGATCATCGTCATGCCTGGTAATCCTCAACATGAGGGGGACCGGCCAACTCAATGGCCGTTCCCTTGCCCGCGAGCGTCCACCCGGAGGCGGAGCTCAACGGACCATGGCTACTCGCGCGGGGGCGGCCGAACGGCGTGAGCTTTTCAACCCACATATCCGGCCGCCCCGCGACGAGCAACCTAAATAGTGTCGCATAAGTGCTTTCGCGACCTGAACGCGGGGTGTATATACCCCGCGTTCAGGTGGAAATCACTTGATGATCTTGGTGACCTGTCCGGCGCCGACGGTCCGTCCACCCTCACGGATGGCGAAACGAAGGTTCTCGTCCATGGCGACCGGCTGGATGAGCGTCACCGAGATGTCGGTGTTGTCACCAGGCATGACCATCTCCGTGCCCTCGGGGAGGGTCACGACGCCGGTCACGTCGGTCGTACGGAAGTAGAACTGCGGGCGGTAGTTGTTGAAGAACGGCGTGTGCCGGCCACCCTCGTCCTTGGACAGGATGTACACCGAAGCTTCGAACTCGGTGTGCGGCGTGGTGGTGCCGGGCTTCACGACGACCTGGCCGCGCTCGACGTCTTCACGCTTGATGCCGCGCAGGAGCAGCCCGACGTTGTCGCCGGCCTCACCCTGGTCGAGCAGCTTGCGGAACATCTCGACACCGGTGACAGTCGTCTTCTGCGACTTCTCCTTGATGCCGACGATCTCGACCTCTTCGTTCACGTTGACGCGACCGCGCTCGATACGACCGGTGACGACGGTTCCACGACCGGTGATCGTGAAGACGTCCTCGACGGGCATCAGGAACGGCTTGTCGAGCTCACGCTCGGGCTGCGGAACGCTCTCGTCGACCGCGTCCATCAGCTCGAGGACGGTCTTGCCCCAGGCCTCGTCGCCCTCGAGGGCCTTGAGACCGGAGACCTTGATGACGGGAGCGTCGTCGCCCGGGAAGTCCTGCGACGAAAGCAGCTCGCGGACCTCGAGCTCGACGAGCTCCAGGATCTCGTCGTCGTCCACCATGTCGGCCTTGTTCAGCGCGACGACGATGTACGGCACGCCGACCTGCTTCGCGAGCAGAACGTGCTCACGGGTCTGCGGCATCGGGCCGTCGGTCGCCGCGACCACGAGGATCGCGCCGTCCATCTGGGCCGCGCCGGTGATCATGTTCTTGATGTAGTCGGCGTGACCAGGAGCGTCGACGTGCGCGTAGTGGCGCTTCTCCGTCTGGTACTCGACGTGCGAAATGTTGATCGTGATGCCGCGCTGCTTCTCTTCCGGCGCGTTGTCGATCTGGTCGAACGCCGAAGCGGTGTTCAGCTCGGGGTACTTGTCGTGCAGAACCTTGGTGATCGCCGCGGTCAGAGTGGTCTTTCCGTGGTCGACGTGACCGATGGTTCCGATGTTGACGTGCGGCTTGCTCCGCTCGAACTTCGCCTTTGCCACTGGAATGTCCTCCTGGACTGTGTTTCTCGCTCGCCGGCCAACGTGGCTGTCGGGCGGCAACTAGCTTGTGTTTTGGTGCTGTGCTGGTGGTGCGGACGTTCAGGAGTGTTCCTTGTTGCCCGCGTGTGAGCAGAGGGAACTACTCCCCTGTCACCCTCGCGATGATTTCCTTCGCGACGTTCGCGGGAACCTCGGCGTAGGAGTCGAACACCATGGAGTAGTTCGCACGACCCTGGGTACGGGACCTCAGGTCGCCTACATAACCGAACATCTCCGACAGCGGCACCGTCGCCTTGACGACTCGGGTACCGGCGCGCTCCTCCATGGCCTGGATCTGGCCACGGCGGGAGTTGAGGTCACCGATGACGTCACCCATGTAGTCCTCGGGTGTGGTCACCTCGACGGCCATGATCGGCTCGAGAAGGACCGGACTCGCCTTCCTGGCGGCTTCCTTCATCGCCATGGAGCCGGCGATCTTGAAGGCCATTTCGGAAGAGTCGACCTCGTGGTAGGCACCGTCGAGCAGGGTGAACTTCAACCCCACCAGCGGGTAGCCCGCCAGCACGCCGTACTGCATGGCGTCCTGGGCGCCCGCGTCGACCGACGGGATGTACTCCCGCGGCACGCGGCCACCACTGACCTTGTTCTCGAACTCGTACAGCGCGCCGTCGGTGGTCTCGAGCGGCTCGAGCTTCACGATCACCTTGGCGAACTGGCCAGAGCCACCGGTCTGCTTCTTGTGCACCACGTCGAGCTTCTCGACGGTCTTGCGGACCGTCTCGCGGTACGCGACCTGCGGCTTACCGATGTTCGCCTCGACCTTGTAGTCGGACTTCATCCGGTTCACCAGCACCTCGAGGTGCAGCTCGCCCATGCCCTGGATGATGGTCTGGCCCGTGTCGTCGTCCTGGTGGACTCGGAACGTCGGGTCTTCCTCAGCCAGCTTCTGGATCGCCACGCCGAGCTTTTCCTGGTCGGCCTTGGTCTTCGGCTCGATGGCCACCGAAATGACGGGCTCCGGGAAAGTCATCGACTCGAGGATGACCGGGTGCTGCGGGTCGGCCAAGGTGTCACCGGTCGTGGTGTCCTTCAGGCCCTGCACCGCGTAGATGTGCCCGGCCTGGCCGACGTCGATCGGGTTCTCCTTGTTGGAGTGCATCTGGAAGAGCTTCCCGATGCGCTCCTTGCGGTCCTTGGTCGCGTTGACGACCTGGGCACCGCCGGCGACCTGGCCCGAGTAAACCCGGATGTAGGTCAGCTTGCCGAAGAACGGGTGAGCCGCGATCTTGAACGCCAGAGCCGCGAACGGCTCCTCGGTGTTCGGCTTGCGGAGGGCGGTCTCCCCGTTGGGGAGGATGCCTTCCACGGCCGGCACGTCAAGCGGCGACGGCAGGTAGTCGATGACCGCGTCGAGCATGGGCTGGACGCCCTTGTTCTTGAACGCGGACCCGGTCAGGACCGGGTACGCCGCGCGCTCGATGGTGAGCTTGCGGATACCGGCCTTGATCTCGGCCATCGTGAGCTCTTCGCCCTCGAGGAACTTCTCCATGTAGGCGTCGTCGGTCTCGGCCACGGCCTCGACCAGCTTCTCCCGGTACTCCGCTGCCTTGTCGGCGAGCTCGGCCGGGATGTCCTCGATGGCGTAGTCCTCGCCCTTCTGCACGTCTCCGCGCCAGGTGAGGGCCTTCATCTGCACGAGGTCGACAACACCCTCGAAGTCGTTCTCGGCGCCGATCGGCAACTGGATGACCAGCGGCCGGGCCCCGAGGCGGTCCTCGATGGTCTTCACCGTGTAGTAGAAGTCCGCGCCCAGTTTGTCCATCTTGTTGACGAAGCAGATCCGGGGGACTTCGTACTTGTCGGCCTGGCGCCAGACCTGCTCGGACTGGGGCTCGACACCCTCTTTGCCGTCGAAGACGGCGACAGCGCCATCGAGCACCCGCAGCGAACGCTCCACCTCGACGGTGAAGTCGACGTGGCCCGGGGTGTCGATGATGTTGATCTGGTGGTCGGCCCAGAAGGTGGTGGTGGCAGCCGAGGTGATGGTGATACCCCGCTTCTGCTCCTCCTCCATCCAGTCCATCGTGGCGGCGCCGTCGTGGACCTCGCCGATCTTGTAGTTGACCCCGGTGTAGAAGAGGATCCGCTCGGTCGTAGTGGTCTTACCGGCGTCGATGTGGGCCATGATGCCGATATTGCGGACCTTGTTCAGGTCGGTCAGCACTTCACGTGCCACGAGAATGTTCCCCTGTCTCAAGCTTGGGGCCCGGCATGGCTTCAATCGACAGCCGGGCGGATATCACCAGCGGTAGTGCGCGAACGCCTTGTTCGACTCCGCCATCTTGTGCGTGTCCTCGCGGCGCTTGACGCTGGCCCCGAGGCCGTTGCTCGCATCGAGCAGCTCGTTCTGCAGACGCTCGATCATGGTCTTCTCGCGGCGAGCCTGCGAGAACGACACCAGCCAGCGAAGCGCAAGGGTGGTCGAGCGACCGGGCTTGACCTCGATCGGCACCTGGTAGGTGGCACCACCGACACGCCGGCTCTTCACCTCGATGGAAGGCTTGACGTTGTCGAGGGCGCGCTTCAGCGTGACGACCGGATCGGTGCCGGACTTCTCGCGAGCGCCTTCGAGGGCGCCGTAGACGATGCGCTCGGCCAGGGACCGCTTGCCGTCCTTCAGCACCTTGTTCACCAGCTGGGTGACCAGCGGGGATGCGTAGACGGGGTCGGAGATCAAAGGCCGCTTCGGGGCCGGACCCTTGCGGGGCATTAGCTCTTCTCCTTCTTCGCGCCGTACCGACTGCGCGCCTGCTTACGGTTCTTCACACCTTGGGTGTCGAGGGAACCGCGGATGATCTTGTAACGGACACCCGGCAGGTCCTTCACTCGGCCACCACGCACGAGCACCATCGAGTGCTCCTGGAGGTTGTGACCCTCACCGGGAATGTAGGCGGTGACCTCGATGCCGCTGGTCAGCTTCACACGCGCGACCTTGCGCAGCGCCGAGTTCGGCTTCTTCGGGGTCGTGGTGTACACGCGAGTGCACACGCCACGCCGCTGCGGGCTCCCCTTGAGGGCCGCGGTCTTCTGCTTGGCAGCCTTGTCCTGGCGGCCCTTCCGGACCAGCTGCTGGATCGTGGGCAATGGACCAGCTTTCTTCTCGCGTCTTGCTTCTACATGTCTTCCCCGGCCCCCGCGGTCGGGCGTGTCGGCCCGCGTCACGGTCTCTCGACCGGTAACTTCCCGTAGGGATTTTCCGTGGAACCCCGCTATACCCTGACCGACGACCGGATGCCTGAGCACCCCGTCGATGCCGAAAGGCACACGGAGCGGCCCGACGCCTGCCGGGCACGGTCTCCAAAGATACCCGGCTGCCTCACGGGCGACCAAATCGGGGGGTCTCAATCCCGGCAAAAGCCTGGGTCACCTGGTAATGCGACCCAGGCCTGGAGACCAGCCTACTCGTCGTCGGGCTTCGCGTGGTCCGCTTTGCCCGGGTTCGGATCCCTGGACAGGTCGATCAACGGGTGCACACCGGCCCCTTCGGGGGCTTCGTGACCTCCACGCTTCTCTTCAACGGACTCGCGTTCCGAATCATTCCGATCGGTGCTCATGGGACCCCTCCTCGTTTCGCGGATGCTTGCGGCGGAACACGCTACCCAATCGACGGACCGATCCACGAACGAGTGACGAAGACGGAGCCGTTACCGCCCACGGCGCGTCAAACAGGGCATTTGCGCCACGATGGGCCTCATCAGGCCTTCGAAACCGTCTCTGGGGAGGCAGCGTGTCAGCCGAATTCGAGCAGCTCGTAGCGGAGTTCGAACGGTTCCAAGCCAAGGTCGCGAACGTCGACGACAGGTTCGCCGACATCCACGGGATGCAGTCCGAATTGGCCGGTTTGCAGGCGACGGCGACCTCGCCGGATCGCGCGATCAGCGTCACATCGGGCCCGGGCGGTTCGATCCTCGCGATCGACTTCACCGAGGACGCGGTCAAGCTGCCGCCGCACGCGCTGTCGGCCGCGGTGATGACGACCCTGCGGCAGGCCGTGGCGGAGTCCGCGCGGCGGCAGGCCACCATCGTCGAGGAGCACATGGGCGACGGGATGCACCTCGTCGACCAGGTCCTCGAAACCCAGGCGGAGCTGTTCGGGACGACCGTCGAGGACCTGCGTTCGAAGATGGACGCACCCTCCACAGTGGAGCGCGTCCGCGAATCCACGGAGGACTACTCAGAGCAGTCCTTCGTACGGGACACCGGTTCCGCGTCGCCGCAGGCACCGCCGCCCTCACGAGGCGACGAATTCTTGAAGAACCTCTTCGACGAGGAGGACCACCGATGACCTCCGGCTTCCAGGTGGACGTCCCGGCGATCCGGGAGTACGCGACCGACCTCGTGAGCTACCGCGAGCAGGCGTCGAAGATCAAGGACATGGTCGGCCGGGCCAACGTCGGCGAGCGGTCGTGGGGTGTGGTGGGCCTGTTCACCAAGCAGGGTTACACCGACACGCTGCACCAGTTGCAGGACCTGATGGACGCGGTGAACAAGGGCCTGGAGACCGCCGCGGGCAAGATGACCGACGCCGCGGACGTCTACCAGGGCGTCGAGGCCGACCACGAAACCATCCTCAACGGCCTCAAGGTGTTCCTCGACGGTCCGGCACCGGGAGGGAGGCCCTGATGGCCGACGTGAGTGACGTGACGCGAGGCATGGACATCAAGTCGTACCGGGCCGACGACGTCGTGCCGGGGATCAACACCGACAACCTGGTCAAGAAGATCCCCGTCGCCGGTGAAGGGGTCCAGACGGTCAAGGACGCCATGGCCCTCGGGGGCTCCGCGGACGGCGCCGAGCTCGGCATGGGGATCGCGACGGTCGCCCTCGATGCGACGACGTTCGTCCAATCCGCGTCCTCGACCATCGTCGACATCGCCACCGACCCGCTCGGCTGGCTCGTGGGGCAGGGCCTCGGCTTCCTGATCAACGTCGTGCAGCCGGTGCAGGACGCGATCCACTTCGTCAGCGGCGACGGCCCGGCGCTGGGCAAGGCCGCCGAGAACTTCGGGACGATCGCGAAGGGCCTTCAGGAGATGGCCGTCAACTTCGCCGTGGTCGCGGACGAGAAACTCACCGGCTGGGAGGGCGAAGCGGGCAACGCCGCGCGGCGCGGGCTCGGCGAGTTCGCCAACGGGATCAACGGGACCGCTTCGAAGGCCGGCGACCTGGCGCGGATGCTGCAGATCTCGAGCATGCTGATGACCTTCATCGAAGAGCTGATCAAGGCGATCCTCACCGAGGTGATCACCTGGCTGATCATCCTGTGGGTGCCGGCGATCGCGGCCGCGGTGCCGACCTTCGGCGCTTCCACGGCCGCCGCGGGCGCGGCCACCCCGCCGAAGGTCGTGGCGACCACGGGCAAGACCGCGAAGCAGGTCAACAAGCTGCGTGAGCTGCTGACCAAGGTGCTCGAATGGCTGCGCAAGATGCAGGCGAAGATCGCCGGCACCAAGCTGGGCAAGCTCGTGCTCGGCGACGGCAACGCGGTGACCGGGTTCGCGAGCCGCGACGGCAAGGGCCTGGTCGACTCGATGTGGGAGGAGAAGGGCATGCTCGGCAAGAAAATCGCCGGGGCACCCCGAGTGCTGAACAAGACCAAGGACGCGATCGACCTCGACGCGACCCTGCGTCAAGGCGCTTTGCGGGACACGCTCAAGACCGCCGGTGACAGCGCTGTCAAGGGCGTGACCGGCGTGAAACCGGGTGATTTCGGAACCAACCCGGGCAAAGCGATCACCGACGTCACGGGCAAGGTCATCGGCTATGCGAAAGACGGCAAGAAGATCTACGACTACGGCGACCGAGGCCAGGATCAATCGAATGAGGAAACCGCGCGCGATCTGGACTTCTGACCGATGATGAGCGTGAACCCGTACCTGCTGCTGGTGTTGTGCCTGGCCGCCTTGGTCGGCTTTGTTTATCTCGTCGCCAATTGGCGTCACAACGTGGAAGAGAAGCGGGATCGGAACCACTGGATGGTTTCTTTCGCGAAGGCTGCGAAAGGCGTCTACACGGCTGAAATCCGGAAGACCGGTCCCAGTGGCGGCATCGATCCCGAACGGGGTTACCGCTCCCCGCTGGCGGAAACCCCTGCCGTGCGCGCGATCGAGTTCGTCCACCGCGATCGCGAAACCATCGGGGCGGATTACAAAACACGGGTGTCCGCTTCGGCCAATGAATGGAAATACGTCCCGGCGCACTCCGTGCAGGTGAAGACGAAGCCCGGGGTGACGACGTACATCGTCCCTGATTACCGGGAATTGCCCGACAGCGTGATGAAGGACCTTGAGCACGTCAAGACCTTCGACCGGGAATTCGACGACAAGGTCCTCATCCGGGCCGCTGACCGCGACTTCCTCGCGGAGATACTCACCCCGGAACTGCGTCGATGGCTGCTTGACGACCCCCGATCCGGCAAATGGCCGATAGCGATCGAAGGGGGCTATATCCGCACCTGGTCCGAGGGTTATCTCACCCGGAAAGAACTGCTCACCGAGGCGGATTTCCTCATCGATCTCGTCGAGCGCCTGCCCGACCGGTTCTGGGAGCGCTGAAACCCGATGGACAGTGTCACGAGAATGACCGTATGACGCAGTGGGTTATCGCCACCGAGCCGGTGGACCAGCCGGAGTCGGCAGCCGTGCTTCGCAGCTACTTCACCGACATCGTCGGCCGTTACTACGGGCGTGAGGCCACGGCGGCCGAGGTGGACACCGCCCTGGTCGACGAGCCCGGCGCGGATCTCGAGCCGCCGACCGGCGTGTTCCTGCTCGCGCGTCAGGACGGTGTTGTCGGCGGCTGCGTCGGCGTGCGGGTCGCCAGCCCTGGCATCGGGCTGTTGACCAAGGTCTATGTGCTCCCGCACGCACGCCGCCAGGGGGTCGCCGCCCGGATGCTGGAGGCGGCAGAGGACACCGCGCGCGGCATGGGGCTGGGCATCATGCGGCTGGAGGTCCGCGCCGACCTGGTGGAGGCGCGGGCGCTCTATGTCCGGTCCGGCTACAAGGAGGTCGAGCCGTTCTCGGACGACATCTACGCCGACTACTGGTTCGAGAAGGCGCTCTAGAGGCTGGGGCTCGTGAGCGTTGCAGCCGGTTCTAACCGGACGCAACGCTCACAACCTTGGTGAACAGGGAAAACGGCCTGCGCTAGAGCCTGTTGCCGCAGTCCGCGCAGAAGACCGCGCCGACCTTGTTGCCCTCACTGCCGCAGCCGGAGCAGGCCACGACCGGGGCCAGCGAGCCACCACACGACGAACAGAACTTCCCGCCGTCTGCCTTGGCCCCGCAGCTCGGGCAGCTGAGCTTGGCGCGGGTGTTGAGGTCGAGGTTCTTCGTCCAGTCCCTCTCCTGCGCTTTGTCCCAGATCTGGGAACGCTGGGCGGAGGCCTGCGCGCGCGAGATCTCCTCGGCGACGCTGGGCGAGCACACCAGGCACTGGCCGATCTCTTCGTTCCAGCACAGCGACGCGCACATCCAGTCGCCGCAGCCGCGGCACTGGCGGAAGCTCGGCGTGATCTCCTGGACGGCCTCTTTGAGCGCCTTGTCCTTCGCGGGCGAGTTCGTGGCCTGGTTGTAGCGCCACTGGTCGGCGGAGTAGCTCAGGTCCTGAAGCTTGCCGCCGAAGAAGGAGCCCACCGCGCGCAGCACGCTGCGGCCGGTCTCCATGGTGTCGCGCTGGAAGGCGGAACGGTAGCCGTTGCCGCAGCGCTCGCACTTGAACTCGAACTGATACCCCTGCGCGTTGGAGAGGTCGGAGAAGTTGTCATTGAACGGCACGGAATCAGGCACAGCGCGAATTTATCATCCGATCGAGTGCAATTCGCCGCTGTTAGCCAGGCGCAAGATCACAGATGTATAGCGCCATGCGACAAAACCCCCACCCATTTTCGCGCCACCGTAGAACTACCCACACACCCCCTGCGACCTGCGTTTAGCGGGCTAACCGCGCGCACTCGGATCGCTACGCGTTCGCGGTTAGCCCGCTAAACGCGCCGGATTTGAAAAAAGGAGAGCCCCCGCCGGGAGGGGCGGGGGCTCTCTGGGGGTTAAGCGGGTTAGCGGAAGTCGCGACCGAAGTCGTAGTCGTCCAGCGGGACCGCCGCACCGGTGCCGGTGCCGAAGACATCCGGGGTGTAGTAGCCGTCGTCGTAGGACGGGATGGCGTACGCCGCCACCCGGGCCTCCTCGGTCGGCTGCACCTGGATGTTGCGGTACCGGTTGATGCCCGTACCGGCCGGGATCAACTTACCGATGATGACGTTCTCCTTCAGACCCACGAGCCGGTCGCTACGGCCGTTGATGGCCGCGTCGGTCAGGACTCGGGTGGTCTCCTGGAACGACGCCGCCGACAGCCACGAGTCCGTGGTCAGCGAGGCCTTCGTGATCCCCATCAGCACCGGACGGCCCGAAGCCGGCTCGCCGCCTTCGGCGACCGCGGCCCGGTTGCGCGCCTCGAACTTGGTCCGCTCGGGCAGCTCGCCCGGCAGGAAGTCCGTGGACCCGTTCTCGATGATCGTGACCCGGCGGAGCATCTGCCGGACGATCACCTCGATGTGCTTGTCGTGGATCGACACACCCTGTGCCCGGTACACCTTCTGGACCTCGTCCACGAGGTGCATCTGCGCCTCGCGGGGGCCCATGACCCGCAGGACCTCGTGCGGGTCCGGAGTACCTTCCAGCAGCTGCTGGCCGACCGACACGTGGTCGCCGTCGCCCAGCGGGCCGTTCGGGGTGTTCGCGAGCCGCTGACGCTTGGACAGCTTGTCGAAGACGATCTCTTCGCCACCGTCGTCCGGGATCAGCGTGATCTTCCAGAACCGCTCGCTCTCTTCGATGCGCACCCGGCCATCGACGTCGGCGATCGGCGCCTTGCCCTTCGGCACACGAGCCTCGAAGAGCTCCTGCACCCGGGGAAGACCCGTCGTGATGTCGTCACCGACGACACCACCCTGGTGGAAGGTACGCATGGTGAGCTGGGTTCCCGGCTCACCGATGGACTGCGCGGCGACGATGCCGACCGCCTCGCCGACGTCGACCAGCAGGCCGGTCGCCATCGAACGCCCGTAGCAGGTCGCGCAGATACCGACGACCGACTCACAGGTCAGGACGCTGCGGACCTTGACCTTCGGGATACCGCTGGAGATCAGCTTCTCGATCGCCGGGTCGCCCAGGTCGTCGTTGCGGTTGAGCACCACGTTGCCGTTGGCGTCGACCGCGTCCTCGGCCAGGCTCCGGGCGTAGACGCTGGTCTCGACGTGCTGGTCGCGGAGGACCTTGCCACCACCGATGTCCTCACCGATGACCATCGAGATACCGCGCGTGCCGCCACAGTCGACCTCACGCACGATGACGTCCTGCGACACGTCCACCAGACGACGGGTCAGGTAACCCGAGTCGGCGGTCCGCAGCGCGGTGTCGGCGAGGCCCTTACGGGCACCGTGCGTCGCGATGAAGTACTCCGCCACCGACAGGCCTTCACGGAAGTTGGCCTTGATCGGACGCGGGATGTACTCACCCTTCGGGTTCGACACCAGGCCTCGCATACCGGCCAGCGAACGGATCTGGGTCATGTTGCCCGCCGCGCCCGACTTCACGATGATCGAGATCGGGTTGTCGTCGGGCAGGTGGGCTTCCATCACCTTGGCGACGTCTTCGGTCGCCTGGGTCCAGACCTTCACCAGTTCGTTGTTGCGCTCGGTGTGCGAGAGCTGTCCACGCTGGTACCGCTTCTCGACCTGGTCGGCCTTCAGCTCGTACTCGTCGAGGATGCCCTGCTTCTCCGGCGGCACCACGACATCGGAGATGGCGACGGTGACACCGGACCGGGTGGCCCAGTAGAAGCCGGCGTCCTTGAGCCTGTCGAGCGTCTGCGCGACCTGCGTCATGGAGTACCGCTCCGCGAGGTCGTTGACGATCAGCGCCTGGCGCTTCTTCGGCATCGGCTCGTTGATGTACGGGTAGTCGGCCGGGAGCAACTCGTTGAAGAGCACGCGGCCGAGGGTGGTCTCGGCCAGCCAGGCCTTGCCCGGGCCCCAGCCGTTCTCGGCCAGCTTGGCCTCGTCGGCCTTCGCGGGCTGACGGTCCTTGATCCGGATCTTCACCGGCGCGTGCAGGCTGAGTGCCTTGCGGTCGAAGGCCATGATGGCCTCGGCGGGCGAAGAGAACGCCTTGCCGGAGCCCTCGGCGCCGTCGTCCTGCCGGGTCAGGTGGAACAGGCCGGTCACCATGTCCAGACGCGGCATGGCGAGCGGGCGGCCCGACGCCGGCGAAAGGATGTTGTTCGCCGACAGCATCAGGATGCGGGCCTCGGACTGCGCCTCCGCGGACAGCGGGAGGTGCACGGCCATCTGGTCACCGTCGAAGTCGGCGTTGAATGCCTCGCAGACCAGCGGGTGCAGCTGGATGGCCTTGCCTTCGACCAGTTGCGGCTCGAAGGCCTGGATGCCGAGGCGGTGCAGGGTCGGTGCGCGGTTCAGCATCACCGGGTGACCGGTGATGACCTCTTCGAGCACGTCCCACACCTGCGGGCGTGACCGCTCCACCATGCGCTTCGCGGACTTGATGTTCTGCGCGTGGTTGAGGTCGACCAGCCGCTTCATGACGAACGGCTTGAACAGCTCGAGCGCCATGTCCTTCGGCAGGCCGCACTGGTGCAGCTTGAGCTGCGGGCCGACGATGATGACCGAACGGCCCGAGTAGTCGACTCGCTTGCCGAGCAGGTTCTGGCGGAACCGGCCCTGCTTGCCCTTCAGCAGGTCGGACAGCGACTTCAGCGGCCGGTTACCGGGACCGGTGACCGGACGGCCGCGGCGGCCGTTGTCGAACAGCGCGTCGACGGCCTCCTGCAGCATCCGCTTCTCGTTGTTGACGATGATCTCGGGCGCGCCGAGGTCGATCAGCCGCTTCAACCGGTTGTTCCGGTTGATGACCCGGCGGTAGAGGTCGTTCAGGTCCGAGGTGGCGAACCGGCCACCGTCGAGCTGGACCATCGGGCGCAGGTCCGGCGGGATCACCGGGACGGCGTCGAGGACCATGCCGCGGGGGTCGTTGCCGGTCGCCTGGAACGCCGCGACGACCTTGAGCCGCTTGAGCGCGCGGAGCTTCTTCTGCCCCTTGCCGTTGCGGATGGTGTCGCGCAGGTTCTCGGCCTCGGCGGCCACGTCGAACTCGGCGGCCAGCTTCTGGATGGACTCGGCGCCCATGCCACCGGTGAAGTACTCGCCGTACCGGTCGACGAGCTCGCGGTAGAGCAGCTCGTCGGCGATCAGCTGGCGCACGTCCAGCTTGACGAAGGTCGTCCAGACCTCTTCGAGACGGTCCAGCTCGCGGCCCGCGCGGTCACGCAGCTGGCGCATTTCGCGCTCGCCGCCTTCTTTGACCTTGCGGCGGATGTCGGCCTTCGCGCCTTCGGCTTCGAGCTCGGCCAGATCGGCTTCGAGCTTCTGCGCCCGTGCCTCGATGTCGGCGTCGCGCTTGGCTTCGAGGTTCTTGCGCTCGATGCCAATCTCGTTCTCGAGGGTCGGCTGGT
>Ga0247768_1000569_pt1 | contig 13356 bp, 6 predicted proteins | sample UWRJL016104C6_FD_179944 | JGI IMG/M metagenome (GOLD analysis project Ga0247768, IMG submission 179944) | Plant litter microbial communities from Arlington Agricultural Research Station in Wisconsin, United States - UWRJ-L016-104C-6 | ecosystem: Environmental > Terrestrial > Plant litter >... | reverse complement strand
GCCCCACCTCCCAAAGTACCGAAACGCGGCCCGGCAGGTTAGGTATAAAAAGTGCGGGGGACGGTTACAATCATTGCACTGTTCATATTCTTCGCGGGGACTCCACTCAACCCCGTCCGGGCCATTCATCGTCCTTCTGTTCCATTATGGATCCCTCCTCGACCACCCCCCCATCGTTGAAAGATCTAACCATCGAGAACATTACAGAAAATGTTCAAGCTATCAACTCGCAAGCACCCGACGTCCGGCTACGTTATCTGCTGGAGCGATTGGTCCAGCATCTGCACGACTTCGCGAGAGAGACGCGACTAAGCACCGACGAGTGGATAGCTGGGATTGAGTTTCTAACTGCCGTGGGCAAAAAGTGTACTGATGTGAGACAGGTATGGATTGAGGTCCAATTATGAACTGGAGCGAACAACCCATGGGGTCTCGACTTCGATGGCGCTGACAAGAATTTCTTCCACTTTAGGAATTTATCCTCCTCTCCGATACCCTCGGCCTCTCCCTCCTGGTTGACTCTCTTTCTCATCCTAAGCCGCCGTTGTGTACCGAAGGCACTGTTCTCGGCCCCTTCCACTCCCACGACACCCCGCACTCATCTCTTGGTGCAACCATCTCGCACGACTCAGCCGGCGCACCACTGCTTTGTCTTTGTTCTGTGCGCGATACCCAAGGCCGGCCGCTCGTTGGTGTCAAAATCGATGTGTGGGAAACCGACAGCAGAGGTGCTTATGATGTCCAATACGCAAATCGCGCCGAGCCAGACGGAAGGGCAGTTTTGAAAAGTGACTCGGACGGTGCGTTCTGGTTCAAGGCGATTGTACCGGTGCCTTATGCCATCCCAAGCGACGGACCGGTGGGACAAATGTTGAAGAAGCTCGGGAGGCATCCCTGGAGACCGAGTCATATGCATTTCATGTTCTCGAAACCCGGGTTCGATACTTTGATCACCGCGCTTTATATTCGCGGCTCGGCCTACGAAACCTCAGATGCAGTTTTCGGAGTCAAGGAATCCCTTATCACACGGTTGAGCACTGTCTCCGCTGTCCAAGCAGCCACTTTTGGCGTCTCGGAAGGTACAAAACTACTGACCCACGATTTTGTGCTGGCAACAGAAGACGAAACGAAAGATTTAAAGGAGAATGAAGCTAGAAAAGCAATGGAGGCACTCGGAAGGAGGATGCGCATCGTTGACGGACTACCGGTCCCGGAGGTCGACTAGAACCCCAGGAAATGACACGCACACGAGCAAGCATGGAATAGAGCTTAAAAGCCGACGTACACCCCGTCCCCCGCCGTTGGACAAGCATGACCTCATCTATCGTCTGTGGTCGCAAGCTGAAGTCAGAAACAGGGGAACATAAGTGGATAAAGCAGCTGGTTTTCTGCACGGCAATATAATACCCTCAGTACGAAAACTTTTCTGGTACATGCTCACTGAAACCCCATATTCATAAGCATATGGGATATAGTATGCAGGGACAGGATTCGCTGGCAAGAACGTCTTCGTCTCGAAACGCAACCTCACAATGTTCATAGATACTAGTAGAGTACTGTGTCCTAAGTCAGAGTCTAAGGCGATCGTAATATTGACATCCTTCTTAGGCTAGCAAGATAAATAGACGTTTGAATACTATAAACAGTCTAGGGGATGCTCTGCAGGCTCGTTTAAAGCCGACTTGAATTATAAATCTTATAAATGGATACTAAAATACATGCCGTAAATCAGACTTAGGGTCTGTTCGGTAGTCTGGAGGGTCCAGGACCAGATTGAAGTTGCCACATACGCTGGGCATTTCTAGCGTCGCCAGCTAGTACTATGGAGCCACTTTGTAGCTAAGGAGGTACTGATCGTATCTGGTGGCTCTAGACCAGTGAGTTTCCGAAATAGGTTATGATTCGTAATTAAATAGGACCTTTCGCCGCGCCGATGTAGAGCGATATCTAGAGGGCGCGGACTGGCTATAATCTAGTCCCTTCACCGAACCGACCGCCCTAGTTTCGGGACCAGAGTGGATCTGGGCCCCAGTTTGACCCCTTCAGATTGACTCTGGAGCTTTAACCGAACAGACCCTTAGCCTACGTCAACACAACAGACCCGAATATAGCTCTACCCCGTCAAAGATTGGGGTCTACACCTAGGTTATCTCGTTCTTCCTCTTAAACCATTCAATGTTGAATTGTCACAGCCATAAGCTACCGGGAACATACGTCGATACAGAACTCAGTCTCAGAACTTCACTCCACCAAATGAGAGCCCGAAACCAAGGCTGACCGCATATTCCCGTGAGGGTCACTTTTCGCATCTCATTTAGGCAGGAAATTCGATTCCACCAGGAAGTCTCACTTATGATGCCCCTATGAGCTCAAGTAATCCTTCACAACGCTCCCCCAAACAACCTGCCTTTTGTATACACTCATTCCCGGCACATTGCCTTCTCCCAATCCATCAATGGCTCTGATAAGGTCTTCTGCACACCCCTCTTCTTTCAGTTCTTTCAGAGAGTATTGATAGGTCTTGTAGCTGAACACAATGGCTTTGGTCTTCGGTAGCCGGTGTACAGTCTGCCTTTCACACCTCATCACAGTCGCCTCAACATCTACCTTATCTTGCTGTGTCGCCGCCTCTTCAAACTTTTCGGCGGTCAGGTGTGTCCCACCTAGCAAGAACAAATCCGGCGTTGTGGTGATACTCCAATTGACCCGTTTGATAATCTTCCCGACAGGTAAGGTTGCAAAGAACCGATCCATACTTCTCTCCAGTTTCTCCTCATATCCAGGAACTGGTCCATGTATGTCTTTAAGCAGCATATTCAACTTACTTGAAGTTCGAAATCCAGACGGAAAACAGGTGATGAAACCCTCGAGCTTGTATCTTTCTCCATTGGCGGGATCCGATGTCGGGAAGAGAAACAAAAAGTCTGTGTCGATATTGGAACCTAGTATTCGCAGAGCTTCTTCAACGCTGGACGCGGTGAGAGGGAGCAGAGAGTCAGTGGCAAGGTTTTTAAGTTGCGGCCGCGACTGAAGTTTGCTTGATGTTACGATGGCGTATACAGTGGGGAAGCGCTGCGGGAGGTAGGTGCCCACAACCCAAGTGTACAATTCCAACACAGCGGGCCCGATGATGGGATTTGCAGCCATCACGTCTTGCGGCCTTTCTTCAATCAGTTGCTTTCGTAATCTGATGCGCTCGAGGTACGTCTTGTCCATTTCGAGGAACTCAGAGAGCGTTGCGCTCTGGATTGCTGACTGGATGTAAATTGGGCCTGGCATGGACACTAGGTGAGACATACCCATAGTGAGATGATATTTTGGTTTAAAGGGCCTGATTTTGATGGGTTCCGCCGAATTGATATCAAAATGACGAAGTGGTTCGATTTGATAGTATAAGTCTTCCGCGCCGTCTACGTGCAACGGCTTACGGACATCCACTGATGGGCACTGAAGGACATCAGATTAGACATCGCAAAACAATTGCGTCACATGTCTGTCACGAATGGGAATTACAGCTGTGTTCTTCCACTTTCTATAACAATATCTGACAACCCAGACGACAATGAGGGCCCAGGCTTGGAGATGGTAACTAGCATCAGTGAGCCTCATTATTTCCGGAGGAGCGAGGAGAACAAGCCAATGGACAAGACTTTGTGAAAAGTTGCATGAACATACAAGCCAGAAGTAGTACGTCCATGTCCTACTTATGTTCTCTGGCAGCCAGATATTCTACATAAGTCGACTAATTGCCGACCTTCGATCAGTCTCCGGGTAAGATATCCTCTTCCGGCCAAGTACCGAAGCGAGGCGGGGAATCCCTCCACCCGTGGACACTGCAATTAAGCACATGATATCGGTTTCTACTATTTCCATTTTCCGCTGTCGGGATATGTTGACAGCGCCCCAGAAACAAGCGAAAGTAAGAGCTTGCTTGATGCACTGGATGAGTTGGGATAGGCAGGGAGTCTATACAATATGTGAAAATAAACCAACGTGACCTAACTGAGATCGTCGAGGAATTTGGTGGCTAAGGAAAAACATGGTAAGGCACAACCAGAGGAGGTCATTGGCTCAAGAAGGGCGCAAATTCCACCTGTTCGAGGGACCAGTTCATTGCAACATATACGCCAAATACCAAGACACCATACGCTGTCCTCTGGTAATGATTGAGAATCCGGGCAAACCATACTAGCATGTGATTGTCTTTGTGTGTATAAGATGGTGTTCCCTCCCCTGCGTGTCCAACATATGGGATCCTCATACATGCCACCTACCACCCTCCTACTGAATGTGGACTACCATCTGAGGTTTACTTGAGAAGCGATGGCAAAAGCAGCACGGAACGATCCCCAGCGTGGTATAATTCCGCTCGTGTCAACGTAAGCGTCTGACTTCTGACTGAGCGGAAACGCCCTCAGTGGCCCCTACAGGTTCGTGGGGAGGAAAGGGAAGGGAAGGTTGTGCCAATGAGCCACATGCAGAACGATCTGCACATCAATCCCCTTAGGTTGGCAAGTTGACTGACATAGGCTGTACCTAAGCTGCTCGTCCGACGCACAGTTACGCATAGGACACAATCACTGCCGAGTTTCCATAGATATGGCAGTCCTGGCTCATCTAAAAGACCTGAACCTTCCTGTGAACCTATACGGTGGGCCTCTCAAGGTATGAGACTATGGAAATGACCCAGGTAATTGTCGGTATTGGATACCCGAATTTGAGTTTAATGCCAATATGGATTCATATTGATGGTGAGCCCATTTCGCTCTCCTGCTTGAGCTGGCGCCAACGGGACTCCCCAAGTTGGGGTATGATGTTGCCAGTATCGACGGGAACCAAGCTGGACCGCGCAAGAGAGAACTTCCGACGGTGTCCGCTGGGTCTTTCAGTGAGACTTGGTGCTCTAGGCCGGGCCTTTCCACGGGCACGGCCCCCTATGAACGGCACCTCGTGTGTGATTGAGCGCCAAATATACAGAAGGACGTCATAAAAGAGAAGAATTGCCCAAGGGCCGATGGTGATGACGGCGAGGACGAGCTGTGAGGGGAAAAGTTGTCAGTCTTTGCTCCAAAAAAGAACTTGAACCACATCTTATCTTACAAACAATCGCGTAACCCAGCCCTCCAGTGCACTGAAATGTTCGGGAAGGATGGAGAAGCAGCCCATGACGAGATATGAATGTGAAATAGAATGAGAGGTTGGTTCAGAGGCCACCGGAAAAGACTAGAAGGCAGAGAAGCCCAGGGTATGTTCCAAAAGGTTGGTTGGTTGGCGGCGACGATGCGGAGCGGAGCGGAAAACCCTGGAGACCTCGGGAGAAACCCTTCTGATGTGGCGGTGCATCACCTCACCAGCCTAATGTGGCTTGGTCTCCAGGATCAATCTACTTGGGTAACTTTGATTGTACCGTATCATTCTTCGGCTATCGTCATTGGAATCTCCTAGCCATGTTGTATGCTAAGGACGTCGAGCGTAACTACCAACAGGGGAAATGTCTGTTATTGCGCTGTCTCGCCATACATTTCAACCTTCTGGTCGACTTGGCGTTTTGCACAAGTACCCGTGTTTCCAGACGAGGAGCAAAACGTGCTGTATTATCGTAGATTTAAAACGGAGGGGCACGAACAGAAGGCATCGTTTAGGCATTGATAATGATTTAATGGATATATATAAACACTCGAGATTCGCCATGATCGACGAGAGGTTTGGAATTAAAACGCCTTGTAGCACCAAGAATCCAACCAAATAGACAGGGGATTCACATAACAATGCAGCAGGAGTTCTGCTTCTTGGCTTGTGTATAGAACATCTTACTCTGGGCACTCAGACCATCGCTCTTGGCCACCAAGGCATCGATTTTCTCCCCACGCTCCAGCACGCTCTCAATGGTTTTGTGCAACACGATTTTAGTCTCGTCCAACTCTTTCTGAATCTTCATGATGCTGTCTGCTTCTTGCGGATCTTGGTATTTGACAAGGTAGGTTTTGAGCTCGGGAAAGGGAAAGGGAGTGGCAGCCGAGGCGGAAGCAAATGTGCTGCGTGGGTACTTCGCTAAGAACTCATCGACCACCTTGGAGAGGAGCTGATGGGCGACTAAAGCCGGGTATTCGTGATCGGAAATGATGATGCCTGCAACGCCCTCACTGCGGCCGTATGCGTGGAATGTGTATGCTACATTCAGACATAGTCAGCTTTGCGGCCGATGAGAGTTGATGTGGTTCCGTGACCGTACCTTGCTCTTCTACATCTTGCCGTTGCCCAGGCTTTGTCCGTTCTGCGACTGTCTTGGAGAACAACGTCATCTATTGGCGGTCAACTTCACGTTGCTCTTGAAAGCGAACCGATTGCGAAAGCGAAGCAGGGCGAGAGCGAGGTAGCAACATACGAACTCTTGAACAGACCCACGAGTGAAGCGGCTGTATGAGGAGAGATCAGCCTCGTAGCACAGCTCAACGGCCGGCTTCGTTTCGTTCTTTATGATCTAGTAGATGAGCGTATTAGCGGACTGGGATGACGTTCCGACGGCGGCGTGGTGGAGAGGAGCTTACACCGATGTAGAGAATCTTCATGTTGGATAGCTGGCGGGGTGTAGTGAGGTCGAGGTTGGCGTCGCTGTGGGTGGATGTGTCGGGCCTGTCATGTATCGTGGATCACGGCTTGGTGTATCATGTGTGAGGTGCCGGGAGGGAACGAGGGGCGGAGTTGTGGCTGTGTGGACATGTGGCTGTCGAAGAAGGGGGCTTGGCACGGGACATGGCGACATACACCTGGCAGGCTGGGGGTCCCACTGGTAGGCACCTGGGCAGTGGGCAATGGGGCATGGCGGGGCTGGCGGGGCGGGACCTTGGGACATCTGGACCCGGGATTGTCTTATTAAGCAAGGCTGGGCAGGCCGTCTGGTGTGGGGTGGTGGTACATACATAGGTAGATTGGATTGGGTAGGCATGCAAAGAAGGTACACTGTACACCAACACACAGCTCCCTCTTCCTCAACCACCACCTTATCCAATATGCCCCAGGCACTGGAGGCCGCGCAATCGCAATGGCTGGCCCAGCTTGCGGAAATGCGACAGGCACTTGCCGAACTTAAACACCATCATCTACCAACCCATCAGTCGACCGCGTACGGTGAAGATGTGCACCTTGAGGATGATGACCTTTGCGTTGCGAGTGGCAACGACGACGACGACTACTGGAACTCTGTCACCGATGTAGACGACAATGACTCCAGTGACGAACCGCCCCACGTTGGGGTTCATGGATACCTAGACGGTCAGCAGGAGTATGACCAATCTTGGTTGACTGAAAGGTGCAATCAGGTGGCCAGCGCAGGGTCTGGGTTGAACGGAGAGGCGTTGAAACAACAACTTACAGCTATCCTAGCAGCCGATTACGACGGTAAGTGTTAGTCCCCTTCTTCAACGATGAGCACCTGAAGCTGACACCTTACTAGACGAGGAGCTGCAAATGACGTTGGTTGAGATAGTGGGCTATGACCACCTTGATCTTGTAGCGGACCTCATCACCCACCGGCACCGCGTCGCTCAACTCACATCTACTTCGGAGCCCGAGCCAACAAGTGGAGTCGTTGGACGACTGCAAACGAGGCAGGCCCGGGAGGACCAACTGCGACGGCGGGATTATGAACATAAACACGCCGCACTGGGCTCAAGACTGAATAGGGAAGCCCCCCAATATCCCCACGTGTATCGAACCCACGAAGCGGGCAACAAGATATCTGCCTACGGCAAAAAGTACGCTCTTCCTCCCGGTAGTACTCACACCGACAATAAGACCTATGAAGAACATACGATACCCGCTGCACCAGTGGGCACGCTAGCGGCCGGACAGAAACTGGTGGAGATCGAAAATATGGACGGGCTCTGCAAGCAGACCTTCAAGGGATATCGAACTCTCAATCGGATGCAGAGCTTGGTGTATCCTGTCGCCTATGGGACTAATGAGAACATGCTTGTATGCGCGCCCACTGGTGCTGGAAAGACAGATGCGGCCATGCTGACCATACTGAACACGGTTGGAAAGAACATCGTTCCCAACCCTTCTGAGCAACCGGAAGCTACGGACTTTACAGTCCTTGCGGAGGATTTCAAGATCATATACGTAGCGCCCATGAAAGCCCTTGCCGCCGAAATCACTGAAAAGTTTAGCAAACGTCTGGCTTGGCTCGGCATCCGAGTCCGAGAATTAACGGGAGATATGCATCTGACTAAGGCCGAAATTGTTCAAACTCAAATTATCGTGACGACACCCGAGAAGTGGGACGTGGTAACTAGAAAGAGTACAGGCGACACAGAGCTGGTACAGAAAGTACGCCTTCTTATCATTGATGAGGTCCACATGCTCCACGACGAACGGGGAGCCGTACTTGAGTCGTTGGTTGCGCGGACCCAGCGGCAAGTGGAAAGTACGCAGTCCCTGATCCGGATTGTTGGCCTTTCTGCAACTCTACCGAATTACATCGATGTGGCTGATTTCCTAAAAGTAAACAAAATGGCAGGTCTGTTCTATTTTGATGCTTCTTTTAGGCCAGTTCCGCTGGAGCAGCACTTTGTGGGCGTCAAAGGGAAACCAGGAACTGCGAAATCCCGTGAAAATCTCGAGTCAGTAGCGTTTGAGAAGGTCACTGATATGCTACGCCTGGGGCACCAAGTTATGGTTTTTGTCCACTCCCGGAAGGATACTTTTAAAACTGCGCGGAACCTGTTCGAGAAGGCGATGGAAAAACAGTGCATAGATCTTTTTGATCCATCCAATCATCCGCGATATGATCTGGCTGTCCGAGATATGAAGCAGTCGAAAGGAAGAGAGTTGCGTGAGTTACTCCCTAAGGGCATGGGCACTCACCATGCGGGAATGCCACGTTCGGACCGCAACCTCATCGAGCGCCTCTTTGCCGAGGGTGTACTCCGGGTGCTTTGCTGTACAGCTACTCTGGCCTGGGGTGTTAACTTACCGGCCGCTGCCGTCGTCATCAAAGGGACACAGGTATACAACGCCCAAGAAGGCCGCTTTGCCGATCTAGGGATACTTGATGTCCTCCAGATTTTTGGTCGTGCCGGTCGGCCACAATTCCAAGATTCAGGAATCGGGTTCATTTGCACGACCCACGACAGGCTTGATCATTATCTTAAAGCTGTGACCGAGCAACAACCAATTGAGTCTAGGTTCTCTTCCAGGTTGGTGGACAACCTAAATGCAGAAATATCTCTAGGAACAGTTACAACTATCCAGGAAGCCGTCCAGTGGCTGGGATACTCATATCTTTTTGTTCGTATGCAAAAAAGCCCTCTGACTTACGGAATCGAGTGGGCCGAGATCCGTGATGACCCACAACTTGTTCAGAGGAGACGGAAGCTAATCATAGACGCGTCGCGTGTCCTGCAAACCAGCCAGATGGCTATCTTCAACGAAGCTACAGAAGACCTGAGGTCGAAAGACGTCGGTCGCATCGCCAGTCAATACTATGTCCAACAGTCTAGCATCGAGATATTCAACGCCTTGATGACACCACGCGCTACAGAGGCCGATTTACTCTCGATGATAAGCATGAGCGGAGAGTTCGATAATGTACAGTCCCGGGATACCGAGGAGAAAGAGCTTTCCAGATTGCAGGAGAATGGACTAGTTCCTTGTGAACCTAAAGGCGGTTTGGGCACACCGCACGGAAAGACAAACATCCTTTTACAGTCATATATATCGCGTGCTCGACTGGAAGACTTCACATTGATATCCGACACCAACTATATTACCCAGAATGCGACTCGCATCTGCCGAGCGCTCTTCATGATAGCTCTCAACCGCCGATGGGGCCATCAATGCTTAGTGCTTTTAAACCTTTGCCAGTCCATAGAACGTCAACTTTGGGCTTACCAGCACCCACTTCATCAATTCGACCTTCCCAAGCCAGTCTTACAGAATCTTGATCAGAAAGGCACAACAATCAATGCGCTTCGAGATATGGACCCCGCAGAGATAGGCCAACTGGTTCATAACACAAAGATGGGAAAAGTCATAGCTAAGCTTCTGGATACCTTCCCGACCCTCAGCATTGAAGCCGAGATTGCACCGTTGAATCGGGATGTCCTAAGAATAAAACTTGAGCTCATACCAGACTTCCGTTGGAATGACAGGCACCATGGAACATCCGAATCCTACTGGATATGGGTGGAAAACTCCGAGACTAGTGAGATCTATCACTACGAGTTTTTCATACTATCCCGGAAGAAACTATATGACGACCACGAGTTGAACTTCACCATCCCGCTTACGGACCCCCTTCCGTCGCAGATTTACGTCCGAGCGGCGTCAGATCGATGGTTAGGGGCGGAAACTGTCCACCCGATATCGTTTCAACACCTCATTCGCCCGGATACAGACAGTGTGTATACTGACCTGCTCGATCTCCAACCCCTCCCATTATCTGCGATGAAGAATCCGACCCTCGAGGAAGTTTATTCACAAAGATTCCAATACTTCAACCCCATGCAGACTCAAATTTTTCACTGCTTGTATCACACCTCAACGAATGTCCTGCTTGGATCGCCAACCGGCAGTGGGAAGACAGTTGCTGCTGAGCTGGCAATGTGGTGGGCCTTCAGAGAGAGACCGGGATCAAAGGTGGTTTACATCGCGCCCATGAAAGCACTCGTTCGAGAACGGGTTCAGGATTGGGGGAGGCGTTTGGCTCGACCAATGGGATTAAAGCTTGTGGAATTGACGGGTGACAGCACTCCTGACACGCACACTATTCGCGATGCGGACATCATAATTACAACGCCGGAGAAATGGGACGGTATAAGTCGTAGCTGGAAGACTCGTGGGTATGTCCGCCAGGTGAGCCTGGTCATAATCGACGAAATTCATCTTCTCGGTGGGGACCGGGGCCCTATTCTCGAGATAATCGTTTCGCGAATGAATTACATCGCTTCTCAGAATAAAGGATCTGTTCGACTCCTTGGTATGTCAACTGCCTGTGCCAATGCCGTGGATCTTGGGAACTGGCTGGGTGTCAGAGAAGGGCTATTCAACTTCCGCCATTCAGTTCGACCGGTTCCCTTGGAGATATTCATCGACGGATTTCCAGAACAACGCGGATTCTGCCCATTGATGCAGTCTATGAACCGACCTACGTTTCTTGCTATTAAGGCACATTCTCCCGACAAGCCTGTAATAGTGTTTGTAGCGTCGCGACGGCAGACCCGACTCACAGCTCGGGATTTGATCAACTTCTGTGGAATGGAAGACAACCCTCGAAGATTTTTGCACATGTCCGAAGAAAATCTGTCGCTGAACCTATCTAGGGTTAAAGACGAGGCTTTGCGGGAGGCCCTCAGTTTTGGCATCGGGCTTCATCATGCCGGTTTGGTTGAGTCAGATCGACAATTGTCAGAAGAACTGTTTGCGAACAACAAGGTCCAGATACTTGTAGCGACAAGTACTTTGGCTTGGGGCGTGAATTTACCAGCGCACCTGGTCGTTGTTAAAGGTACTCAGTTTTTTGATGCGAAATCGGAAGGCTACAAGGACATGGACTTGACTGACGTTCTCCAAATGCTGGGGCGAGCTGGACGGCCCCAGTTCGACTCTTCTGGAATTGCGAGAATTTTTACCCAGGAATCGAAAAAGGCATTCTATAAACACTTTCTGCACACTGGATTCCCGGTAGAATCAACGCTCCACAAAGTTCTTGACAATCACCTGGGAGCAGAGATCTCTGCGGGGACCATTGCCAGCATGCAGGATGCGCTCGATTACCTGACCTGGACCTTCTTTTTCCGGCGGTTGCACAAAAATCCATCCTATTACGGGCTGAACATCTCGGCTGAGGAGCACAATACAATTGCAGCACAGACAATGGCTAATGACTATATGGTCAAGTTGGTGGAAACCTCCTTAAAAGAACTTTCGATGTCTAGTTGCGTCGTTTACCGTTCTACTGGCGATCTCGGCTCGACTCCTCTGGGGAGAATTATGAGTTATTATTATCTCTCACATCGGACCGTCCGCTACCTTGTGCAACATGCCAAGAGCGACGCCACTTTTGCCGATGTCCTCTCATGGGTGGCAAATGCTACCGAGTACGATGAATTGCCAGTCCGACATAATGAGGATCTTATCAATGCAGAGCTATCTGATAACCTTCCCTTAAAAGCAGACTTGTTCGGCTTGCCCATGTGGGACCCTCATGTGAAGGCCTATCTGCTCTTGCAGGCCCATTTTTCACAAATCGACCTTCCGATTTCAGATTATATCGGAGACTTGAACTCCGTACTCGATCAGAGTATCCGTATTGTGCAAGCATTCATCGATATGCTCGCAGAGTTGGGGTATCGGTCTAGTTGTGAAATGATGGTGTTGCTTCTGCAATGCATCAAGAGCGCCAGGTGGCCTTCAGATGGTCCGTTGGCCATTCTACCAGGAGTCTCCATCGAGAAGGAGAAGAGGAGACTAGAACAGCCCCACGCCACTCCAATGACTTTGATCGAAGCTACTCATCTGTCAAAACCCGCATTGGAGAGAGCAGCACGCTTCGCAGGGCTTTCGCCGGCACAATTCCACCGATCCATCAGGGTGATAGAGCATCTCCCCCAAATTGCCGTTTCAATCCTGAATGTAAACCCAACTAAGATCACCGTCCAGTTGGATCGAAAAAATGCTGTGATGCCAGACCAGGGTCACTTACAAGGCTTACATCCTACATCAGCTGATCTTCCGTCGAGTGGTAGCCGAGTGAAACGAACCGACCGCGGAAGGTCAATACGCCGACGATCCTCAGATAAGGGAGTAAGAGTTTACGCTCCGCGGTTTCCTAAACCCCAAACGGAAGGATTCTTCATTTTGTTGTCGCGGCCCAATTCTGATGAGATCGTGGCACTGAAGCGAATTACATGGCAGAATGAAGTTGAACCTACCCGGGAGCGATATGAGTTGCGGGCCAAAACCACCATATCAGTTCCAGCAGATCTAAAAGTGGAGACGCTAGACATCTTGATCTTGAGTGACGCATATATTGGCATGAAATGGACGGTAGAGAGTGTCGAGACTCTTACAATACCTATGGCGGACGCATGAGGATGGATCGGAACTTCCCATACTTCCCAGAGGCACAACGAAAGCAGTGATGAACAGTGGACTTCCAGGTCAAGGGGTAAACTTGGTAGTCCTCACATGAGGTCTCTTCCTACAATGTTGGGGTTCAGTACTCAACCCCTTGCCCTCTTTCAATTAGGCACACATCTTCTTCAGGCGAGTTATCGAATGGAGGCGCAGTGGTGGCCCATCGGTAAGGTTTCCGGAGCTTGTTGCTTACTCTTAAAACCACCTCTTCGGTAGCCA
>Ga0247768_1000568_pt1 | contig 13363 bp, 12 predicted proteins | sample UWRJL016104C6_FD_179944 | JGI IMG/M metagenome (GOLD analysis project Ga0247768, IMG submission 179944) | Plant litter microbial communities from Arlington Agricultural Research Station in Wisconsin, United States - UWRJ-L016-104C-6 | ecosystem: Environmental > Terrestrial > Plant litter >... | reverse complement strand
GATCTGCGCGGTGGTGAGGCCGCCGACGGCGCGCAGCGTGAGCGACGTCTGCGACGACGGCGTGAGAGCCGGGTGGCAGCACAGGAAAAGCAGCGTCAGGGTGTCGTCTTCGCCGGAGTGGTTTTCGTCGCCGGGCGCCGGTACGACCGAGTCGGCGGCGGGCACCATGGCGGCGACGGTGGCTTCGCGGCGACGGCGAGCTTGGTCGCTGCGGAAATGGTCGGTCATCCGCCGGGCGGCGACCGTGGTCAGCCACGTGCGCGGATTGTCCGGCTCGCCTTGTTCCGCCCATTGGACGGCGGCGTCGAGCAGGGCTTCCTGGACGGCGTCTTCGCAGGCGTCGAACTGGCCGTACCGGCGGACGAGGGTGCCGAGGACCTGCGGCGCGAGGCCACGCAGCAGGTCCTCGGTACGGCGATCGGTCTTCAAAAGACGGTCACATCTCCAGTCCGGCCGAGAACATGACCGGCCGCACTTCGATCCCCATGCCCTCGACCCCGGCGTCCGGGATGAGCGCGGCGATCTCGAGCGCGCGCTCCTTGCTCTCACAGTCGATCAGATAGTAGCCCGCGAGGAACTCCTTGGCCTCCAGGAAAGGGCCGTCCGTCACGGCGGGAACCCCGTTGCGCACCCGGACCACGGCGCTCTGCGAAGGATCCGAAAGCGCGACGGTGCTGACCATCTCGCCGCTCTCCTTGACCGTGTCCATGAAGTCGCCGTGGCCCGCCTGGACCGCCTTGCGCTCTTCCTCGGTCAGCGACTCCCAGATCGCCGGGTTCATGTGCATGATGAGCAGGAACTTCATGGTGTTCTCCCTTTTCGCGGGCGTCTGTCTGGGCGCCTTCACTGATGACTCGGAGCCGCCGACCGGTTTTCGACGTCCGCCGGAAAAAAGCCGGAAAAAAGTTCAGTAGTGGATCGCCCCGCGCGCGCCACCGCCGACCGCGATCGCGTCGCCGGTGATGGCGACGCTCAGCGGTGACGCCAGGAAGGCGACGACGTCGGCGACCTCCGCCGCGGTCACGATACGGCCGATGCTGGTCGACGAGCCGAAGCGGCGTTCCGCCTCGGCCTCGTCGACGCCGTTGGCCTCGGCGAACGCGGCGAGCATGGCCGGGGTGCGTTCGGTGACGGTCATCCCGGGGTGCACGACGGTCACGTTCACCCCAGCCGGGCCGAGTTCGTCGGCGAGGTTCTTGGTCATGGCCGCGACGGCGACGTTGCGGATCGAGCCGACGACGGAGCCGGTCTGCCGGGCGGCGAGCCCGCTGATGTTGATGATGCGGCCCCAGCCCCCCGCGGTCATGTACGGCGCCGCGGCCCGCGCGCAGCGCAGGTAGCCCAGCACCTTGGTCTCGACCTCGCCGCGCAGGGCGTCGTCGGTGGTCTCGGCCAGCTTGCCGGGCATTCCGGCGCCACCGCCGGGTCGCGCCGCGGCGTTGACCAGGATGTCGACCCCGCCGAACGCCTCGGCCGCCCGCTGGATCAGCGCGCGGACGGAGGTGTCGTCGGTGGTGTCCGCGGCGACGGCCAGCACACGACCGGACGACGTGATCCGGGCGGCCGCGTCGTCGAGCGCCGCCTGGTCCCGTGCGGCCAAGACGACGTCGGCGCCTTCGGCCGCCAAAGCGGTGGCGACGGCGAAGCCGATACCCCGGCTGGCGCCGGTGACGACGGCGCGTTTGCCGGCGAGCTGCAGATCCATGAAACTCCCTTTCGCTTGCGGTACCGGCAACGCTAGTTGTGCTTGGCTGGAGGCATGACTTCCGCGCCACCCACCTCGGATCTCACCGGCTGGCGCCGCGCGCCGTTCACCGGGGCCGGCATCACCCACGACTGCTACGAAAAGGGCGAAGGGCCGGGCGTCGTCCTGGTTCCCGAGGTACCCGGGATCACGCCCGAGGTCCTCGGGCTCGCCGATCACCTGGTGGACCAGGGCTTCACCGTGGTGATCCCGTCACCGTTCGGCGTGCCCGGCAAGGCCATGAGCGGCCGGTACATCGGCTCCGTGCTCGCGCGGCTCTGCGTGTCCGCCGAGTTCCGCGCCTTCGCCACCAGGGCCCACCGGCCGATCGCGGACTACCTGCGCGCGGTCGCCCGCGATCTCGCCGGCCGCACCCCCGGCGCCGGGGTCGGGGTCATCGGCATGTGCTTCACCGGCGGGTTCGCGCTGGCCACCGCCGCCGACGACGTCGTGCTCGCGCCCGTGCTCAGCCAGCCGTCGACCCCGTTCCCGATCAGCGCCACGCGCCGGGCCGACGCCGGAGTCTCCGACGCGGAGCTGAAGCGGGTCGTCGAGCGGACGACCGAAGCGAACCTCTGCGTGCTCGGCCTGCGCTTCAGCGAGGACAAGGCCGCCCCCGGCGACCGTTTCGCGACGCTGCGGAAGAGCCTCGGGGACGCCTTCGAGGTGATCGAGCTGGATTCGTCGGCCGGGAACCCCGGCGGTTTCAAGAAGACCGCGCACTCCGTGCTCACGGCCGAAGTCCGCGAGGAGCCTGGAAACCTCGCCCTCGCCGCGCGTGAACGCGTGGTCGCCTTCCTGCGTGAACGGCTCACCAAACCGGTCGCCTAAAGACTGGGCGTGCCGACGATCATCCGGAGGGTGAACCCGTCTTCGCCGGTGGTCATCGTGACGCGGCTGCAGAGCTGGTGCACGATCCACAGGCCGAGGCCGCCGGACGTGCTTCCGCGCACCGGGACAAGACCGGCGAACGGGTCGGCGGGCCCGGTGCCGTGGTCGGTGACCGTGGCCACGAGCCGGTCACGGGCCGTCCACAGCCGGAGCCGCACCGGCGGCAGGCCGTGCCGGTAAGCGTTGGCGACGGCCTCGCTCACCGCGATGAGCATGTCCTCGACGTCACCGGCGGGGATCTCGGTCTCGGCGGCCGCCTCGATCACCGCGTTGCGGGCGACGGCGGGCGTGAAGTCGTGGAGTTCGGCGAACGGCGGGGTCCGCTCCAGCGTGTCCGGTCCGGCCGGCCGCAGCGAGGTCAGGAACCCGATCGGGTCCTCGAACCGCTTGTTGACCCTGTGCGCGCCGTCCGGCGAAGCCAAGTTCGGATGCGTACGCGCGACGTCGTCGAGAACGGACTCCGGGGTGATCCGGGTGTCATACGGACACAAGCCCCAGAGCGGGAAATCGTCGTACGCGTGGTTGACGGTCGCTTCGTAGCGCGCCCACCAGTCCCACGGGGCGCCAACGCCGGGATGCGGCACATCACCGGTCGCGCGGATCTGCCGGGCGCCGTCGGCCACGTGCCCGGCCAGCATCTCCCGGTACTTCTTGATCGCCCCGGCGGGCCGCGCGTACTGCGTCGAGCCGCTCACGTAAGAAAGGCCGTCAGGCTCGCCCATCGCTTCGCGGACCAGCTGCTCGTTTGGCTCGCCGAACGCGACCAGCGTCGGCTCCCCGGCGGCGAGGCCGCCTTCGAGGAACGGCACCACCAGTGCCAGGAATTCGTCGTCGGAGCCGTAGAACCCGGCTTCGTGGAAGTAACCTCGATGGCCGGTCGCCGCACCCGTCCGCATACCCGTCGACTCCGCTCTCACGTTCCGGAGTTCCAGCATCCCGGGAATCACCGACGACATTACCGCAGGTTAGGCCGGACGGTCGCCTCCATGGCGACTCTGTCCGCCGCCGGAGGCACGTCCACCGCACACACACGTGCACAACTTGCCCACACACGTGCACAGACTGCACACACGTGCTCAGTCGGCGATGTTCCGCAGTTGGGCCAGGGCGCGGTGCTGGGCGAGGCGGACCGCGGCCGGGCTCGACTCGACGGCTTCGCTCGTCTCCTCGACCGAAAGCCCGACGATCACCCGCAGCACCACGATCTCCTGCTGGTTTTCGGGCAGGACCAGGAGCAGCCGCGAGATCGGCTCGCCCGACGCGCCGGGGAACGACGGCCGCCCGGGGAAGCGCTCCGCCACCTTCCGGCGGGCGACGCCGTAGACAAAAGCCAGGAACGGCGTGTCCCGCGTGAGGAACACCCGCAGCCCCGCCAGCACCGAAAGGCACACCTCCTGCGCGATTTCGTCCGCGGGCGCGAACGACCCGTCCCGCCTGCCGATCCTGGCGCGGCAATAGCGCACCACGAACGAACGAATCGAGGCGAGCACCCGCGTGACCGCCTCCGGTTCGCCCTCGTATGCCGCCCGCATCACCGTCGAACCGGCGTCGGCCAGCATGGGGACTTCGAAACCCCCGCTACCACTCATCCGGCACCCACATCCCCTCCGCCGTGCGAAGTCCTCACGCGGTAAGTGCCTCCCGCCGTCGATCAAATACAACGCCGAGGTCACGGTTGATGGCGCAAAGGCCCGGGATCGTATCCAGTACCCCGGAGGCGTCCCCGTTACGCGGCGGGCGGCTCCGCGGCCCCGCTAACCTGCCCGGGTGACCCACGGCAAACGGCCCACCATCGCCCTGATCGCACTCGGCGGAACCATCGCCATGACGCCCACCGCGAGCGGGCCCGGTGTCACCCCAGCCCTCACCGCGGACGACCTCGTCGCGACGGTCCCCGGTCTCTACCGTGTCAACGCGACCGTGCGCGCCCGGTCGTTCCGGACCGTTCCCGGCGCGTCGCTGACCTTCGAGGACCTGACCGAGCTCGCCGACCTGATCGACACGATCACCCAGCACGGCATCGACGGGGTCGTGGTCACCCAGGGCACGGACACCCTGGAGGAGACCGCGTACTTCCTGGACATCACCACGACCACGACCGTGCCCGTCGTGGTCACCGGCGCGATGCGCAACCCGTCGCTGGCCGGCGCGGACGGCCCGGCGAACCTGCTCGCCGCGATCCAGGTCGCCGCCCATCCCGCCGCGCCGCACGACCTCGGCGCCGTCGTCGTGATGGCCGACGAGATCCACGCCGCGCGGCACGTCCGCAAAACGCACACCACCAGCACCGGCGCCTTCACTTCGCCCGGCGCCGGCCCGATCGGGCTGGTCGTCGAAGGAAAACCGCGCTACCTCAACCAGCCCCGCCCGCGGCTGCGGATCGGCCTCGGCGACGCCAAGCCGGTCGTCCCGCTCGTCACGGCGACCCTCGGCGACGACTTCCACCTGCTGCGCCCGGTCCGTGACGACATCGACGGTCTGGTGGTCGCGGCGTTCGGGGTCGGGCACGTGCCCGCGGGCACCGTCGACCTCGTGCACGGCTACGCGAAACGTGTCCCGGTCGTGCTCGCGAGCCGGACCGGCGCCGGCCCGATCCACCGCAGCAGCTACAGCTTCGCGGGCTCGGAATACGACCTGCAGCAACGGGATCTGCTCAACGCCGGATTCCTCGACCCGCTCAAGGCGCGGATCCTGCTTCGCCAGCTTCTCGCCACGCACACGTCGAGGAAGACCATCGCGGAGACCTTCGACGGGCTGGAGCATTAGAACCCCGTCTTGATGGCCAGCACGACCACGTCGTCGTCATGGTGGTGGCAGCCGAGCAGCCCGCCGACCACGGTGTCCACAATGGACTGAGGTGCCCTGCCGGACGTGGTCGCCAGCAGTTCGCACAGATCCGCCGTCGCCCGGTCGAGATCGACGTCGCGGCGCTCGACAAGGCCGTCGGTGTAAAGGAAAACCGTGGTGCCGGGGACCAGCAGCACTTCGTGGTCGCTCCGGGGCTTCGCCCGCACACCGGCGAAGCCGAAGAGCGGGTCGCGGCCGTCGAGCGTCACCACAGAGCCGCCGGGGCGGACGAGGATCGGCGGCGGGTGGCCGGCGTTGGTGTAGCGCAGCGTCCAGCTCCCGTCGTTGTGCGGAAACAGCTGGGCGTGCAGCAGGGTTCCGTGCGCGGGCACCGGAATCCCGTCCAGCGCGGCTTCCAGCGACTCGACGACCTCCGAAGGCGCACCGCCGGGGCTGCTCCACGCCGCCTGGCGCATCATGCTGCGGACCTGGCCCATCAGCGTCGACGCGTGGACGTCGTGCCCGGTGATGTCCCCGACGGTCACCGCCAGCGCCCGGCCGCCGGGCTCGCCGGGATACGGCACCGAAATCGCGTCGTACCAGTCACCGCCGACGGCCTCCTCCGCCGCGGCGGGCAGGTAGCGCGCGGCCATCGCCAGGCCGGGGACGTCCGGCAGGTCGGTGAGCATCGCCACCTGCATCTCCCTGGCGACGTTGACCCGCTGTTCGAGATGACGGACCCGTTCGAGCGCCTGGGCGGTGTAGGCGGCGATCGTGGTGATCACGACCCGCTCGGCGGCGTCGAGCGGATGCGGGCCGTCCCAGCCGGTGACCAGCACGCCGAGCACCTCGTGGATGCCGATCAGCGGCGCGCACGCCACCGCGTGCAGGCCGAGGTCGCGGTAGAGCTTGACGGTTTCCGGCGGGAAGTCCCGCGCGACCGACTCGGGGTCCGGGTAGTACACGAGGTGGCGTTCCCGCACGGCCTTGGCGGTGACCAGCTCGCTGTCGACGCTGTACAACTCTTGGTCGCCGCCCTCGGCGCGGTACGGCTTGCGCCGGTCGGCCAGCCGCCGCAGCATCCCGCCCTCCTCGGTGACCACCAGCCCCACATAGGACGGCGCGCGGTCGCCGGGAACCAGGTCGGTGACCTGGTGGCGGATCTCGTCGACGCTGTTCGTGCCCGCCAGTGCCTGCGCGGCGTTCAGCAGGAGCTGGTTGCGGGCGAAGGCCAGTTCGAGCAGCCCGGACAGCTCACGGCTGCGGTCACGCTCGCGCTCGGTCTGGTGCGTGACCAGCCGGAGACGGAGTTCGGTCGAGCACATCACGGCCAGGTCGGACAGCGCGAGCAGCTCGGCGTCGCTCCACCACCGCGGTTCGGTGTCGATCGCGCTCAGCGAGCCCAGCACCTGCCCGTCGACGTCGGTCAGCGGCATGCCCGCGTAGGCGATCATGCCCAGCTCGGAGATGGCCAGGTTGTCCCGCACCAGCGCCGACTCACGGGCGTCCGCCAGTACGAGCGGCTCGCCGGTGGTCACGACGTGCTGGCAGAAGGAGTGGGTCAACGGCGTCTCGCGTGTGGTGGCCCACGGCTCGGGCAGGCCCCGCATCCCGGGCAGCACCTGCCTTTCGGGCTCCACCAGGGAAACCAGCGCCATCGGGACCCGCAGCTGCACCCGCACGACGGCGGCGAAGCGGTCCATCGACGCGTCGGCTTCGGCCGTCAGCCCGCTCTCGCGCAGTGCCGCGAGCCTTTCGGGGTCACCGAGGATCACCGTCGCGGCGTCGTACGCCTCGCCGGCGTCTTCGATTTCAGCCTCATCCGTGTTTCGGGGACGGGAGGACTGTTCCTGCACCGGAGCTCCCTCTCGTGCACCGCACCCCGCCCGCCCGGACCGGGCGACACGCCGGACAAGACTACCCCCTAGCCCCCGCCGCCTGTCCGTTACGACCACATCACATCCGCCGATACTCGCCGCGAACGCGGACCGGCGGCTAGGTTGAGTTTCTCCCGTTCGGGTAATCCCACTACGACACGGCGGCGGGAAGGTGTGCGAAGTCGTTAATGAGTACTGACGGGGACCAACTATCGGAGACGCCGGTGGACGTGCACTACCGCGGACCGGCGATCGCCGCGCGCTTGCCGGCCGTGCGCCAGAAGCTCGCCGCTTGGGCGCGCCGTGCCGGTCTGCCCGCCGAAGAGATCGGTGACCTGGCCCTGGCGTGCTACGAAGCGATGGCCAACGTCGTCAACCACGCCTACGGCGACGAAGTCGGTGTACTCGAAGTCCAGGCCACCCACCCCGACGACCACCTCACCGTCACCGTCACCGACCACGGCCGCTGGCGGCAGCCTCAAGGCAAGCCAGGCCTGATGGGCGGCCGCGGCCTCCCCCTGATCCGGTTGCTCACCCACAAGACCGACGTGGTCGCCACCGAACAGGGCACCACCGTCCGGATGCGCTGGGTCCTGCCGACCGCCAACTAGCGCCTCACGGGCCGGTGGTCAGCAGACCGAACTGATCAGTTCGACGGTCCGCTCCGGCTGATCCCAATGCGGGAAGTGCCCGCACCGGTCGAACCAGTGCAGCGTGGCGTCCGGGAACTTCCGCACGGCGGTCACCGACTCACCCGGCACGGTCACCCGGTCCTGACGGCCCCAGCCGATCACCACCTTGCCCTTGAGCGTCCCCGCGGGCGCGCCTTCCTGCCGCGAGCCGTGGATCAGCGAGCGCCGGGCGTCGTCCAGCGACGGCGACGCGGCCGCGGTGAACCCGCGCAGCTCACGCAACACCAGGTCCTTGGGCAGTTTCCACGGCGCCGCCGAGAACTGCGCGAGCAGCGCGGTGCGCCCCACCGGGTTCGCCGTCAGGGCGGGAAGCAGCGGCTGAATCCGCCGGACCAGCGCGAAGGACGCCGTCACGCTGGCGCCGAAGACCTTCACCTGCCGGTCGTCCCAGAACCCGCCGGGGTCGAGCGCGACAGCCGTCCCCGGGTGCCCACGGCGGGCCAGCTCCATGACCAGCCGGGCGCCCATGGAACTGCCGACGAGGTCGGCCTCCCCCAGGTTCTCGGCGGCGAGCCACTCTTCGAGTGCCTGGGCCAGCGTGTCGAACGTGGTCCGGCCGGGCAGGGCCGGGGTCTCGCCGAAGCCGGGCAGGTCCACCGCGATCACCGTGCGGCGGGCGCTCAACGCGGGCAGCACGGGGTCCCAGGTACGCAGGCTCGACCCGAGCCCGTGCACGAGGACCAGTGGTTTCCCGGAACCTTGTCGTGTCGAGTGCATGACTTGACCATGCCCGTACCGCGGAGGGGTGAAACCCGCTCAAGCGCCGATCGTGAGCTCCGGGTGCAGGAAGATCTCCGCGATCTGCTGGATCCTGGCGACCGTGACGCCGGTCCGCTGCTCGACCGAAAGCGGGTGATCGGTGGGCGCGAGCTCGACGGTCGGCCGGACGCCGACGGCTTGCGTCCGGAACTGCGTCTTGAGGTTCACCGTCGGCGGGTCGTAGATCGGCAGATCGGTGGCCAGCCAGCCGAAGTACGGCGGCTCGGCCGCGCGGTCCGGATTGCCCCACATCGCGCCGGCCCGGTAGTAGTTCTTGCGGCTGACCGAAACCCAGACGCCCCACTCGAACCGGTGATCGGCGTCGAGCACCGGGAGGATGATCCGCGCCCGCAGGAAGAAGTGCTGGTTTTCGATGACACACTGCTCGCCGGTGAGCAGGCTCGCGGGATCGTCGGCCAGTTCTTCCCGCCAGTGGACGGGCGCGAGGGTGCCGTAACCGGACGGCAGCGTGCCGTGCCGCTCACCGCAGCACGAGCAGAGGAACTCCGGGGCGCTGGACATGCGCGACAGCATAGACAGGCCCTTCCTGGCCGCTTTCGGAAAGATTCCTTCCCTTCGACACCGGTATGACACCGGTTCACCCCAATGCCGCCATATCTCCAGGTCAAGGCAGCTTTTTGGGCTTTGCGGGAACGGTCATTCCGGCACGGAACCGGCGAAGTAAAGATCCTTTACGAGAGCCGCCGGTCGCCGGGTATCGGTCCAGACCTTGACAGTAATAGATGGTCTAGTCCAATTTTGAGCCATTACTGCTGGAGCGTCGACCACCCCCACTGGAGCGCGCATGCGGCTACACAGACCTGTCCTGACCCTCCTCACCCTCCTCGCCACCACCGCGGCGTCGCTGACCGTCGCGGGCGCCGGGACCGCGCAAGCGGCGACCCCGTTGCCCAACCACGTTTTCGCCCCCTACTTCGAGGCGTGGACCGGCGACAGCCCGGCCGCGCTGGCCCAGCAGTCGGGAGCCAAGCACCTCACGATGGCCTTCATCCAGGCCGCGACCCAGGGCTCGTGCACCGCTTACTGGAACGGCAATAGCGGGATGCCGATCGCGTCCGGCACTTTCGGCGCCGACATCACCACGATCCGGTCCCGCGGCGGCGACGTCATCCCGTCCTTCGGCGGGTACACCGCCGACAACACCGGCACCGAAATCGCCGACAGCTGCACGAATGTCAGCCAGATCGCCGCCGCCTTCGAGAACGTGATCACCACCTACGACGTGACGCGGCTCGACCTCGACATCGAAGACAACTCGCTGACCAACACCGCGGGCATCGACCGCCGCAACAAGGCGATCAAGCAGGTCGAGGACTGGGCCGCGGCGAACGGCCGCACGATCCAGTTCTCCTACACGCTCCCGACGACCACGAGCGGGCTCGGCGACAGCGGCCTCAACGTGCTTCGCAACGCCGTCAGCAACAACGCGCGCATCGACGTCGTCAACATGATGACCTTCGACTACTACGACAACCAGTCGCACCAGATGGCGAACGACACGCAGACCTCGGCCAACGGCCTGGTCAGCCAGCTCGCTTCGCTCTACCCCGGCAAGACCGACGCCCAGCGCTGGGCGATGGTCGGGATCACCGAGATGATCGGCGTCGACGACTTCGGCCCGGCCGAGACCTTCACCACCGCCGACGCCACGACCGTCTACAACTGGGCCGTGTCCAAGGGCATCAACGAACTGTCGTTCTGGGCTCTGCAGCGGGACAACGGAAACTGCCCGGGTGCTTCGGCCGCGGACAACTGTTCCGGTATCTCCCAAAGCCTTTGGCAGTTCACCAAGACCTTCGCGCCGTTCACCAGCGGTGGCACCACCACCCCGGCGAACGACTTCTCGGTCGCGGTGAGCCCGGCTTCGGCGGCGGTCAACCCCGGCGCGTCGGCGAGCGCGTCGGTGAGCACCGCGATCACCTCGGGTTCCGCACAGCAGGTCGCGCTGACCGTGAAGGGGGCACCGTCCGGCGTGACCGCGTCGATCAGCCCGGCCTCGGTCACCGCGGGCGGCAAAGCGACGATCTCGGTCGCGACGACGTCCGCCGCGGCCCCCGGCAGCTACCCGCTGACGATCACCGGCACCGCCGGCTCGACCAGCCACACCACGACGTTCACCTTGACCGTCAACGGATCCACGCCCACCGGCGGTGTCACCAACGGCGGCTTCGAGTCGGGCAGCCTCAGCCCGTGGACGGCGAACCCCGGTGACACCGTGGTGAGCAGCCCGGCGCACTCCGGCACGCACGCGCTGCTGGCGTCGGCGACCTCCTCGCAGACCGGGGAAGCCGACCAGGCCGTGACCCTCACGCCGAACCACAGCTACACGCTCAAGGCGTGGGTCCAAGGCAACTACGCCTACGTCGGGGTGACGGGCGGCGCCAACGCCAGCACCTGGACGTCGTCGGCGGGCTGGACCCAGCTGTCCGTGCCGTTCACCACCGGCGCTTCCGGCGCGGTGACCGTCTTCGTCCACGGCTGGTACGGCCAGGGCGCGGTCTACGCGGACGACTTCTCCATCAGCTGATTTCTGTTTGCGCACAAGCGAAAACCACCGGTCCCGTGGCGGGAGTCCCACGGGACCGGTGGTTTTTTCGCGGCCGGAGGCTGATAGGCGCGGTTACCAGCCAGGGCTTGTTGTCTTGGGCGGAGCGGGCTCTAGTGGCTGAAGTGGATGTCGTTGCCCGAGAGCACACCACCGACGTCGACGTGGCCGATGTCGCCGACCTCGCCGATGTTGCCGACGCTGCTGACGACGTCGTGGATGTCGTTGACCCCGGCGTTGACGTCACCGACGTGGTTCGCGATGTCGCCGACGTGGCTGGTCACATCGCCGACGTGCGAGACGTCGCCCAGGTGGCCGGTGACCCCGGAAAGGTGGCCGGTCACGCCGCCCAGCTGGCTGGTGACGTCGCCGACGCCCGCGATGCCGCCGACCGCGCCGACGGCGGAGTCGAGGCCACCGATGCCGGAGGTGATGGTGGTGACGTGGGTGACGGTCGACTCCAGGCCGGAGGTGAAGTCACCACCGTCGACGGCGCCGGTCACGGCACCGGTCAGGTCGCCACCGGTCACGCCGCCCACGGCGCCGGTCACGGTGTTGACGGTGTCGCCGAAGTCGACCGCGTTGCCGACGGCACCGGTGACGGTGCTGTCGAGGCCCTGCGAAAGGTCGTTGGCGGAGGAGAACGCGCTGGTGACGTCCTGGGTGATGGCGGTGACGCCGGAGACCGAGGTCAGCAGGCCGGTGTCGGCGTCGGTGCCGGTGTCGCTGTTCAGGACCAGGTTCTGGGTGAGGGCCTTCAGCTGGTCGATCGCGCCGAGGTTGCCGTCGGTCAGCGAGTCGAGCGCGAGGCCCTGGCCGACGAGGCTGTCGACCGGCACGTAGTCGAGGACCAGCGGGAGGACCTCGTGGACGTCCGTCGCGCTGATGTCGCCAAGACCGGCGAGGGCGAGGGCGTTGGCGGGGTTTTCGCCGAACGCGGCCAGTGCCGACGGGTCGTTGAGCAGGTTCAGCGTGAAGGCGTGCAACGTCTGGGCGGGGTCCATGGAAGATCTCCTGAAACTCATCAGTGTCATCGGTGGGACGGTCGTCTTGCTGGTGAAGACGGTATTGAGCCCGAGCCCCGGTGACATCGGGGTCAACTCCTAGTCGTTGTTCGATCACCCTATGGGGGATTCGAGTAGCCCCGTTAGGGGAATAGGGACACAGTGCAACCACTCTCGGTCGTGTTAAAACGAACAACCACGTCGATCGAGCGAACCGAACTGGGAGCCAGAGCCCGCTGTGCAGTCAGCATGATCGTTCACCCGGAAGCAGTACGGCTGCTGGACATCGTGGCCGCGAGCCCGCGGGATCCGCTGCGGGCGGTGATCGTCGCACCCGGCGGCTTCGGCAAGAGCACGGTGCTCGGCGCCGTCGAACAGGTCTATCTGGACGCGGGGATCGAGGTCAGGGACATCAAGGCCTTGGACCACGACGCGGGTGTCGTGCTCGTCGACGACGCCGACCAGCTCGGGGAGAGCCGGCTCGGCGAGCTGCGTGAACTCGCCGCGCGCGGGCTTCCCCGCCTGGTGCTGGCGCATCGGCCGCGGCCGCGCTCGGCGAACCTGCTGGCGCTGACCGAAGACCTGGCCAGGGACACCCGCCAGGTCGTGCTCGCGCCGCTGGACCTCGAACAGCTGGACCGGTTCGTCACCGAGTCCACCGGGGAACGGCCGTCCGCGGAGACCGTCGCGTCGCTGTACGCGGCCACCGGGGGCGTACCCAGGTTTGTCGAGCGGATGATCGCCGCCGGCCCCGAGGAGCTGGGGGCGCGCGCCGTCGACCAGTTCCGAGCCGAACTGGACGGGCTCGACGAGGACGTCCTGCGGTTCCTCATCGCGTCGGAGGCCGGTGCGGGCCGGAACCTGGACCTGCTGTGCGCGCTGCTCGACCGGGACCGGGCCGGGGTTTCCGCGCTCATCGACGACGCCCGCGCCACCGGCATGCTCTCGGCCGACGACAGCCTGCCGCCGATCGCGAAACTCGCCGTGCGCACGCTGACCGCCGTCGACCGGCGGCTGGACGTGCTGCAACGGCTGGTCGAACT
>Ga0247768_1000567_pt1 | contig 13370 bp, 8 predicted proteins | sample UWRJL016104C6_FD_179944 | JGI IMG/M metagenome (GOLD analysis project Ga0247768, IMG submission 179944) | Plant litter microbial communities from Arlington Agricultural Research Station in Wisconsin, United States - UWRJ-L016-104C-6 | ecosystem: Environmental > Terrestrial > Plant litter >... | reverse complement strand
TTTCACCAAGGCATGGGCCGCCCAGCCGACCAGGTGTGACAGAGCGGACCCAGATGTCAGAACGCATCGGACAGTACCGCGCCGAATGGATCAATGGTCAGTCAATAGGTCAACAAGCTGTAACCGTGACCGTCCTGAACAGCGGCTGGGGTCGTGAGTGTTTCGCGGGGTTCTAACCCCGCGAAACACTCACGACCCCGAGGTGACCACGCGGCAGGGCAGGTCCACGGTCCAGTTGTCCGGTGAGGTCGGTGACAGCTGGAGGGTGGCCTTCGGGCCGCCGCGCGCGCAAACGGTCCTCGCGTTGTCCACGGACTGCTGCCAGGTGACCCCGGTCAGCGTGCCCGCCGAGTTCGGCAGTTGGCGCACGACACCGGCGACCAGGGCCGTGCCGATCACCGCCATCGCGGCCCGCCGCCAGACGGCCGCGGGGACACAGTCCAGGCCGACGGCGATCACGGTCAACACGAGCAGGCAGGGCGTGACGCTGTAGCGCTGTCCGTCGAGAACGACACTCGGCTGCGGGACATCGGCGTCCCAGTGCCAATTCGAGGACAGGCACAGCCAGATGAGCAGCCCGGCGTAGCCCAGCGCGGCCGCCGTCAGTGCGGCGCGACGTGGTCCGCCCCAGCGGAAACCCGCCGCGGCCGTCGCCAGGATGACCGCCAGCGCGACGATGAACGGTGGATAACCGAAAGCGGCGAAGTAGCGCGAGATGTCTTCGGAGCCGGTGAAGGCGACCAGCGGCACGCGGGCCAGCGCGCCGAGCGCCACGGCTCCGACCTCGGCGGAGCGGTGGAAATGGTCGTAGCGCGGGGTGATCGCCATCGCCGTCACCTGCACGGCCACCCCGAGCAGGAAGCTGAGGGTGATGATCCGCTGCCGACGGCCGGGGATGGCGAATCTCGCCAGCCCGAGCGGGACGAGCAGGGGAATGAAGGGGCTGGACGTCGCCGCGAGGAACAGCGCGAGCGCGCTGGACGCCGTCTGCCAGCGCCTGGCGGGGCGCCACAGCAACAGCCAGAACGCGCCGAGGAAGGCGAACCAGTGGAAGTTGGTGAAGTTGTCCACGGCTTCGGAGTTGCCGACCGGCGCGACCACGACCAGTGCGGCGAGCGCGAACCGCAGCGTGCCGGAGCGCAGGTATCCCTTCGACGAGGTGAACACCACCAGCGCGAGACCGGCCCGCACCAGCGCGGAGGCGACGGCCAGGCCGGCCGCGGCCCAGCTCAGCGGCAGGTGTGACACCAGCTCCGCGCCGAGCCGGGGGATCGTGTGGAGGTAGCCGGACTCGCGGTAGGGCAGGAACAGGGCCCGCCACAGTGGCGTGGATTCGGCGTCGACGAGGAACCGGGCGCCGTCCTCGGCCCAGATGTGGCTCAGCCGTGAACGGCCCGCCGGGATCAGGAGCAGATATCCCACCGCGGCGGTGAACCCCGCGAGGTGGAAAAGAATGACGCGTCCGCGGAAAGCGCTGTCCGGCTCGGCCGCCGGAAAGAATCCGGCGACACGTTCACGCGCTTTCGGCCGATGTGACTTCGCCGGGACGGGTCCTTCCCCGGTCGCTACATCGGCGTGCCGCGTGGATCTGATCATCCTGGTAGCCAAATTCCTGTCCGCGGGCGGCGGGACGTCCAGCGGCACACGTTCGCTTGGTATCCGGCACAAGACCGGGAGCGGAGCACTGGAGATCGTCTGTAATTTGCGAATCCCCGGCCGGATTCGGCAAAGTTCTCACGAGGCGAACGCGGTCGAATGCGGGGTTTGAATCATATCTACCGGCTTTTGCCGCTTCGGGCAAGGTAGTGCTTTCTTTGATCGACTTTTCCGTGCCCTCGAAAGAACGGTGAGGCTAGTTGAAACGAGTGAACGCGATCGAACAATGTGCGCGCGTCAGGGGGTGACAGTCACCCTCGATCGCGTCGCGAGGGCCGGGTGATAGGTCCATATGGGTGATCTGCCCTTCTGGGCCGCTTCTCGCCATATGCGACTTCTGGCGGTTACTTCGGCCTTTTGTCCTGGTTAGGGTTCCGCTGCCGGTCGTCCGGAGGCTGGCAGCATGGCTGGAGGAAGGAACGGAAGTGGGGCGTTCACCGAAGTTTGGTTCGGGCAGGATCGGTTCAGGCAGGTACAGACGGGTTCGCCGGGTCGTCGCGGTGGCGGCGGCGGGCGGGCTGTTGATCGGCGGGTCGGCGGCGGTCGACCAGGCGGTGGCCGCGGACAATGTGGTGCGGGCGGACAAGGCTGTCGCACGGTCGTGTTTCGGCTCCCTGGTGGCGAAGGGGACAGCGGGGGTCGACCGGCGTGAGATGACTTCGACGGTCGACGGGCTGGTGCAGGCCCGGCTGGCGCCCGCGCAAGGTTCCTCGGGGGACTGGGATCTCGCGGTCTTCGACAAGACGACGGGCAAGGTGGTGGCGGCGTCGGCCGCGCTGCGCAGCTACGAACTGGCCGAGAGTTTCGTGACGAAGGGCCAGAAGCTGGTCGTCCAGGCCTGCCATTACGCGGGTGCGGCGCGCAGCGCGGCGCTCGGGGTGGACTTCCTCGCGCTGACCCCGCAGGGCACGCCGACGAGCACGGCGCAGATGGTGCGGGTGCACACGCCGGCCAAGGCCGACAAGGACAAGCTGCTCGCCTCGGGGCTGGACGTGACCGAGAGCGGTGACGCGACGGGCGTCGACGTCGTCGTGGCCGGTGACGCCGACCGCAAGACGCTGGCGGCGACGGGGCTGACCTCGACGGTGGTGGAGCCCGACCTGGGCGCGAAGTCGATCGCCAACGCGAAGGCGGATGTGGCGTACGCGGCGAAGACACCGGCGTCGGTGCTGCCGTCGGGGCGGACGACCTACCGGCACCTGTACGAGTACGAGTTCGAGATGAAGGAGCTCGCGCGCAAGAACCCGGGGCTGATCAAGGCGTTCACGCTGCCGAACCGGACCTGGGAAGGGCGTGACGTCGTTGGTGTCGAGCTGGCGGCCGACGTCGACAACATCGCCGACGGCAAGGCGGTGAACTTCCTGATGGGCGTGCACCACGCGCGGGAGTGGCCCGCCGGCGAGCACGCGATGGAGTGGATCTACGAGCTGGCCAACGGGTACAAGAACGACGCCGGCATCCGGGCGCTGGTCGGGAAGACCCGCAACATCATCGTGCCGATCATCAACCCCGACGGCTTCTCGATCTCCCGCGAAGCCGAACCCCGCGGCGACTTCAGCCGCTTCGACTACGAGATGAAGCGGAAGAACTGCAACGCCGCCGACTCGCCGCCCGAGTTCGCGACGGGCGTGTGCAAGGCGAACCCGGGCGGGCGTGAACGCGGCACCGACGTGAACCGCAACTACGCCGGTTTCTGGGGCGGCAACGGCGCGTCGCCGACGTGGAGAAACGACACCTTCCGCGGCTCCGGCCCGTTCTCCGAGCCCGAATCGCAGAACGTCCGTTCGGTGGTCTCCTCGCGGCAGGTCACCAACCTGATCACGTTGCACACCTTCTCGAACCTGGTGCTGCGGGTCCCGGGCGTCGCCGCCGTGCGCCCGCCGCTCGACGAGCCCGCGTACAAGGCGTTGGGTGACAAGATGGCTTCCCGCAACGGTTACACGAGTGAGCCGTCCTGGGCGCTCTACGACACCACGGGATCCACCGAAGACTGGTCCTTCTGGGCGACCGGCGGCTGGGGCTTCACCTACGAGATCGGCAACCTCGAGTTCCACCCGCCGTACGAGGTCGGCGTCGTCGCCGAGTACGCCGGACTCGCGCCCGCCGCGGGTGCCGGGAAGGGCGGCAACCGGCAGGGTTTCCTGGACATGCTGGGCAACGCGGCCGACCCGTCGGCGCACTCGACGCTGGTCGGTTCGGCGCCCAGGGGCTACGAACTCAAGCTGCACAAGACGTTCCAGACGCCGACCTCGCCGGTGGTCCAGCCGGACGGCTCGACCAAGCCGCCGATCTACGTCACCGACACGCTCGACTCGAAGCTGTCGACGACCGGCGGCCGGTTCTCCTGGGCGATCAACCCGTCGACCCGGCCGTACGTGGCCGGCCGGTACGGGCGTGAGCCGCAAGGACCGGCGCAGAAGCCCGCGGCGCTGGTCAACCCGCCCGGTGTCCCGGCGATCAACACGAACTACCCGTCCGACAGCGTCAACGTCGAATCCGCGACCTTCCACGTGGACGGCATGCCGTCGGTCGACAATGGGAAGTTCACCGTCGCGATGGACTGGGCGAACGAGAACACCGACTGGGACCTGTACGTCTACGACTCGGCGGGCAACCTGGTCAGCCAGTCCGCGAGCGGCGGGACCACCTCGGAGCGGGCCACGCTGTTCGACCCGCCCGCCGGGGACTACACGGCCGTGTTCGTGAACTACGCGCAGGCCGACCCGGGCACGACGGACGACTGGACCGGGCACGTCGAGTTCAGCTCGCCCATCCCGCCGACCTACGGGCCGAAGGAGGCGTACACGCTGACCTGCACCTCGCCGAAGGGCAAGCTCGTGGGGCTGGCGGACGTCTACGCCGATCGCGGCCAGACCGTCGACGTCGGCGATGTCTGCACGCGGTCCGCCAGGGTCGCCAAGGAGCGTGGCATCCGGTAGGGCGTGTTATGAACGGACCGTTCCCCTCGGTTTTTGAGAGGAACGGTCCGTTCATAGCGTTTTCGGGCCCGCGACCTGGGCCGCCACCGTGCGCAGGGTGGCGACGTCCACTGTGGACGGATCGAGCGCCAGCCAGCCGCCGATCTCGTGCACGAACTGCTCCGGGGTCATCGGCGGGATGTCGGCCTCGGACGGGTTGTCGGTGGTGACTTCGCCGTCGCGGCTCGGATAGACGATCAGGACCCCGCACACCTCGACGTCGGGGAGCAGGTCGCGGTAGGCCTCGACACCCTCGGTGAGCCGGCTGCCGCCACCGCGGAACGGGCGGCCGTTGCGCCACAAACCGCTGTCGTCCGCGCTGTAATGGCCCGGTAGCCAGGTTTTCGACTCGATGAGCACCAGCCGTTGCCCGCAGAGCACGGCGTGGTCGATGTCGGCGAACACCGAACCCGGCCACGCGAGGCCGTGGAAGATCCGGGCGCCGGGCAGCCGGGTCAGGTAGCGCGAGAGCAGCTCGGCGGTGAGGCGCTCGGCGACCTGGTCCGCGTCGGCGCCGGGCTTGCCCGCTATCCGCCCGGTGCCGAACTCGTCGGCGAAGGAGCGTTCCGCCCGCGCCAGCAGCAGGTAGCGCCGGGTGGTCCAGCGGATGAGCGCCGCGACGGCCACCGCCAGCACGAGCCAGCCGACGACGACCCCGGGCGTGATCTCGACCTGCAGCAGGATCGGGAGCACCAGGAGCCCCAGCCCGGTCAGCGCGCCGACCGCCGGGCAGTCACCGGGCCTGGACGCCTGGTCGTGCTCGACGCGGCCGCCGGTGTCCACCTCGTGCCACCAGTCGATGAGCGACACATCGAGCGTGGGGGATTCGGGGATGTAGCCGGGATCCTCGCCGAACCGGCGGGGCCGCCCGGTGGTGGCGGGCGGCTTGTGCCGCCAGCGTTCGGGGACCTTGGTCGTGCCGCGCGAGTGCGACGGGACGGGCTGCTGCCCGGAGTCTTCGTAGGTCTCCGCGGTGTCTTCGTCGTAGTCGGCGCGGCTGTCCGGGTCGGCGAGCGTGTCGTAGGCGGTCCGGAGCAGCTGGAACATGCCCGCGGTGCCGCCCACGTCGGGGTGGGCGGCCTTGGCCAGCGACCGGTAGGCGGCCTTGATCTCCAGCGATGAAGCGCTACGGGCCACACCGAGCAGCTCGTAATAGTCGACCTCGTGCACGAACCGGTTCCGCCTTCCCTGACAGCGCCAAAACACTATGGGATCGGCGCGGCAGGGGACGAACCGCCTCGTTCACGCGATGGGGTGACCTTCCGAAAGCCCAGCTCAGTGACCGGCGGCAGGGGGCGGGACGGACTCGTGAGTTGTTGCGGCCGGTCGGAACCGGCCGCAACACTCACGAGCCCCGGCGATCTCGTCCCGGCGATCTCGCCCTGGAGCCGCCGGCCCCCCGTCGGCCGGCGGTTCCCGTCTGGTGAGGTCAGCGGCGGGCCAGCGCGTAGTCGTCGCGGTACACCGGCCGGACCGGCTGCGCGGGCCGCTGACGGATTTCGAGCGCGGGGCGGACCGGTTCGTGGCCCAGCCGCCAGGTCAGCCGCCAGCCCGCGATCGTCGCGCCCACCGAGCCCACGAGGGCGATCAGGAACGCGATCCGCAGCGGGCCCTCCATGTGCACGCTGGTCACGAGGTAGGCCAGCGCCCAGAACTGCAGTGCGGTGAACGGGATCACCAGGCCCGCGACGTAAACGCTCCGGCGCCAGCGTTTCGGCTCGGGTGCGGGGAGAAACGGGTCCATGGTGCCCCTCCTTCTGTTGCGGTGACACCATGTAACCGCGAGGGGACAAAAACGTCTGCGTCACCTGACACACTCAGCCGACAAGGGTTTTGAGTTCATCCATTCGGTGGATGGTCAAATGCCCTCGACCGGTACTGATCACACCCTGTTCCCGTAATTCCCGCAAGACTCGTGCGAATGATTCCCGGGAGATGCCGACGGTGGTGGCGAGTTCCGCCTGGGTCCCGGGAAGCTTCAGCGTCACCTCGGCCCCGATGGTCCGCCCGTAGCGCACCGCGAGCTCCATCACCACCGTCGCCACCTTGTGCGCGGCCGTGCCCCCGCCGAGCGCGGCGCCCTGCAACCCGTTGTCGCGCAGCCTTCCCGCGACGATGCCGAGCAGCACCCACGCCAGCCGGGGCGTGGTCTGGCACAGCCTGGTGAACCGCGAACCGGGCAGTATCAGCACTTCGACGGCGTCGAGTGCCTGCAGGGTCGCCATCCGCGGCGAGTCGTCGAGCGGCGCTAGCTCGCCGACGATGTCGTCCGCCATTCGCACCGCGAGCAGCATCGGCTGCGCGTCCGCGCCGACGGTCAGCACGCGCACATGCCCGGACCGGATGATCAGCACGTCCCGTGATTTGTCACCCTGGCGGCAAAGGATGTCCCCGGCGACGAAATTCCGACGCCGGGCGGCCTGTTCGATCGCCAGCTTTTCGGCCGGGCCGAGCTTCGCCCAGAAGCGGTCCGGGGTGTCCATAACCCCAGCTTGACCGAGTTCCCGCCGTCAGCACAATAGTGATCACCCTGCCGCACGTTAGAGTGAAAGCTTCTTCACACCCGACGTGGACGGTCCCGGGGAGGGATGCGGCATGTCCGAACTCCTTGCCGGGGATGGCCGGCACTACCGCACGATCGTCGTTGCCGACGTCGCCAGCTTCACCGACCCCGTCCGGACCGAACTGCACCAGCGAGTGGTGCACGAGGGTCTTTATGCCGTTTTGCGAACGGCATTCGACGAATCCGGCATTCCGTGGGCCGAGTGCCGCGTCGACGACCGCGGTGACGGCGCACTGATCCTTGTGCGGCCCGAATTCCCCAAAATCGCGTTGGCCGATCAACTGCCGGGGAGATTGCTCGCCGCGCTGCGCCGGTACAACGAGGCACACGCGCTGGAGGCGCGCATCCAGCTCCGGCTGGCCCTGCACGCCGGTGAAATTCACCAGAACGAGAACGGGCTCGTCGGCCAGGCCCTCAATCTCGCGTTCCGTGTCGTGGAGGCGGAACCGGCCAAGATCGCCCTGCGGCGCACGGAATCCCCCCTCGCGATGATCGCCACGGACGACTTCTACCAGGAGGTCATCCGCCAGGACCCGGCCGCGGAACCGGGGTCGTACCGGCTGATCGATGTCGCGGTGAAGAAGATGCGCGCGCTCGCGTGGTTGCGCCTGCCGGGCTGGGACGGGGCCATTGACCAGCCGTTACCCCGGAAACGGCTGATGTTCGAACTCGTCGAGGCGTTGCTGGCCATTCCGCTGGTCGCAGACGATCAAGGGCGACGGCAAGTGATCTCCCTGCTCCGGCCGGAAATAGCGAACGCGGTTCCGTACTTTCCGGTCGCGAGGCTGCACGTGGTCTCCTTGGTCCGCACTTGTGGCCTTTATGACGGGGGCTTGGACGAATTGGTGGGGGCGGTCGCCGATCTCAACGGTGATTCCCCGGCGGTACGCCAACTGGAGGAGATAGCTCGCAATCGATTGTCTGATTCGCTCGACTGAGATATCCCGTTAGTTCCGGTGAGGGAGAGGGTGGAACGGGTGGGACGATTGGACGGCCCTGAGCGTGCTGGATCTTTTCGTATCCTGGTCGACGCGCTCGAACAGGTCCAGGCGCTACGTGACACGCACGGCCGCAGGCTGTGCCTGGAGATCGTCGACCGCTATCTCGGATTCCCCTTGCAGGTCACGGAATCGGCCTCTACCCGCATGCACCTGTTCGACATCGTCCTGGTGTGCCGGCGGCATCCCCGCGCGCTCGTGACACTGGCCGCCGTGCTGGAGGAGATCGAGCCGGGGTCGCCCGCGGTGCGCCGGGTCCGCCGGATCGTCGACGACATGTCGGCGCTGGACCTGATCCCGGCCGAGCAGCGGGAAGAGCTGCTGGAACTGATGGCCGGAAGCGCGGGTGAGCATTTGGCGGACCTGGTGCGGGAGGCGGCGGGCCCGGCCGCCGCCGAATTGCCCATCGACCGCCGCAAACCGGAGGACGCCCTCCTTTTCCTGGAGCAGTTGAACGCGGGTGCCGACGGGGTACCGCCTTTGCTGATCTTCGTCGAATACCTCGCCGGTGTCGTCGGCGATCACCGGTGTGAACAATTGCGGGAATGGAACGACCGCCAGGCCCGGCGGATGGGCATGGAGCACGACGTCCGGAAACTGAGGCTGGAACGGCCTTCACCGGCCGGTGGACCGGGCCACGAACCGATCGCCTACCTGGTTATCCGGCTCGAACCGGACCCGCTGGAGGAGGATGGCTATGCCGGGGTCTGGTGGCAGCAGGTCGATCGTGGCCGCTGGCACCCCCGCCGTGGTGAGACCTTCGGCGGTGATCTCGAAAACATCCGCCGGAAGGTTTCGGAATTGATCGAGGACGCGGAGACGGGCTGGGCGAAAGAGGCGTCGGCGATCAGAGTCGATTTCCTGCTTCCGTTCGCCCTGCTCAATCTGCCGGTTGATCAATGGGACCTCGAAACCGACAGCGGATTGCCGCGGCTGCTCGGCCTGCATTACGAAGTGGTTTTGCGCAGTCTCGATCGCGCCCGCACGCCCAAATGGCATCGCGAATGGCGGCGACGCTGGAAACTGCTCGAAGAACTTCGCCGTGACGGCGGCGGGGTGAGCGAGGAATTCTGGTTGTGGAGCGCGGCGTCGAAGCCTCATCAGCTGGTCGGCCTCGACGCTACTTTGGCCTTGCGGCGCAACGTTTTGTCGCTGGTATTGCGTTCGCAGCCACCGGTCACCGAAGCCGGTGAAGTGCTGATCGGCCTGCGCACCGGGGTGCCGGTGATGATCTGGCACCGGTCGGACGGCGCCCGTTCGGCCTTCGACGCCGCGGTGAGCGGGATGCGGGAACAACTGTGCCATCTTCCCCGGAGCGCCCGGCTCCTGCGCGGCGCGGCGAAGCTGTCGCCGCGGCTGACCCATGTGGGCAACAGGATTTCACTGATGTGGGACGACCCCGACCGGCCGGTCGAGCCGGTGGATCTCGCGGCGGCCCCCAGCAAGGAGGTGTCGGCGTGAACAGTGGTGAGGGCGGCGTCAACAGAACGCCGGATTGGTGGATATACCGGGGAACCGGGTTGCCCCGGGCGGACTCGGACCCCGTCTCCGTGCTGCCGGGGCCGCCCGGCTGGCGGGCGTTCGACGGCGGCCCGGTCGAGCCGCCGCCCGGTGGCCGCGACTCGGAGTTCGACCGGAAGCTCGGCTCGCCGTCGAAGCTGAGCGTCGCCGACGCGTCCGCCGAAGAGGTCAACATGGTCAACGCCGCGCTTTACCTGCGGCGGCCGTTGCTGGTCACGGGCAGGCCGGGAACCGGGAAATCGACGCTGGCCTACAAGATCGCCAGGGAGCTGCGCCTGGGGCCGGTGCTCAAATGGCCGGTCAGCAGCCGCACCACATCGCTCGACGGGCTTTGGGAGTACGACGCGATCGGCCGGGTCCAGGCGGCGGCGGGCCGGGACGCGGGCGCCGGGACCGAAGCGGAGGCGGGGATCGGCAACTTCGTCCACTTAGGACCATTGGGGACCGCGCTGTTGCCCTACGACCGGCCCAGGGTGCTGTTGATCGACGAGCTCGACAAGTCCGACATCGATCTGCCGAACGACCTTTTGAACGTTTTCGAAGACGGCGAATTCGAAGTGCGCCCGTTGAGCCGGATCTCCGCCTCCGTGCCGGAGGTCAGGGTGTTCACCGCGGACAAGGACGGTACCGCGGTCGTCCGGCACGGCCACGTCCGGTGCCGCGCCTTCCCGTTCATCGTGATCACGACCAACGGTGAACGGGAGTTCCCGCCGGCCTTCCTCCGGCGCTGCCTGCGGCTGGAGATGCACCCGCCCGGGGTGGAGCAGCTGGTCGGGATGGTGGCGGCACACTTCCCCGGCGCGGAGGTTTCGCAGGGCAGCGAGTTGATCAGGTCCTTTGTCAACCACAGCGCGAGGGAAGGCGGCCTGGCCAACGACCAATTGCTGAACGCGGTGTATCTCGCGACTTCGGGCGCCTACAGCGAAGACGAGAATTGGAACCTGCTGCGAAACTCGTTGTGGCAGCGGCTGGGGGCGGCGGGGACGGAATGAGCTGATGACGGATCGGTTCGCGCACAGCCTGGGCACCGGGGAGCTCAGCTGGCAGGAGGTCGCCGACGCGCTGTGGCTGGCGGGCTGGATCGGCACGGCCGAGGAGACCACCCCAGGGCCGGTGCCCGGGCCGAGCCCGCCCGGCGGGGACTTCGGGCCGGGTGAGGAGCCGGAGCCGCCGGAACCCGGGCCCGCGGCCGACGGTGACGGTTATGGGGGCACCGGCGACACCCCCGAGCCGGAATCGGCTTTCCTGGCGGACGCCGGTGGCGGCCGGGCGGCAGGTCGTGACACCACCGCCCGGACGACACCGGATTGGCCGTCGCCGTCCGGGCTGCCCGGCGCGAGGGACATCGCCCGCGCGTTGCGGCCGTTGATGCGGACCGTGCGCTCGGTGCACACCAAGATGCTCGACGAAGAGGGGACGGCGGTCCGGGCGGCCGAAGAGGGTCTTTGGCTGCCCGCCTACAAAGGCGCGGAGGTACACCCGTTCGATGTCGTGCTGGTGATCGACAACAGCGCGTCGATGCGGATCTGGCGCCGCACCGCGGCGGAATTCCGCACTTTGCTGGAGCGTCAGGGCGCCTTCCGGGACGTGCGGTCCGTGCGGCTCGACACCGGCCGTCCGGGGAAACTGGTCTTGTACGGCGAACGGGACAACTCGCACGGGCTGGATCCCGCGCAGCTCGTGGACCCGACCGGCAGGCGGATCATCCTCGTCCTCACCGACGGGGTGGGGGAGGCTTGGCGGACCGGTGCGATGGGGCGGCTGCTGGCGAACTGGGGCCGGTCGTCCCCGGTCGCGGTGGTGGACGTGCTCCCCGCCGACCTGTGGCACTGGGCCGGGATCCGGGTGGTCACCGCGGAACTGCACGCCCTGCTCCCCGGGGTGCCCAACCACCGGCTCGCCTGGCAGCCGGTGGCCTACCAGCCGACGGTGTACGCGCCGGGCTCGACGGCCGTGCCGGTGCTCGGGCTGGACGCGCGCTGGTTCACCCGTTGGGCGGAGCTGGTGACCGCGACGGCGCCCGGCGGGGTGCGCCTGCCGGTGCTGGCCCTGCCGCTGGAAGAGGAGAGTGGCCCGGCCGAGCCGCCGGACGACCTTTCGGCCGCCGAACGGGTGCTCCGCTTCCGGACCACCGCGACGCCCGCGGCCTTCCACCTGGCCGGATTGCTGGCCGCGGCCCCGTTGACGATCAAGATGATGCGTGCCGTCCAGGGGTCCCTCGCCCCGGAATCGGCCCCCGCCCATTTGGCGGAAGTCCTCTTGGGTGGCTTGATGGTCGACGTCGCCCCCGCCCGGGTGAACGGTGCCCCGGTCGTGGAGTACGAATTCGCCCCGAAGCTCCGTTCGGAACTGCTCGCCACCTCGACCAGGGACGACACCGCACGGGTGTTCCGGCTCGTCGGGGACCTACTGGGGCCGGAGGTGGAATCCATGCGGAACCTCCGGCAGGTGATGCGCGACCCCGATAAAGCCGCCCAACCCGTGATTTCCACCCAGAGCAAACCGTTTCTCCAGGTAGAGCGTGACGTCTTGACCGCTTTGGCCGGTCCTTACGCGCGGCGCGCCATTCGATTGGGTGAAGCCTTGGCTGCACATAAGGAAACCAGTAACAATCCTGGCACCCGTACGTCAGAGATCCTTGACGCGGCCGGGCACGATGATGCGATATGGTCGCCGCCCATAGATTCCGCGGAACCGATACAGTCAGGCAGAGGAAAACCCGCATTGACCACCACGCGCTCGGAACAGGCCAGTGAAAGCCGTTCCACCGGAGACCAACCGGCGGTTTGGGGCGGGGTCCCGCTCCGTAACGTGAACTTCATCGGCCGGGCCGGGTTGCTGAACACTCTGCGAGATCGGCTTTCGCACGCTTCCCCGGCGGCGGTGCTGCCGGAGGCGCTGCACGGCCTCGGCGGAATCGGGAAGTCCCAGATCGCGGTCGAATACGTCTATCGACACGCCGCGGACTATGACCTGATCTGGTGGATTCCGTCGGAGAACCCTTCCGAGATCCAGACCGCGCTGGCACAGTTGGCCGTGCGCCTCGGGTTGTCGAGTGAGCCGAGCGTCGATACCGCCGTGCCCGCGGTGAAGGAAGCGCTGCGGGTCGGTGAGCCTTATGGCCGGTGGCTATTGGTCTTCGACAACGCGGACAGGCCGGAGGACGTCCGCCCGTTCTTCCCCGCCGGTAACGGCCATATCCTGGTGACCTCGCGAAACTCCCAGTGGACGGGCGTGGCGCGGGCCGTCGAGGTCGACGTCTTCGAACGGCTGGAAAGCCGCGAACTGTTGCAGCGCCGCAACGCCGACCTCGGCGACGTCGACGCGGACAGGCTCGCCGAGGTCCTCGGAGACCTCCCGCTCGCCGTCGAGCAGGCGGCGGCCTGGCGGGCGGAAACCGGCATGGCGACCGAGGAATACCTGCGGTTGTTCGAGGACAAGCGGACCGAACTGCTGGAGTCCCGCCCGCCCGCGGACTACGAGGTCGCGGTGGAGGCGGCCTGGAACGTTTCGCTGGACAGATTGAGCCAGAACAATCCCGGCGCCCTGGAGCTGCTCCAGGTCTGCGCGTTCTTCGCGCCGGAGCCGATCTCGCGTTCCCTGTTCACCGGGGTGCGCAACATCCCGGTGTCGCCCGAGCTGGAGCGGCTGCTG
>Ga0247768_1000566_pt1 | contig 13379 bp, 26 predicted proteins | sample UWRJL016104C6_FD_179944 | JGI IMG/M metagenome (GOLD analysis project Ga0247768, IMG submission 179944) | Plant litter microbial communities from Arlington Agricultural Research Station in Wisconsin, United States - UWRJ-L016-104C-6 | ecosystem: Environmental > Terrestrial > Plant litter >... | reverse complement strand
CTGTTCAAGGTCGGCGAGCCGGTGGATGTCACGGGCACTACGATCGGCAAGGGTTTCGCGGGCGTCATGAAGCGCCACAACTTCGGCGGTTTGCCTGCCACGCACGGCGTCTCGGTGTCGCACCGCTCGCCGGGATCGATCGGCCAGCGCCAGACTCCGGGCCGCGTATTCAAGGGCCGTCGCATGTCCGGTCACATGGGTGTTGATCGCGTGACGACGGAGAACCTCAAGATTGTTGAGGTGGACCTCGAGCGCAATCTGCTCCTGATCCGCGGTGCCGTTCCGGGTGCCGAGGGTGGTCAGGTCATTGTCCGTCCGTCGCTGAAGGCCGCCCGACTGGCGAAGCGCATCAAAGTCGCTCCGACCAAGGTGGGCAACGCCCCGTCGAAGGACCCAGCAAAGGCAGGCAAGAAGTAAGTCATGCCGACACTCAAACACGTCAGCGGTGGCGGCGAGCTGCAGGTTTCCGATGCAGCCTTCGGCCAGCAGTTCAACGAGTCCCTGGTGCACCAGGTCATTACGGCGTATCGCAACGCCGGCCGTGCAGGCACCAAGGCACAGAAGACCCGCGCGGAAGTCCGCGGCGGTGGCAAGAAGCCGTGGTCCCAGAAGGGCACCGGCCAGGCGCGTGCCGGCTCCAGCCGCAGCCCGATCTGGGTCGGCGGTGGTCGCGCGTTCGCGGCGAAGCCCCGCAGCTTCGAGCAGAAGGTCAACCGCAAGATGTATCGCGGCGCCCTGCGGATCATGCTCTCGGAGCTGGTGCGCTCCGATCGTCTGCGTGTCACGGACGGAATCGAGCTCGAGGCGCCGAAGACCCGCCTGCTGTTGAACCAGCTCAAGCAGTGGGGCCTGCAGAAGGCGCTGATCATCGTGGAAGCCCAGGATGAGAAGTTGTATCTCGCAGCCCGCAACCTGCCGTACGTCGAAGTCATCGAAGCCTCGGGAGTCAACCCGCTGGCGCTGGCAGCGCATGAGCACGTGTTGATCACGCGAGGGGCTGCGAAGATGCTCGAGGAGCGCCTGCAGTGAACAAAGAGCAATTGATGAATGTGTTGATCGCCCCGCACGTCACTGAAAAGACGTCGCTGGCGATGCAGAACAACAACCAGTACACCTTCCGCGTACGGCGCGAAGCCACCAAGATCGACATCAAGCAGGCCGTCGAGCTGATGTTTGATGTGAAGGTGAGCGCGGTGCAGGTGGTCAACGAGCCCGGCAAGACCCGCCGGTTCGGCAAGACCACCGGTCGCACTCAGGACTGGAAGAAGGCGTATGTCAGCCTCGCTGCCGGCCAGGCGATCGACTACGAGGCGAGGGCCAAAGGTTAAGCATCATGGCGCTGATCAAATACAAGCCAACATCGCCGGGCACCCGGACGGTCGTGAAGATCGATCGGTCGCACCTGTACAAGGGCGGCCCCTACCTGCCGTTGACCGGGCACCAGAACAAGACTGGCGCTCGCAACAACGCTGGTCGCATCACCACCCGACACGTCGGCGGTGGCTCGCGTCAGAAGTACCGCCAGATCGACTTCAAGCGTGACAAAGACGGCATTGCCGGCGTTATCGAGCGCGTTGAGTACGATCCGAACCGCACGGGTCACATCGCGCTGATCAAGTACGCGGATGGCGAGCGTCGTTACATCCTCGCACCGAAGGGCGCGAAGGAAGGCGACGAGATTCGCTCCGGTGCCGATTCGCCGATCAAGCCGGGCAATGCGATGCAGTTGCGTCACATTCCTGTCGGCTCGATCGTGCACAACATCGAGTTGAAGCCAGGCAAGGGTGGTCAGCTCGCCCGCAGTGCCGGCAGCTCGGTGTCATTCACCGCGCGTGAAGGCATTTACGCCTACCTGCGTTTGAAGTCAGGTGAGACCCGCAAGGTTCACATCGACTGCCGCGCGACGCTTGGCGAAGTGGGTAACGACGAACACAACTTGCGCAGCTACGGCAAGGCCGGTGCGAAGCGGTGGCTCGGAATTCGACCGACGGTGCGCGGACTCGCGATGAACCCGGTTGATCACCCGCACGGTGGTGGTGAAGGCAAGTCGGGCCAGGGTAACCCGCACCCGGTGTCGCCATGGGGCCAGCAGGCCAAGGGTCTCAAGACTCGCCACAACAAGCGCACGGACAACATGATCGTTCAGCGCCGTAAGAACCGGAAACGCTGAGTCGGGAGCGTAGAAGACACATGCCACGTTCATTGAAGAAAGGTCCGTTCGTCGATCTGCATCTGGCGAAGAAGGTGCAGGTTGCGTCCGCCAAGCACGATCGCAAGCCGATCAAGACCTGGTCGCGTCGCTCGATGGTCATTCCCGACATGGTCGGACTGACGATTGCCGTGCACAACGGTCGCCAACACATTCCGGTGCTCGTCACCGAGAACATGGTCGGCCACAAGCTTGGCGAGTTCGCGCCCACGCGCACGTTCAAGACCCACTCGGGCGACCGCAAGGTCGAGTCCGGGGGCTAAGGCGGAAGTACCCACATGCAAGTCACCTCAATACTGCGTTACGCGCGTATTTCACCGCAGAAGTGCCGGCTCGTCGCCGACGTCGTGCGCGGCAAGCCTGTCGGCAACGCGATCGCCACGTTGAAGTTCATGCCTAAGAAGGGCGCGGAGCTCGTGCGCAAATTGTTGGAGTCGGCCGTTGCCAATGCCGAGCACAACCATGGCGCCGATGTGGACGATCTGAAAGTTTCATTGATTCACGTTGATGCCGCACCGGTGTTGAAGCGCTTCGCTGCCCGCGCCAAGGGTCGTGGAGCTCGCATCGTGAAGCGCAACAGTCACATCACCGTCGGCGTCAGCGACGGGAAGAAGGACTAAGCCATGGGTCAGAAGGTCAATCCGCTGGGCATACGCCTCGGTATCACTCGCGATTGGACGTCGAAGTGGTATGCGAGCAAGAAGCAGTTCCCCCAGCACGTCTTCACCGATTTCCGCGTGCGCGGTTTCCTGCGCTCCCGGCTGGCCGAGGCTTCGGTGAGCCGCATCCAAATCGAGCGGGCGGCGAAGAAGGTCAACATCACGATCCAGACCGCACGTCCGGGCATCGTGATCGGCAAGAAGGGCGAGGACATCGAGAAGCTGCGCCAGGAGACGGCCAAGCTTTTGGGTATGTCGGTGATCGATGTTCGTTTGAACATTGCCGAGATCCGCAAGCCCGAGCTCGATGCACAGCTCGTTGCCGACAGCATCGCGCAGCAGATCGAAAAGCGTGTCATGTTCCGCCGCGCGATGAAGCGCGCCGTGATGAGCACGATGCGCAGCGGCGCTCTGGGCGTGAAGGTGCGTGTTTCCGGCCGTTTGAACGGCGGTGAAATTGCACGCACCGAGTGGTACCGCGAAGGCCGCATTCCGCTGCACACCTTCCGTGCTGACATCGACTACGGCTTGTCCGAGTCGCGCACGACCTACGGTGTGATCGGCGTGAAGGTCTGGATCTTCAAGGGCGAAGTCTTCGACAAGGTGCAGACCGAGCAGGCACCTGCTGAAGGCGAGGCGGCTCAGGGCGCGGGTGCGCCGGTGGCCCCTGCCGCCGATGCTCCGGCAACGGCCTGAGGGAGTACCTGAGCCATGATGCAGCCTAAACGTACCAAGTACCGCAAGATGTTCAAGGGTCGGATGGCCGGCCTTGCGCACCGCGGTAGCGACGTGTCCTTCGGTGAGTTTGGACTCAAGGCCACGAGCCGCGCCCGTATGACTGCGCGCGAGATCGAAGCCGCGCGTCGCGCGATGGCGCGCTACGTGAAGCGCGGTGGTCAGATCTGGATCCGCGTATTTCCGGACGTGCCGATCAGCAAGAAGCCCTTGGAAGTCCGCATGGGTAGCGGCAAGGGCAACGTGGAGTACTGGATAGCCAAAGTGCTCCCCGGCAAAGTGCTCTTCGAGATGGAGGGAGTGGACGAGGTGACGGCGCGCGAAGCGTTCCGTCTCGCCGGCTCCAAGTTGTCGGTGTCGACGTCGTTCGTCAAACGGCAGGTTCGCTAATGGACGCCAAAGAATTGCGCAGCAAGTCGGCAGCAGAGCTGACAGACGAGCTGCTGAAGCTCCGTAAAGAGCAGTTTGCGCTGCGTATGCAGCGCGCCACGGGTCAGGCTCCGAAGCCGGACCAGTTTACGAAGGTCCGCCGGAACATTGCGCGGTTGAAGACCGTGCAGCGCGAGCAAGTCCGCGCGGCAGGGGAGAAGAAGTGATGAACGAAGGTTCTTACGGCGCGCTTCGCGCCCCCCTCGTTCGGGGTCGCGCTTTTGCGCGATCCCCGTTGAATGTTCGTCCGGAGGACGTTAAATGAGCGCTGAAGAAACCAACGTCGCAACCGCTGGCGCGGTTGAAGCGAAGGGCGCGCGTACGCTCACCGGCAGAGTCGTGAGCACGAAGATGCAGAAGACGATCACCGTCGAGATCGAACGGCTGATCCGCCACATGCCTTACGGCAAGTTCATCCGTCGTACGACCAAACTGTTGGCGCACGATGAGAAGGGTGAGTCGCACGAGGGTGATCTCGTGTTGATTGCTCCGTGCCGTCCGCTGTCGCGTCGCAAGTCGTGGCAGTTGATTGAGGTCGTGGAAAAAGCCGCTGGAGCACCTAAATGATCCAGTTACAGACATTCCTCAATGCCGCTGACAACAGCGGTGCCCGGACCCTCCAGTGCATCAAGGTGCTGGGTGGCTCGAAGCGTCGCTATGCGACGGTTGGCGATGTCATCAAGGTCAGCGTCAAGGACGCCATTCCTCGCGGCAAAGTGAAGAAGGGCGAGGTGTATGACGCTGTGGTAGTGCGCACGAGGCATGGTGTGCGTCGTCCGGACGGTTCGCTGATCCGTTTCGACGGCAATGCCGCCGTGTTGCTGACCAACAAGCTCGAGCCGATCGGCACCCGTATCTTCGGGCCCGTTACGCGCGAGCTGCGCACCGTGCAGTTCATGAAGATCATTTCACTGGCCCCCGAGGTGCTGTGAATGAGCAGGAAGATTCGCAAAGGTGATCAGGTCATCGTGCTCGCCGGCCGCGACAAGGGGCGGCAGGGTGCGGTGCTGGAAGTGCTCCCGAACGACCACGTGGTCGTTGAGAGCATCAACACGGTGAAGCGGCATCAGAAGCCCAACCCGCAGGCGGGAAAGCAGGGCGGCATCCTCGAGAAGGCGATGCCCCTGCCGTTGTCGAAAGTGGCGATCTTCAACCCGGCCTCCAAGAAGGCGGACCGGATTGGTTTCAAGACGCTCACCGACGGCAAGAAGGTGCGCTTCTTCAAGTCGAATGGAGAGATGATCGACGCGTAAGCGTCGCTCAGCGGAAAACCTACTATGGCTGCCAGGCTGCAAGATTTTTATAACCAGACGGTCGTGCCTCGCTTGAGATCCGAGCTCAAGATCGAGAACGCGATGCAGGTGCCGCGCATCACCAAGATCACCATCAACATGGGTGTCGGTGAGGCTGTTGCGGACCGCAAGGTGATGGATGCCGCTGTTACGGATCTCACGAAGATCGCGGGACAGAAGCCGCTCGTCACCAAGTCACGTAAGGCAATTGCTTCCTTCAAACTGCGCGCGGGACTTGCCGTCGGCGCGAAGGTCACGCTCCGCGGAACTCGCATGTACGAGTTCCTCGATCGCCTGATCAACATTGCCATGCCCCGCATCCGTGACTTCCGTGGCGTCTCGCCGCGCTCGTTCGACGGCCAGGGCAACTACAGCATGGGCGTGAAGGAACAGATCATTTTCCCTGAGATCCAGTACGACCAGGTCGATCAGATCCGGGGTATGGACATCACGATTACGACGACGGCGGTGGATAACCGCCACGGCCGAGCACTGCTCGAGGCGTTCAACTTCCCGTTCCGGAAGTAAGAGGAATTCTAGGGCTATGGCTAAGACGAGCATGGTTCAGCGCGAGCGACATCGCGAGAAGATCGTAAAACGATATGCGCAGAAGCGGGCACAGCTCAAGGAGCTGATCCGCAGCCCGCGCACTTCTCCCGACGAACGCGCAGCCGCGCAGGCAAAATTTCAGGCGATGCCGCGCGATGCGAGCGCCTCCCGCTTGCGCAATCGCTGCGCGATCACGGGCCGCTCGCGTGGTGTGTATCGCAAGTTCGGACTGTCGCGCGTGAAGATCCGCGAAGTCGCCTTCCGGGGCGAGATTCCAGGTCTTACGAAGGCGAGCTGGTGAGGGGCGCGTTATGAGCATGACCGATCCTGTCGCCGACCTGTTGACTCGCATTCGCAATGCCCAGACCGCTGGCAAGCCCGAAGTGCAGTTGGCGTCGTCGAAGTTGAAGACGGCCATCGTCAAAGTATTGAAGGACGAAGGTTACGTCGCGGACTTCCGCACCGAGAGCGACGGCGGCAAGCCGACGTTGACCATCGGGTTGAAGTACTACGAGGGGCGTCCCGTTATTGACCGCATAGAGCGTGTCAGCCGGCCTGGCCTGCGGATCTACCGCGGCAAGGACGAGCTGCCGAAAGTTCTGGGCGGCATGGGCACCGTGATTGTGTCGACACCCAAGGGTGTGATGACGGACAAGCAGGCCCGTTCGATCGGACAGGGCGGCGAAGTCCTGTGCATCGTGGCCTGACGTCACTAGAGAGACCAACATGTCCAGAATTGCCAAAGCACCGGTCGATCTGCCGAAAGGCGTGACGGCGACCCTGTCACCGGAACAGGTGACCATCAAAGGCGCGAAGGGAACGCTGAGCACCCCGCTGACCCGTGGCGTCACGGTTGTGCAGGCGGAGCAGAAGCTCGAGGTCAAGTACAGCGATCCGGGTCTGTCGCGCACGCAGGCGGGCGCCACACGCGCGCACCTCGCGAACATGGTTACGGGCGTCACCAAGGGCTACGAGAAAAAGCTCGAGCTGGTCGGCGTCGGTTATCGCGCCGCAGTGCAGGGCAAGGTCCTGAACCTGACCCTGGGTTTCTCGCACCCGGTGAACATTCCGATTCCGGAAGGCATCACGATGGAGACTCCGTCGCAAACGGAAGTGATCATCAAGGGCATCGATCGGCAGAAGGTCGGCCAGATTGCCTCCGAGATCCGCGATGTGCGTCCTCCCGAGCCGTACAAGGGCAAGGGCGTGCGCTACTCCGGCGAGAAGATCTCGCTGAAGGAAGGCAAGAAGAAATGATTATCACGAAGAAGCAGCGGCGCCTGCGCCGCGCGATCAAGACGCGGGAGCACATCCGCAACCTCGGCGTTGCCCGGTTGTCGATTCATCGCACCGCGCAACATATTTATGCCCAAGTCACCGCAGCCGATGGGGCGAAGGTGCTGGCGGCCGCTTCAACACTCCAGGAGAAGGTCCGCGAGGGTTTGAAGGGTACAGGCAACGTTGAAGCGGCGAAGGCCGTGGGACGTGCGATCGCCGAGCGGACCAAGGCCGCCGGCGTGACCAAGGTTGCATTCGACCGTGCAGGGTTTCAGTTCCACGGGCGCGTGAAGGCGCTAGCCGATGCCGCTCGTGAAGCGGGTCTGGAGTTCTAAGAAATGGCAAGACCTGAAAAGAGCCAATCGGGCGATGAGCTGGTAGAGAAGCTCGTTGCAGTGAACCGTACGGCGAAAGTCGTGAAGGGCGGCCGGCAATTCGGCTTCACCGCACTGACTGTTGTGGGTGATGGTTCGGGGCGCGTGGGTTATGGTTTCGGCAAGGCGCGTGAAGTGCCCGTCGCCATTTCCAAGGCGATGGCCCAGGCGCGCAAGAACCTGATCAACGTCTCGCTGCGCAACGAGTCGCTGCACTACGCGATCCGCGGCACCCATGGCGCGACTCGCGTGTACATGCAGCCTGCTTCAGACGGTACCGGCGTTATCGCGGGTGGCGGAATGCGTGCGGTGCTCGAGTGTGCCGGTGTGCGCAACGTGCTCGCGAAGAGCTACGGCTCGCGTAACCCGATCAACGTGGTGCGCGCGACGATCAAGGCGCTGGGAAGCATTCGCTCGCCGGACGACATCGCAGCCAAGCGCGGTAAGACTCTCGAAGAGATTACGGGCTAACCATCATGGCCGAGAAAATCAAAGTTACGTTGATTAAGAGCCTGCACGGCCAGTTGGCCAACATCGCGGCCTCGGCTCGCGGTCTTGGTCTGCGCAAGATCCGTCACACCGTGACGGTTGCTGATACCCCGGAAAACCGCGGGATGATCAATGCGGCTGTGCACCTGTTGAAAGTGGAAAAGGCCTAAGCGGCCCAGCAGCTCAGGACTAACGATATGCGACTGAACACACTTAAACCCGGCGTCGGATCCAAGCGTCCGCGCCTTCGCGTGGGGCGCGGTGCGTCCGCCGGCCAAGGCAAGACTTGCGGCCGCGGCGTCAAGGGACAGCGCGCTCGCAAGGGCGGCTACCACAAGGTCGGATTCGAGGGCGGTCAGACACCTCTCGACCGCCGTCTGCCGAAGTTCGGCTTCATTTCCGACATCCTGAAGACCCGCGCTGAAGTTCGCCTGGACGAGCTGGCGAAGGTCGAGGGCGACGTCGTCAGCCTGGAGTCGTTGAAGAAGGCCAATATCATTGCGGTCTTCGCCGAGCGCGCCAAGGTGGTGCTGTCGGGCGAGATCAAGAAGGCCGTAACGCTGAAGGGCGTGGGCGTCACCAAGGGTGCGCGCGCAGCCATTGAAGCGGCGGGCGGCACGATCGAGGAAGCGGCTGCCGAGGCTCCCAAGCCGAAGAAGCTGCCGAAGAAGGCCAAGGGCCTTTAGACCCGGTACCTGAGCCCATATAGAGCAAACACTCTTGGCTAACACACCATTCAGCAGTCCGGCCGCCGGCCTAGGCGACGCTGCCCGCTTCGGGGAGATACGCGGTCGCCTGCTGTTCCTGGTGGGCGCCTTGGTGGTCTATCGGATCGGCACGTTCATTCCGGTCCCGGGCATCAATCCGAGTGAAGTGGCGCGGTTCTTCACGGACCAGTCGAACACCATTCTCGGCATCGTGAACATGTTCTCCGGTGGAGCGCTGTCACGACTGTCGATCTTCGCGATGGGCGTGATGCCTTATATCTCGGCCTCGATCATCATCCAGATGATGTCGATGGTCATTCCGTCGCTCATGGAGCTGCGCAAAGAGGGCGAGTCGGGCCGTCGGAAGATTACCGAGTACACGCGCTATGCGACGGTTGTGCTCGCGGCGTTCCAGTCGTTCGCTGCTGCAGGCGCGCTCGCCAAGGGCGGGCTGACGTTGATTACCGGGTGGCAGTTCCTGTTTACCGCGACGATTACCATGACCTGCGGGACGCTGTTCCTGATGTGGCTCGGTGAGCAGATCACTGAGCGGGGCATCGGCAACGGTATTTCCATGATCATCCTGGCCGGTATTGTGGCGGGCCTGCCGGGTGCCATCGGCAACACGGCCGAGGCCGTAAACACCGGTGAGATGTCCGGTCCGTTCGCGCTGCTGGTGGTGATTCTCGTGCTCGGCACGACCGCCTTCGTAGTGTTCGTCGAGCGGGCTCAGCGCCGGATCACAGTGAACTACGCGAAGCGCCAGGTTGGCCGCCGCATGTATGCGGGCCAGACCAGCCATCTGCCGTTCAAGCTGAACATGTCGGGCGTAATTCCGCCGATTTTCGCCTCCAGCCTGCTGCTGTTCCCGGCTACGCTGGCGAGCTTCTTCGGGCAGAACTCCGAAGGGCCCGTGGCCAGTTTCATGCAGGATATGGCGCAGGCGCTGGGCTACGGGCAGCCGCTGCACCTTGTAATTTACGCTTTGCTCATCATCTTCTTCTGCTTCTTCTATACCGCGCTGGTCTTCAATGCGCGCGATACGGCTGACAATCTGAAGAAGTCCGGCGCGTTCATCCCGGGCATCCGCCCCGGGCAGCAGACGGCCGAGTACATCGACAAGGTTCTGACGCGCCTGACTTTGTGGGGTGCTCTCTATGTCACGGCGGTGTGTCTGCTGCCGGAGATCCTGGTTTCGTCGCAGGGTGTGCCGTTCCACTTCGGTGGCACATCTTTGCTGATTGTGGTGGTGGTGGTGATGGACTTCATGTCGCAGCTCCAGGCTCACATGATGTCGCATCACTATCCGGGTCTGCTCAAGAAGGCCAACCTGCTCGGTTACGGCCGCTCGGGTTCAGGTGGGTAATCATGAAAGTACGTCCTTCCGTCAAGAAGATCTGCAAGAACTGCAAGATCGTGCGCCGCCACCGCGTGGTCCACGTCATTTGTACGTCGGATCCCCGGCACAAGCAGCGCCAGGGCTAAATGCTGAATTTGGTAATCAATCGTGAGACACGTACAATGCCGCGCTTTTTTCGCGTCATTGGTGGGTGGTAGAGATATATGGCACGTATAGCTGGCATCAACATACCGATGAACAAGCACGTCTGGGTCGGACTCACCCATATTTTTGGGGTGGGCGTTGCCCGGTCGCGCGCTGCTTGTGAAGGTGCGGGCGTCAACCCGAGTACCAAGGTGAAGGACCTCACCGAGTCGGAGGTCAATGCCATCCGCTCGCAAATCGCGAAGTTTGCGGTCGAAGGCGACCTGCGCCGCGAAGTGTCCATGAATATCAAGCGCTTGATGGACCTCGGTTCCTACCGCGGTATCCGTCATCGTCGCGGACTGCCGGTCCGTGGCCAGCGCACTCGTACCAATGCCCGTACCCGGAAGGGTCCGCGCAAGCAGGCGGTGAAGTTGAACGCACCTCCTGGCAAGGCATAAAGAGGTTCCGAACAGATGGCCGATCAGAAATCCGGTGGCAACCAGCAGCAGAACAACAACGCTGCCAATGCCAAGAAGCCGAAGAAGGCTCGCAAGAACGTGCTCGATGCGATTGCGCACGTCCATGCGTCCTTCAACAACACGATCATCACGATCACCGATCGTCAGGGCAACACACTGTCCTGGGCGACCTCTGGCGGCTGCGGTTTCCGCGGCTCGCGCAAGAGCACGCCGTTCGCCGCGCAGGTTGCCGCCGAGAAGGCCGGGAATGCCGCGCAGGAACACGGCGTGAAGAACGTGGAAGTGCGTGTTGGCGGCCCCGGCCCCGGCCGCGAGTCCGCGGTGCGCGCTCTGAACAACTGCGGTCTGAAGATCACCAGCATTGCTGACGTCACGCCGATTCCGCACAACGGCTGCCGTCCGCCCAAGAAACGAAGGGTTTAATACATGGCGCGTTATACGGGTCCTACCTGCAAGCTCGCACGTCGCGAAGGCACTGACCTCTTTCTCAAGAGTGGAGCGAAGCCGCTCGAGAGCAAGTGCAAGTTCCAGGTGCCGCCGGGCGGCATCAAGGGCGAGCGCCGGCAGCGGTTGTCGGACTACGGCACCCAGCTCCGCGAGAAGCAGAAGCTGCGTCGTATGTATGGCGTTCTCGAGCGTCAGTTCGCCAACTATTACACCGAGGCTGCACGCCGTGCGGGAGCTACGGGTGAGAACCTGTTGAAGCTGCTCGAGTGCCGTCTGGATAACGTTGTGTACCGGATGGGCTTCGCCGCCACGCGCGCCGAAGCGCGCCAGCTCGTCAGCCACAAGTCCATGCTGGTCAACGAGAAGCCGGTAACGATCGCTTCCTACCAGGTCAAGGCGGGCGACATCGTCCAGGTGCGCGAGAAATCGCGTAAGCAGTTGCGTATTCAGAGCGCGATGAGTGTGGCCCAACAGGTCGGTTTGCCCGACTGGGTCGAGCTGAACGACAAGGAATTCCGTGGCGTCTTCAAGTCGCCACCGGCGCGGGACGACGTCCTGCCCGACATCAACGAGAACCTCGTCGTCGAGCTCTATTCGAAGTAAGCGCCCCTTGCCCCCCGGGGCAGGGATGGCTTCTCGTACAGTATTTGTTTTGGTTTGTTTCGTGCCGGCATCGTGAGCCGGCAAAGTGAGCCGCTATGCAGGGATCAGTCACCGAGTTCTTGAAGCCCCGTGTCGTCAAGGTGCAGCCCGTTGCCCCTCGTCAGGCCCGTGTAGTCATTGAGCCGTTCGAGCGTGGTTTTGGCCACACCCTGGGCAACGCGCTGCGGCGCGTGCTGTTGTCCTCCATGCCGGGCAGCGCGATCACGGAAGTTGAGATCGACGGGGTGCTCCATGAGTACACCAGCATCGAGGGCGTGCAGGAAGACGTGGTCGACATTCTGCTGAACCTCAAGCAGGTCGCCATTCGCATGCACACGCGCGACAGCGCTGAGCTGCGCCTCCACAAGAAGGGCCCGGGCCCGGTCACCGCCGGTGACATTCAGACGGATCATGACATCGACGTCGTGAATCCCGACCTCGTCATCGCCAACCTGACCAAGGCCGGCGAATTGAGCATGAATCTGCGCGTCGAGCGCGGCCGTGGCTATCGTCCGGCTGCTTCCCGCGTGGCTTTCGAAGAGCAGACGCGCCCGATCGGCCGCCTGCAGCTCGACGCCTCGTTCTCCCCGGTCCGTCGCGTTACGTATTCGGTCGATGCAGCCCGTGTTGAGCAGCGCACTGATCTCGACAAGCTCGTCATCGACATCGAGACGAACGGCACAATCGACGCCGAGGAAGCCATCCGCCGCGCCGGCAGCATCCTGAAGGATCAGTTGTCGGTGTTCGTAGATCTGCAGGGCGAGGAAGAGGCCGCCACCAAGGTCTCCGAGATGCAGTTCGATCCGATCCTGCTGCGTCCCGTCGACGAGTTGGAGCTCACCGTACGCAGTGCGAACTGCCTCAAGGCTGAGAACATTCACTACATTGGTGACCTCGTGCAGCGGACGGAAGTGGAGCTGCTGCGCACGCCGAACCTCGGCAAGAAGTCACTCACTGAGATCAAGGAAGTGCTGCAGAGCCACGGCCTGATGCTCGGTATGCGTCTCGACGGCTGGCCGCCCGCGGGCCTGAAGCACGACGAAGAACGCGACGTAATTTAAGAGGAATTTGATATGCGCCACGGTCTGTCAGGCAGGCAGCTGTCTCGGAATAGCCCTCACCGGCATGCGATGCTCCGGAACATGAGCGTTTCGCTCCTGCGCCACGAGACCATCAAGACGACTCTGCCGAAGGCGAAGGAGCTGCGTCGGGTCGTTGAGCCGCTCATCACCCTCGCCAAGATCGACGGTGATGCGAATCGCCGCCTGGCGTTCTCTCGTCTGCGCGATGCGGCAATCGTCGAGAAGCTGTTCGAGGATCTGGGCCCTCGCTTCAAGGCCCGTCCGGGCGGCTACACGCGGATCCTGCGCATGTTGCCCCGTGCCGGGGACAACGCTCCGATGGCGTTGATGCAGCTCGTGGACGGCCCTGCGACCGCGGAGGCTGGCAAGGAGCCTGCTGCTGCGAAGAAGAAGGGCGCTTCCAAGAAGAAGGCTGCTGCTCCGGAAGGCGAAGGTGCCGCGGAGGCCGAGGCCGCTCCGAAGAAAACCCGCAAGAAGAAAGCTGCGGCTGCCTGAAGATAGTCCGTCAGACTGAACGCAAAG
>Ga0247768_1000565_pt1 | contig 13380 bp, 10 predicted proteins | sample UWRJL016104C6_FD_179944 | JGI IMG/M metagenome (GOLD analysis project Ga0247768, IMG submission 179944) | Plant litter microbial communities from Arlington Agricultural Research Station in Wisconsin, United States - UWRJ-L016-104C-6 | ecosystem: Environmental > Terrestrial > Plant litter >... | reverse complement strand
ATCGCGGCGGACTCGTCGGAGGGTGATCCGGTCGGGTGTTTGGGGTTTTTCCCAGGGCATCCGGAGGTCTTGGGAGAGCGTTCGGGTGAGGCGGAGTTGGGTGTAGGCGGCCAGGATGAGCCAGGTCCAGGTCTCGGCGGTGGTGGGCAGCATCGGAGTGAATACGGTCCAGCCGAGGTCTTGTTTGAGGAACCGGAAGGTGTGTTCGAGGTCGAAGCGGCGCTGGTAGGTCGTGAACAGGGTGACCAGGTTCAGCGGGACGGGTCCGGCGTGCCAGAGCCACATCGGCTTGTCCGGTGCACCGCCGCCGGGGAGGTGTTCGATCTCGATACGGATCACACTGCCGCACGATCGGCATCTTTCCCGGGTGTTCGGTCCAGTACCCGGCGCGGGTGATCCGGCGGTGCTGGTTGTCCCAGGAGGAGAGGGTGACCTTGCCGTAGCGGGTGTTGTGGGTCACGGCGGCGCGGTCGGGGGTGGTGAGTGTGGCGGGGTCGTTGAGCTTGATTTTCTTGCCATGCCGCGACGGTGCCCCACGCCCACGTGGTCCGGGGGTGGGCTCGGGGTCGGCGTGAAACGTCTGGTTGGACCGTAATCGGCCCAGGATGTGTGTGGTGGCACCGAGTTCGTGACTCAAGGCCATCAGGTCGTATTCGGAGTCGAACACGAAACCCGCAGTCTCGCGGCGTCCCGCGGCGATGAGTCCGGCGATGACCCGCTTCGCCATGTCGAGGGTGACCTGGGTAAGGGTGTCGGCGGGCCGTAGCCGTACCGCGTCGACCGGTGCGGTCCACGAGGTAGGCCCGGATTCCAGCGCTACCATCACCGCCCACGGATACCCCGATGTCACCGGTCTGCCCGACACGGTACGAGCTGACCTGTCGTGCACCGCAAGACGTTCCGGCGAGGTCACCGCGTCCGGGCGGGCAAGGTTCGAGACATCCCCGGCGAACCACCGCACCCCCTCACGCCCCGGTGCGACGGTGTCCAGCAGCAGCGTCCGCAGCCTCGCGACATCCACCTGGCCGTTGCTCAGCGCCCCGTAGAGCGCGCCGTGGCCACGGCGGAACTCCGGCTCCAGTGACAACGCCGGCACCGAATCGACCCGCTCCGGGCGGGCCATCACCGCGTCGGTGAGCTCGAACAACGCATCACCCCGCCGAACCAGGCAGCCGTAGAACCCCTGCCGAAACGCCACCAGAACCCCGAGCTCAGCAGAGCCCACCCCGCCATGCACAATGATCACGCAGCCCTTAGCCGATCTTCTTCTGTCGCAAGACGAATGATCACCTAAGGGCTGCACCCATGATCAACAGGGGCCACCCCCAACCACCTGAACGTTAAAACTCAAGGGACCGTTCCTCGCAAAAATTGCGAGGAACGGTCCGTTCATGGCGTTTTCGGGGAACCGGACATCACGGAGTGCGGGAAGGAAACCGAGCGCCGCACGATAGCGTCGAGGTCGTCGACGCGCGCCCAGACGTGCCCGGCGCCCACGAACAGGGCGAATCCCGCTCGCGCTGCGAGTTCAGTGCACGCCTGTACACTCGATTGCCATGACAACTACCGCGGAGGTCCCTGAGGCCGCTACCGGCGGGGGTGGGTGATGGCCGAAGTGGGCATGCGCCCCCCGGCGTCACCGCTGCGGCGTCGGGCGCTGCGCGCGCTGCGCTGGCTGTTCACCCCGTTGCGGCCGGACGACTATCTCGAGTTGATCAATCCACTGTGGTCCACGCGGGAGCTGCGCGGGCGGGTCGAGCGCGTCGAGCCCGAGCGCGGCGGCGCGGCCACCGTGCTGATCCGGCCCGGTTTCGACTGGGTCGGGCACCGGCCCGGGCAGTACGTCCGGCTCGGGGTGGTCATCAACGGTGTCCACCACTGGCGGGCGTACTCCCTGACCTCCAGCCCGGACCGGCCCGACGGGCTCATCTCGGTCACGCCCAAGAAGGTCGACGGCGGTGTGGTTTCGCCGTACCTGGTCGAGCGTGCCCGTGCCGGTGAGGTCGTGCGGCTCGGTGAGGTCGAAGGCTCGTTCGTCCTGCCGTCGAAGCTCGATCGCGGGCTGCTGTTCGTGACCGCGGGAAGCGGCATCACCCCGGTGATGAGCATGCTGCGCCACCTGGACCTGGAAGACGGCCTGCGTGACGTCGTGCACCTGCATTCCGCCCGTGACGCCGATGGTGTCACCTTCGGCGACGAACTCGCCGACCTCGAAAAACGCCACGACGGGTTCCGGCTCGAACTGCGGATCACCGGCGAGGACGGCCGGTTGACCCCGGACGACCTCGACACGCTGTGCCCGGATTGGCGCGAGCGGGAAGCCTATTGCTGTGGACCCGGCGAGCTTCTCGACGCACTGCGGAAGCATTGGAAGCGGCACGGCGACGCGGATCTGCTGCACCGTGAACGGTTCCAGCCCATCGTCGGCGGTGACGACGCCGACGGTGCCGGTGGCACGGTGCGGTTCACGCACAAGAACCTCGACGCGGAGTGCCCGCCCGGCACGCCGATCCTGGTCGCGGGGGAGAACGCGGGTGTCGACATGCCCTTCGGCTGCCGCGTCGGGGTCTGCCACACCTGTGTGCTGCCGATCCGGGAAGGCCGGATCCGCGACCTGCGCACCAACGTCGTCAGCGAGAAACACCACGAAATCGTGCGCACCTGTATCCACGGTGCCGAAGGCCCGGTCACGGTCGAGTTGTAGGAACCGCCCGTACGAAAGGAAACCATGTCGTCGCAAACCGCCGTCACCCACCCGTTCGCGCACCTCGGCGAAGAGCAACTGGCCGAACTCGCCCGCGAATTCGACGCCATTCACGACCAGGTCCGCGGGGACCTGGGGGAGCGCGACCGCCGGTACATCAAGGGTGTCATCCGCCTGCACCGCCAGATCGCGGTGGCCGGGCGGGTGCTGCTGCTCGGGTCACGGTCCAAAGTGGCCTGGACCGCGGGCACCGGCTGCCTCGCGATCGCGAAGATCCTGGAGAACATGGAGATCGGCCACAACGTCCTGCACGGCCAGTGGGACTGGATGAACGACCCCTACATCCATTCGTCCACTTGGGACTGGGACACCGCGTCGACGTCCGCGGCGTGGAAGCACTCGCACAACTTCATCCACCACACCTATACCAACATCCGGGGCAAGGACAAGGATCTCGGCTACGAGATCATGCGGATTGACCCGCACCAGAAGTGGCATCCCGCCTACCTGGCGCAGCCGTTCTACAACCTGCTGCTGATGGCGTTCTTCGAGTGGGGTGTCGCCGTGCACGACCTCGACGTCGAGGCCATCCGCTCCGGCGAGAAGCCGATGAAGGACGTGTGGCACGACATCAAGGGCATCTCCGGTAAGGCCCGTGACCAGATCCTCAAGGATTACGTCGGCTGGCCGCTGGTGAGCGCGCTGGCCCAGACCGCGATCAGCCGGATCACGAGCCCGGAGCCACGTTCGCGGCTCAAGGTGCTCGCCGACAAGGCACGCGGCCGGAGCCGGACGGGTGCGCTGCGGGCGCAGTTCGACGCCGTCCGCGCCGACGGCGGCAGCGCGTTCGCCGCGACGTTCTGGGCGGACTTCACCGCGAACATCATCCGCAACCTGTGGGCGCATTCGATCATCTTCTGCGGTCACTTCCCGGACCAGACCTACACTTTCGGCCAGGACGAGGTCCGTGATGAGACGCGTGGCGGCTGGTACGTCCGTCAGCTCGTCGGCGCCGCCAACATCACCGGGTCCCCGCTGTTCCACCTCATGAGCGGAAACCTCGGCTACCAGGTCGAACACCACCTGTTCCCCGACATGCCCAGCAGCCGGTACGCCGAGATCGCGCCGCGGGTCAAGGACATCTGCGCCCGCTACGGCCTGCCGTACAACACCGGGCCGTTCTCCCGGCAACTCGGCACGGTGCACCGCACGATCCTGCGGCTGGCCTTCCCCGGCGGCAAGCCCCGCCCGAAGCCCGGCCCCTACCGGGGCGAGGAGGAAACGCGCCGCGCCGCCTGAGCCGGATACTCCGGGCGGCGGTACCGGACCTTGTTGTGGTGCAAGACCATCCGAGAGGGCGTGGTATCCGAGGGGGCAGCGGTATGGACGATCTCTTCGTGCATTGGCGCAATCGGGTGGGCGTGAACAGTCATCGCGCCGTGGATGCCTATCTGGAGAACCTTCCCGATTTCCGCCAGGTCGCCGCCAATCCGCGGGCCCGCGAGGGAATGCTGGACTTCGCGGTGTTCCTCCGGGAGAGAACGGTCGCTCTGGCGGCCGAGGGCGGGGCGTTCTCCGAAGACGATCTCGAAACCATGGTGGAGTCCGGACGCGAGCGCGCCGCCGCGGGCATCTCACCGGCTTCACACCGGCATGTCCTGCTGCTGCACACCTCGCTCACCCTGCGCGAAGTGCACGAAGTGGCCGGGCCGCACGACATCGACAATCTCATGAACGCCCTGCGCTGGCTGCCACCCCAGGGATCGGCCGCGCAAGCCGCCTACACGCGCGGATTTCTTCGCGGGCAGAAGGCACACCTGCCGGTCGCGGACCGCGTCCGGGTGCTCACCGAACTGCTGCTGACCGGCGATCCGATGGCCGGGGACCTGGCGGCGAGCCTGGTCATGACCGTGCCGGCGCGGTTGGTGGTGCTCGTGGTGCGGATACCCCCGGCGCCGGGACACGCGGCACCACCGCGCGGCGAAGTCGTCGAAGACCTGCTGGCGCGGCATTGGCTGCCGTTGTCGTGGGAGGCGCCGGGGGAGTTCATCGCGCTGGTCGGCGGGGACGGCCGGGTGCCGGCCGAGGAGCGCGCGCTGGCCCTGACCCGGGATTTCGGTCAGTTGGTGGAGGTTCCGTGCGCGGTGGGCGCGGCCGACGGCGCCGGTGAAGATCCGGCCGACACCCTGGCGCGTGCCCGGGAGGTCTGCCGGGTCGCCCCGCTCACCACCCGGCCGGGCAAGGTGCACTACCGCACGGACCTTTTCGCGGAGCTCGGTGTCACCCGAGTGCCCCCGATCGACGAATGGCTCCGGGACGTCGGCCGCCTGCTCGCCGCCGGGCCGCAGCTGGTGGCGACCCTGGATGCCTTCTACCGCAACAAAATGGGCCGGACGTTGACCGCGGCGTCACTGGGAATCCATCCGCGTACGCTGGACTACCGGCTGCGGCGGGTCCAGGAACTCACCGGCCTGGACCCGGTTTCGGTCCGGGGAGTCCGGATCCTGAGCACCACTGTGACCCGGGTACTGGCCGGCACCGGGATCTGACCGGGGGGAGTGGTGATGGGGAACCTCTACACGGCACTGGAAAGCCGGATCTCCGACAACGCGCGGCGAGTGGTCGAGACCTGCGTCGAGGAGCTGCCCGAGTACCAGGCGGTGGCCGTCAACACCGAGGACTACGCGCAGATGCTCGACTTCGCGGTGTTCATCCGCGAGCGCACCTTCGACCTCGTCGCCACCGATCACCCGCTCACCGGGGAGGACCTCGCGGTGGTCGCCGCGATCGGCGAGGAACGCGGCAGGATCGGGATGTCCCAGGAGGTCGCCCGGCGTATCCTCGCGCTGCACGCCGCCGCGACGATGCGGGAGATCCACGAGGCGTCGGGGCCGCAGGACCTCGACGAAGCGATGCACATGCTGGCCTGGCTCGGCGCCCAGGGTGTTGTCGCCCAAGAGGCTTACACGCTGGCCTTTCTCCAAGGCCAGAAACACCATCTGCCCATCATCGGGCAGGCGCGGCAGTTCGCCGACATGGCGCTGGCCGGTGATCCGGCCGCGGCGGGCTACGCGCGGGAAATCGGCATCACGACGGCCGCCCGGTACCAGGTGATCGTCCTGCGCGCGGCCGGTGGTGAGGTGCCGGGGAAACGGTCGGAGGAGGTGCTCGACTTCGTCTGGCGGCATCATCACGCGCCGGGGACCTGGCACCGGGCTGACGAGTTCGTCGCGCTTTTGCCCGCGGGAAACCAAAAAGCCGCGCTGGACCTGGTCCGCGACGTCGCCGGGAGCACCGGGAGGTCCTACGCCGCCGGAACCGCCGACGGGCCGATGTCCACCCTCGCGGAAACCTTCGCAATGGCCCGGCGCGTCAGCCATGTCGCCCGCGCCCAGCCCATGCCGGACCACCTCTACACGATGCCGGACGTCTTCATCGAAATCGGCGTCGCCGAGCTGCCCGAGATCGACCGCTGGTTACGGGACCTCGTCGGGCGCCTCACCGCGGGCGCCGACCTGCTCCCGACCCTCGACACCTACTACCGCCACGACCTCAACCGGACCCGGACCGCCACGGTCCTCAACATCCACCCCCGCACCCTCGACTACCGCCTCCAGCGGGTCCACGACCTCACCGGTGTCAACCCGCACACCGCCCACGGCATCCGCGTCCTGAGCACCGCGATGACCCGGACCCACCCCTGGCCCCGCTAACCCTTGTGAGCGTTGCGGCCGGTTCTAACCGGCCGCAACGCTCACAAGGTCACTGGCCGTGGGTGCTGCCGCTTTGGTAGTCGGTGTAGGTGTACGGGTTGTCGAGCACCTTCGTCTCGGGCACGTCCGGGTTCATCCCCTGCTGCCAGGCTTCCTCGCCGATCTCCCCGCGGAGGTGGTCGACGGTCTGCTCGACGGTGCTGCGGACGGCGGAAAGATCGGCGCCGACGAGCCGTCCGTCGCGCTTCACGATGCGGCCGTTGACGACCACGGTGTGCACGTCGCCGCGCTGGGCCTGGAAAACCACGTGGCCGTACGGGTTGAGCAGCGGGAACGACACCGGGGAGTGGTCGTTCTTGAGCAGGACGACGTCGGCCTTCTTGCCGACTTCGATGCTCCCGAGTTCGGCCTCGCGCCCCAGCGCCTTGGCGCCGCCGAGGGTGGCCCACTCGACGACCTGTTCGGCCCGGAGCGCGGCGTGCGTGACAGTCTCGCCTTTCGCGTGCGCTTCGAAGTGTTCGCGGGACCTGTCGGCGCCGAGGGTGGTGCGCATCGCGGAGAACAGGTCGCCGCTCCACCAGACCGAGGTGTCCATGGAAAGCGAGACGGGGATGCCGTAGGTCCGCAGCGCCCAGGTGGGCGGGTAGCCCTGGCCCGCGCTCTGCTCGCTTTCGGTGGAGACCGACGCCGAGCCGCCGGTGGCGGCGATCCGGTGGTAGGAGTCCGCCGACAGCGACGCGCTGTGCACGTAGATCGTCTCGGGGGTCATGAACCCGTTGTCGTGCATCAGCTTGATGCCGTCGTCGCCGGTCGCTCCCCAGACCCCGGCGTGGGTGGTCACCGGGACGCCGAGTTCGCGGGCGACCTCGAAAGCGGGCTTCTCCGGGAAAGTGGGGTCGCCGGTGACGTCGAAGGCGATCTGGAAGCCGAGCATGTCGTCACCGGTGATGCGCCGCGAGACGAAGTCGCGGAACTCCGGCGTGCCGGTCCAGGTCGCGGGGGAGTCCTGGATGTTGCCGTAGGCCAGGACGAACCGGCCGGGCACCGCCTGCAGCGCGTCGACGGCGGCGTCGGCGTGCTGGGTGGTCTGCAGGCCGTGTGACCAGTCGACGGTGGTGGTGACGCCCGCGTCGAGGGCCTCCCAGGCGCCGAGCAGGTTGCCGGCGTGGATGTCCTCGGGGCGGAAGACCTTGCCCCACTCCAGGTAATACCAGACGAAGTACTGGGTCAGCGTCCAGTCGGCGCCGTACCCCCGCATCGCCGTCTGCCACAGGTGGCGGTGCGTGTCGATCATCCCCGGCATCACGATCCCGCCGGCCGCGTCGATCTCGACCGTGCCGTCTGGCACCGTCAGGGCGGGGCCGATCGCGGCGATCCTGTCGTCGACGACCAGCACGTCCTGCCCGGTGAGCACCTGGCGGGCCGGGTCGAGGGTCAGCACGGTGCCGCCCCGGAAGACGACGGGACGGCCCGCGGTGTCGTCGGTGGGCTGCGTCATTGCTGCCTCTCCTTCACACATGATCTGCGTACACTTGTCTGCTAAGCGGACGCCTAGTGGTCCAGCTACCTTTACGCAGCGCACCCGGGGGTGTCAATCACTTCCGGACAGCACTTTTCGCTCCGCTGTCCGTATGGCGGACGCCCAGGTCACCGCAGGTGAAACGACTTCGTGTGCACCTTTTCTCGCTGCGCCGGGGTATCTCGGATGCTCGTCCGCCAGGCGGTCACGGTTCCAGGATTACTTTGCCGTTGATTTCCGCCCGGCGCCAACAGTCCGTAGGTGACCCGCGTCATCGGGCCGCCGATGTTGTCGAACACCGCGTCGAGGCCGCCGGGAGCCAGTTCCCGCACGCGGGCGGCGCGGTGCAGCATCTGTCGCGTGGTCACAGGGACGCGTCCCCGCCCGCGCCGACCGCCAGCACGGTGCCGACCAGGTCGTACCCCGGGTTGAACAGTCATAAGCTCGCTCCGGTGGGCTGTTCAGGACCCGAATTGCACGATGATGCATCGGTATGCATAATTATGCTGTGTCCAAGATGCTTACTTCCCTGCCTGTCGGCGAACGCGTCGGAATCGCCTTTTCCGGTGGCCTCGACACCTCCGTAGCGGTCGCGTGGATGCGCGACCGAGGCGCGGTGCCGTGTACCTACACCGCCGACATCGGCCAGTACGACGAACCCGACATCGCTTCGGTACCCGGGCGCGCGACGGCGTACGGCGCGGAGATCGCCCGGCTCGTCGACTGCCGGGCGGCGCTCGTGGAGGAGGGGCTCGCGGCCCTGACCTGCGGGGCGTTCCACATCCGCTCCGGCGGCCGCAACTACTTCAACACCACCCCGCTCGGCCGGGCGGTGACGGGCACGCTGCTGGTGCGCGCGATGCTCGAGGACGACGTCCTGATCTGGGGCGACGGCTCGACTTTCAAGGGCAACGACATCGAGCGGTTCTACCGCTACGGCCTGCTGGCCAACCCCGCGCTGCGGATCTACAAGCCGTGGCTGGACGCGGAGTTCGTCACCGAGCTCGGCGGCCGCAAGGAGATGTCGGAGTGGCTGGTCTCCCACGACCTGCCGTACCGCGACAGCACCGAGAAGGCTTACTCCACCGACGCGAACATCTGGGGCGCGACGCACGAGGCGAAATCGCTGGAGCACCTCGACACGAGCGTCGAGGTCGTCGACCCGATCATGGGCGTCCGGTTCTGGGACGACGACGTCGAGATCGCTGCCGAGGACGTCACCGTCGGCTTCGAGCAGGGCCGCCCGGTGACGATCAACGGCAAGGAGTTCGCCTCCGCGGTCGACCTCGTGCTGGAGGCCAACGCGATCGGCGGACGGCACGGCCTCGGCATGTCCGACCAGATCGAGAACCGCATCATCGAGGCCAAGAGCCGCGGCATCTACGAGGCCCCGGGCATGGCGCTGCTGCACGCGTCGTACGAGCGGCTGGTCAACGCGATCCACAACGAGGACACCGTCGCCAGCTACCACAACGAAGGCCGCCGTCTCGGCAGGCTGATGTACGAAGGCCGCTGGCTCGACCCGCAGGCGCTGATGGTGCGCGAATCGCTGCAGCGCTGGGTCGGCACCGCGATCACCGGCGAGGTGACGTTGCGGCTGCGGCGCGGTGAGGACTACTCCATCCTGGACACCTCGGGCCCGGCGTTCAGCTACCACCCGGACAAGCTCTCCATGGAGCGCACGCAGGACTCGGCGTTCGGCCCGGTGGACCGGATCGGGCAGCTGACGATGCGGAACCTCGACATCGCCGACTCGCGCGCGAAGCTCGAGCAGTACGCGGGGCTCGGCATGGTCGGCAGCTCGCACCCGGCGCTGATCGGTGCCGCGCAGGCGGCGTCGACCGGGCTGATCGGCGCGATGCCCGAGGGCGGCGCCGAGACGATCGCGTCGCGCGGCAGGTCCTCCGGCGACGACGAACTGCTCGACCACGCCGCTATGGAGTCCGGCACCGACTAAGCCCTTCGCGGCCTCGCGGGGGTCGTCCCAGTGCTATGAACGGACCGTTCATCTCAGTTTTCGAGAGGAACGGTCCGTTCATAGCGTCAGCCCTTCACGGCATGCCGACGGAGGCGCGACGTCGTGCGCGGGAACTGGTCGGGGGCTGCCGGTGTCTAAGCGGCGACGCTCGCCTTCGGGGCGACGATCTCCTTCTCGATCAGGCTGGCCGCGGTGTCGACAATGGTCTCCCGCACCGGCCGCATGGTCCAGCCCAGTTCCCGTTGCGCCTTGGCCGCGCTGACCCGCTCGCGTCTATCCACGAAGTACGGGACGAGGCGCAGGGACCGGTCGAAGCGCGCCATCAGCCGCAACACCCAGCTCGGCAGCGTGCCGGTGGGCACGCGGAAGCCCCGGCCGTTGAACTCGGCGGCGAGGATGCCCGCCAGGTCGGGCATCCATATTTCGTCACCGGCCATGATGTACCGGTTGCCCGCCGCAGACGGTGTTTCCATCGCCAGCCGGTGCCCGGCGGCCAGGTCGCGGACGTCGACGATCGCCATCGCCAGCCGGGGAGAGGCCGGGATGTCCCGGATCAGCAGGCGGCGCACGGCCTCCACGGACGTCCTCGCCGACGTCGTGCCCAACGGCCCCAGCACCCAGCCGGGGTTGACCGCGACCAGCTCGAAGCGTTGTGCCTCGGGCAGTTCCGCCACGAAGTCCCACGCGGCGCGCTCGGCGAGGGTCTTGCTCTTCTGATACGCCGGGCTGGACTCCACAATGGACCAATCGGCTTCGGTGCGCATCGCCGTGTCACGACGATCATGACCGGCCGTGACGGCGGCGAGAGACGAAGTCAGCACGACTCGTTTCACCGTTCCGGCGGCCGCCGCGGCCCGCAGCACCCGCAGCGTGCCGTCGACGGCGGGCCGGATCAGCTCGTTTTCGTCGTCCGGGCTGGTCGCGGGGAACGGGGACGCCACGTGCAGCACGTAGGCGCAGTCCGCGACCGCGTCGGCCCACCCGTCGTCCGAGGTCAGGTCCGCGCGGACGGCCTCGACCCGGCCGGGCAGGGCATCGGTGGCGGTACGCACCGTCGTCCGCACTTCGTAGCCGTGTTCGAGCAGTTCCTGGATGACATGACCGGCGACGTAGCCGGTTCCACCGGTGACAAGGACACGTTCGGGCATGACAGCACTCCATGTGAGGGCAGGGGTTCGAGGGCAGGGGCTCGCTGAAAAGACTGGCTATATATGCATCGTATACATCCGTCGTCGCGCGTCAACCCCGTCGCCTATGCTCGGCGCATGCCCGAAAGCCGCACCAGCTACCACCACGGGTCCCTCCGTGAAACCCTGATGGAGGTGTGTCTCGACCTCATCGAGACCGAGGGGATCGGCGCGGTGAGCCTGCGCCGGGTGGCGCGTGACGCCGGCGTCAGCCCTCGGGCTCCCTACAACCACTTCCCGGACAGGGCCAGCTTGCTGGCCGCCCTCTCCGAACGCGGTTTCGTGGAACTGGCGCGGGAACTCGAAGCCGCTCGCGCCGGTGCCGCCGGGCCCGTGCCGACGCTGGTCGCGCTCGTGCGGGCGTATCTCGGTTTCGCGCGGGCCAGGCCCGCCTACTTCCGCCTGATGTTCCGGCCGGAACTGTCCGAATCGGCCAAAGGGCCCGCCGGGCACGAAGCCGCCGACGCCGTGTTCCGGATCGTCGGCGAGGTCGTCGAGTCCTGTGTCAGCGGGCAGGTGATCGCCGAGTCCGAGGCCGAGGTGGTCACCATCGCCCTGTGGGGGTTCGGGCACGGCCTGGCCGCTTTGTGGACGGACGGGCAGCTGGCGAAGCAGGCCGCGGCGCTCGACCGCACCGCCGACGCACTGGTCGACCAGACCTTGGCGCTGCTGGAGCGGCTGCTGGGGGCCGGCCGGTAACTCTCGCTGCCTGGTCCTGCCGGCCCCAGGATCGCGAGGGCACTGGTTCGCGGTGGTGGCGCGCGGAAGCATGATCGATGACCGATCAAGCTTTTATTGACAGGTAGGGCAAACGTGGTGTGGCCGGCGGATGTCCTGAACGGCGCGTTGAGGACGTTGAGCGTCTCGAACGCGTCGTTCGAGACAGTCGTTCGAGACATCAGCTCACGTCAGTTCAGGGACCTCCGACACCGCCGGAGTAGCCCGCCACATTTGCCCTTCCCCTCAATATCACCACACCGAAAACCGAGGCGAACACATGACCGCACCCCGACAGCGCGCCCTCGTCACCGGCGCGTCTTCCGGAATTGGCAAGGCTTTCGCCGAACGGCTGGCCGCCGAGGGCTACGACCTGGTCGTCGTGGGGCGGCGGCGCGAGCGGCTCGAAACGCTGGCGGCTTCTCTACCCGATGCCGACGTGGAGGTCGTCGTCGCCGACCTGTCCACCGACGAGGGCATCGACTCCGTGGCCGGGCTGTGCGCGGACCAGCCGTTGTCCATGCTGGTCAACAACGCCGGGGTCGCGCATTACATGCCGCTGGCCGAGCTGCCCGCCGGCAAGGCGCGCGAGCTGGTGCACGTCAAGGTCGTCGCGCCGACGATGCTGACCCGCGCGGCGCTGCCCGGCATGATCGCCCGCGGCGCGGGGACGATCGTCAACGTCGCAGGCATGATCGCGTTTTCGGGGCCCGCACCGGCATCCCAGTTCCCGCGCCGCGCGGTTTACGCCGGGACGCTGGCCCACGTCGTCGCGATGTCGCAGACGCTGGACGCCGAGCTGGAGGGCACCGGCGTCCGGGCGCACGTCGTCTGCCCCGGGGTCGTGGCCAGCGAGTTCCACGAGGTCCAGGGCCTGGATCTGTCGTCCGTCCCCCGGATGTCCGCCGAGGAAGTCGTCACCGCCGCGCTCGCCGGGATCGAACTCGGCGAGGTTGTCAGCGCCCCCGGCGTCGAGGACTACAGCCTGCTGGAAACCGTGTTCGACGCCGACCTCGCCGCGTTCGCCGGGCAGAGTCCCCGGCTCGCCTCTCGTTACCAGGGCGGGAAATCGCCGTCAGCGGCGTCGGCGTGACGCGTCGGCCAGCACCGGGGGCCGCCAGGCGGTGTCCTCCGGGTTGACGTCGGTTCCCGGCGGGACGATCTCGTCGATGCGGTCCAGGATGGCCGGTTCGAGGCGGATTTCCGTGGCCCCCAACTGGGTTTCGAGCTGTTCCCCGGTGCGGGGCCCGATGATCGCGGCGCTGATGGCGGGGTGTTCCAGCACGAAGGCCAGCGCCAGCTCGACCAACGTCAGACCGGCCTCGTCGGCCAGCGTGGCCAGCTCGGTGACGATCTCCAGCTTGCGCTGGTTGGCCGGGACGGTGAGGTCGAACCGGCCACGGGCACCGGGGCGCGCGGGGAGGCGCTTGTCCCGTTCGCTGGTGTTTTCCTTGCCTGCCCCGAATTTTCCGGACAACCAGCCGCCGGCCAGCGGGCTCCACGAGAGCACACCCATGCCGTGTGCCTGGGCGACCGGGAGGACGTGGCCCTCGATGCCGCGG
>Ga0247768_1000564_pt1 | contig 13411 bp, 8 predicted proteins | sample UWRJL016104C6_FD_179944 | JGI IMG/M metagenome (GOLD analysis project Ga0247768, IMG submission 179944) | Plant litter microbial communities from Arlington Agricultural Research Station in Wisconsin, United States - UWRJ-L016-104C-6 | ecosystem: Environmental > Terrestrial > Plant litter >... | reverse complement strand
CGTGGCCCACGTTCACGGTCAGACCGGCGCGATAGGTCGTGACCTTGTCGATCTCGTCGGCCAGGCCCGTGTTGATGGTACTCACGTGGTCATGACGCACACCCAGGACCAGGGTCGCAATCTCCTGGTAGCGGATCTGATCCTGAGCGTAGATGCCGGTGTCTTTCAGCACCTGGCGGGTCTGCGGAAACCACTGTGGCTCGTTGGGTGCTCCATAAACGGGGTTGAAGATGTTGATGGGCGTAGCGCCACCATAGGCCTGCTTCGCAAGCTGATGGAACCAGGAGTAATCAACACCCAGGAGGACCTGGTTGCTGACAGGTCCATTCTTGAAGTTGAGCTCCACGCTGTTGTCCGTATCCACCGACCGGTAGTGGGCCTGATAGGCAAACAGCGCGCGGGCGATCGTGGTCTGGGCTGCATCAGTGAACGGATGGAGCACATCCGACTGATCCCATGTGCCGTAGATTTCGCCGTACTGGGTGTTGTCGGCCGCGATGCGCGTCGAGCTTTTCACCTTGATCCAGTCGTTGAAAGCGTGATCAATGAGCAGTGTCAGCTCACCGTCCTGCTTCGGACCCTTGTTGAAATAGGGCTCGCCGAGCAGCGTTGAGGAATCTACCTTGCGGCCGGCCGGCGCATACAGCGAAGCCACCAGGGGCACGAAGTTCTGGCTCGGCCCGGTGTAGTCACGCTGATAGAGGCCGATCAGCGTGACCTCGGTGCGATCATCCGGCTTCCAGGTGAACGACGGCTGGAGCACCGTACGGTCGTCCGGAAGGTAGCCGATCATCATGTTCGAATCGCGGTACAAGCCCACCACGCGGGCGGCCATCGTGTCGTTGAGGGCGCCGTAAACGTCGAATTGCGCCTGCTTGCGATTGTAGGAGCCGAAGCTACCCGTCACCTCCCCGCCGAAATCAAATCGCGGCCGCTTGCTCTCGAGGTTGACGAGACCGCCGGAGCTGCCTGCACCGTACAGCACGGCCGAGGGCCCCAACAGGACGTCAACGCGGTCGAGGGTGTAGACCTCGCTGCGCGGCAGGTAGATGAAACCGAAGTTGCGCTTGAGCCCGTCGAGATACTGTTCGGACAGAAAGCTGCGGATGATGTTGAAGTCGCCGCGGGAGTCATCGCCCGCGTTGGTGACACCCGGCGTGTATTGCAGGGAGTCCTGCATAGTCAGGGCGCCCATGTCCCGAATCTGTTGTTCGGTGACGATGCTGATGGACTGCGGGATTTCAACCAGCTGTGTATCGGTCTTTGTCGCCGTGACGGCGTGAGTCGCCGTCACGATGATCTCTTCTTCCCGGGTCGTCTGCTTGTCTGCATCCGCATACGCCGCGGATGCGGCCAGCAAGGAAGCCAGGATGACCCCGCCCGGCGCTCTGCGAGTTTTGACCCTGCAATCATTCTTCATTCTGTGTTACCCCCGAAAATTTTTTTGCCCCCCTCCCCGACTCAAATGGAACCGCATCTCACTGGCATCCGCCAGATTGCCGGCGGGTAACTTTGCGACGATTCGGGTAGCGGGTCAGCGCAGTCGTGTCAGCGCCACCAAAATAACCGCTGCTATCAGGGCGCCCGCGCCCATCACGAGCGACACGACGCCCAGCCCGTAACCCAATGTAAACAGCGCACCGGCCGCCATCGGCCCGAGCGCCGCCCCACCCCGCCCTATTCCGATCGCGAAGCCGATGCCACTGCCCCGTACCTGTGCAGGGAATGTGCGTGCCATCACGGGATACAGGCCAACAACGCCTGCGTTGATGAACAGTCCCGCGACAAAACAGACCAGGGCCATCTGCCGCAGGTTCCAGGAACCGAGCCCGATCGCCGCCACACAACAGAAGCCGCACACCATGGCAATCAGCATCGCAGGGATAAACCGGAAAAACTGCGAGCAGACACCAATGCCGACCGCTCCCAGCAGGCAGCCGAAGTTGGCCGCCACCAACACGGCGCCCGCCTCCGCCTGGGTGTGGCCCAGGTCGACGAGGATTTTCGGGATCCACTTCTGCACGAAGTAGAACACCATGATCTGGGCGAAATAGGCACCGGTGAGCAACAGCGTGGCGGGCGCGAGCTCAGGGGAAAAGAGCTGTTTGAGCGGTGCGCGACTGCGGTTGCGGTGAAAGCCGGCCGGCTCCTGCAGCAGCATCGCGGCCAACGGTAGGGCTACCAACGTCGCGATTGCCCCAACTTGAAATACCACCCGCCAGTTGTGATCGTGAGCCAGCAAAAGCGACGCTGCGGACCCTCCTACAATGGCTCCGCCAGGGTAACCGGCGATGTTCAGGGACAAATTCAGGTTGCGTCGCCGGTCGTTGGAAACTTCAGCGACAATGGCGCTGCTGGCGGCGAGCATTCCGCCGATCCCCAGGCCTGTCAGCAAGCGCGCGCTCGCGAGGAAAGGAATCGAGTGGGCCACCGATGCCCCAAACATGCCGGCGGTCATGACGCTCAGACATGCGACGATGGTTGGCTTGCGCCCGATGCGGTCGGCCACGGTTCCCAGCAACGCGGACCCGGCGGCCATGCCGAACAACTCGATGGAGAGGACGACTCCCAACATCGCCCTGTTTATGCCCCATTCGGCCGCAATCCCCGGTGCGGCAAAGCTGATGGCCAGAACGTCATAGCCATCGAGGCCGGTCAAGGCAATACACAGCACGACAGCGAGGATCTGGCGTCCGCTCATGGTTTGAGGGGCGGCGCTCATCGCGCGGTGAAACCTCCATCGATCGGCAACGCCACACCGGTAACGAAGGAAGCATCATCCGAGGCCAGCCACAGTGCGGCGTGAGCAACCTCTTCCGCCCTGCACAGACGACCCATCGGCACTGAGGCAAGCAATCGCTCTTCGTTCGCCTTCGCCTCAACGGGATCGCCCGCGCGGCTGGTGAAAGAGGACTTCATGGGTGTATCGGCCAGACCCGGGCACACGACATTGACTCTGACCCGGTCCTTCGCAAAGCCGAGCGCGAGCGACTTCGTGAGTCCCACCACCGCGAATTTCGCCGCGGAGTAGATCGGACTGAACATCGAACCAACGACACCTGACACGGAAGAGGTGAATATCACTGAGCCGCCGCCTCGTGCGCGCATATGTTTGACCGCGGCGCCGGATGTCACGATGGCGGACGTGACGTTGAGCGATATGGCTTTCTCATACGCGGGCATGTCCAAAGCCTCGACATTGCCCGGGCCCGGACTTCCTGCGTGTGCCCATAGAACATCGATCCCGCCCAGCTCGAGCGCGGCGAGCTCGATTGCCTCGCGCGCCTGGTCGGGATCCGACAAGTCGGCCTGGATCGTGTGGACGTTGTCGGCGGCAATCTCCCGCAGAGCTTCGCTGTTGATATCGATCGCCGCGACGCGCGCCCCTTCCCGAACAAACAACTCCACGCCGGCCTTCCCCATCCCGGACGCCGCGGCTGTGATGATTGCGAGCTTGTTACGCAGGCGCATGATCTGCCCTCGTCAGTTGGCAAACGGATCAGCGAACTGACCGGTCTTGCTGATAATCGTTGTGTGCGTGTCCAGATAGGCGTCGAGCGATTCCACGCCGTTCTCGCGCCCCCAGCCACTCGCCTTGACGCCTCCATACGGCGTCGACCAACGGATATACCGGTAGGTGTTGACCCAGATCATGCCCGCCTCGATCCGGCTGGAGACTCGCAGTGCACGGCCGACATCCTGTGTCCAAAGTCCGGCGGTCAGGCCGTAGTTGCTGTCATTCGCGATCGACAGCGCCTCATCTTCATTGTCGAATGGAATCACAGACGCCACGGGCCCGAAGATTTCTTCGCGGGCGATACGCATTTGATTGTTGACGTTGGCAAAGACGGTGGGACCGATGAAGTAGCCATCCGCAAGATCCTGCTCCACGAGCCGCTCGCCGCCGGCCACGAGCTGCGCACCTTCCCGTTTGCCAATAGCGATGTAGTCCAGTGTCTTGGACAACTGCTCGGCGTGCGCCTGGGGGCCCATATGAGTCTGCTCGAGCAGCGGTGCCCCAACACGAACGCGCGCAGCGCGCCGCGTAAACTCATCGACGACCCGTTGATAGATCGACCGCTCGACCAACACGCGCGAGCCGAGCGCGCAGCTCTGCCCGCACAGTGCCCAGGCGGAGCCCGTGGCGGCGTTCAGCGCCTGATCGAGATTGGCGTCCGCAAAAATGATGTGCGGGGCTTTGCCACCCAGCTCAAAGGTAAACCGCTTGAGTGTGTCGCCGCCGGCGCGGAGGATGGCCTTCGCCGTGGCACCCTCCCCGGTGAAGGCGACCTTGTTGACGTCAGGATGAGCCGCAAGCCGCTCTCCAGCACCGCCCTTCCCCCAACCCGGAACGATGTTCACCACACCTGGCGGGAAACCGGCCTGCTCAAACAGCTTGCCCAACTCGAGGGACGTGACTGGAGTCTGCTCGGCGGGCTTGAGAACCACGGTACATCCGGTGGCCAGAGCCGGACCCAGTTTCCAAAGGGCCGCCATCAGCGGCACGTTCCAAGGAGTAATCGCGCCAACAACACCGATCGGCCGCCGGGTTGTGAAGGCATGCACCTGGTCGTCAATCGGGATGGTCCGGCCGGAAAACTTGTCCGCCAAAGAGGCATACCAGTGATATCCAGTCACATGACTGCCTACATCGGCGCGCGACTCACGGAACGCTCGACCGTTGTCCTGCGTCTCCAAGCGTGCAAGCTCGGGCGCCGCCTTCTCATACAGATCCGCAAAGCGCCGCAGAAGAGCCGCACGCTCGTGGCCCGGCGTCCGGCTCCACGGCCCGAAGGCCTTGCGGGCAGCTTCCACGGCCGCATCAATATCGGCGGGACCGCCGAAGGCCACTGTCGCCCAGGGCTTTCCTGTCGCCGGATCGATGCTTTCCAGCACGCCACCGTCCTTGGGAGCCACCCACTTTCCACCGATGAAAAGCTGCGGATAGTTGGTCATCACAGCTTGCCGAGATCACCAAACACGACTTCGCCTTTGTACATTGTGAGCAGTACGTGACTGGCGGCGATCTTCGTCGGCGGAACGGCAAAAATGTTCTGATCGACTGCAACCAGGTCCGCGTTCTTGCCGACTGTCAACGAGCCGGATTTATCTTCAACATGCAACGCGAAGGCCGCGTTCAGCGTGTAGTTCCTCACTGCGGTTTCGAGACTCACCACTTCGGACGGTGAGAGCTGCACGCCTTGCTTCGTTCCGGGTGCGCGCCTGGTGAGCGCGACCTCCAACCCCTCGAGTGGATTCGCAGAAGCGACCGGCCAGTCGGAGCCATAAGCCACTTTGGCTCCCGCATGCATGACAGTCGCCACTGGATACATGTGCGCCATCCGCTTTTCACCGACGCGCACGGCCACCAACTGCATGTAGTCATCCATGCAGGCCCACAGCGGCTGAAAGATCGGAGTCACCCCCAGCGCGGCGAATCGGGGCACGTCCGTTTGCGACACCAGATTCACATGGGACATGAGCGGCCGGTTCAGCGTGTGGTGCGACTGTTGCTGACCATACTCAACAGCATCTAACGCAGCACGCACGGCACCATCGCCTATGGCGTGGAAATGCACTTGGACGTTCTGCCGGCCGAGCGCGGCCACGGCTTTCTTCAGCGTTTCGGGATCGACTTCCAGCGCGCCCTTCTCTTCAGGTTTGTCGGAGTAAGGTTCGAGAAGCGCGGCCGTCCGTTGCACAGGCACACCGTCCAGCAAGAATTTGACCGTCTGCGCCTGGATACCGGCTGCCGCAAGCTTTTCCCGCGTCGACTGCAGCCCCGCCAATTGCTCCAGGCCGCTGCCGCGGTCCCAACCCAACGCCAGTGTTACGTAGGCTTTGAGCTGCCCTTTCTTCGAAAGCGAGAGGTAGGTATCCGGCACCCGCGGCGGAATCACCTGCGCGGATTCATCGCCCCGAATAGGCACGAGGGCGTCGTGAAAACCAACGATGCCCACACTGTTGAAGTAGTGCAGCGCGTACAGGAGAGCCTTTTCCTGAGCTTCCTGGGACGGCGGTGGCAATTTGGACGTAACCAGCTCGACGGCCGCTTCCTGCAGCCCGCCAATGGGCTCGCCGTTTGCGTCACGATCGATCCTGCCGTGCGGCGGATCGGGTGTGTCGCGAGTGATGCCCGCTGCTTGCAGTGCCTTGGAGTTGAGCCACAGGCCGTGACCGCCCACGTTGGAGAAGACGGCGGGCCGGTCAGGGACGATGCTGTCCAACAGCTTCTTGTCGGGTACTCCGCTGGGTACGAAGATTCCATCTTTCCAGCCCGTGCCGTACAGCCACTCGGAATGATCCTCCCGGGCACACCGGGCGATGAGCTTCTTGTAGTCATCAATCGAGTTGCCGTCATACAGCGGACAACGGCTGTAACTCAGACCGCCCCATATGGGATGAGTATGAGGATCGTGAAACGCCGGCAGTACCAGCTTGCCGTGGGCGTCCACAGTACGTGTCTTGGCACCTTGCAATTGCGCAGGTGGCTTGCCGTCTCCCAGCGCTTCAATCCTGCCTTCACGGATGGCTATCCATTGAGCGGTGGGATGCTTCGCATCAACGGTGTGGACTACGGCATTCGTCAGGATGAGGTCGGCCGCCGCAATGATCAGGAGACTCATGCCCATTGATTCAACACCTCGATGGCTTCATAGGGTGTATGGATGCCGAAAGCCCGCGGACCCAGAATCTCCAGGGCCTCAGGGGTACGTAACGCACGCGGTGCGCTAGCTCCTACGACCTTCACCCGCTGGCCGTATTTCAATCGTTCAGTCACAATCGACTCGCCCGTTTCCCGATCCACCAGCGTGATCAGGTCCGGTACGAGTGCGCGCACCACTCCGTCCTGGCGGGCGACCAGGTTCTCGTTTTTGAACTCGACTTCGAGTCGCGACTCGCGGCCAAAAGCCTGGATGGTGGCACGGCCGAGCGAGAAGCCGTCGCGGGTCTCGCGGTGCAGATCGACAATCTTGCCATCAAACAACACGCCGGCGCTGCTGAACTGGTGGGAGGCCTTCAGTGCCGCAAACAGGGATGCAAAAGGATCTTTGCCGGACTCGCGACCAAGACGGATGCTGCGGCCAATCGCCAACGCATCGGAAACTGTGCCACGCAAAGCCGACGCCTTCACTTGGCGCCCGGTCAACGGGTACTCCATCAGGTGGCACGAAGCGCCGAGGACAACTGACACGGCACGAGCAATACGCTCTTCTGCAACGTTGTCGGCGGCTTCGATGACCACGCAGTTGCCCTTGTCATCGGTCAGCACAGCCGGACTGGCCTTGATTTTGGCCACGTTGAAAATGACCATCTGCGATTCCGGGAAGGCTCGGCCCATCCCATCGCAGTCAACAACCGGCACACCCGCACGAATCGCAAGCAACATCGGCGCCAATCCGTTGCTGCCACCGACCTCGATGGGAAACACCGCATCCGCCCGGCGCCCTACAATGGACTCGAGCTTGCGCAGTCCCCGGATCGCTTCATCACCGCTCGGCAGCTTTTCCACCGACACCGTGGGCGCACCGATCCAACCACAAGGAGTAACAAACGCCTCATCGGACAAGGCATCGACATCAATCAGCTCAACCGTTCCCGCAGGTCCCAGCGCGGCCTCCAACTCAACCAACGTGGTGTGCGGATCGCCGCCACCGCCCGAGCCGAGGAAAGCACAGCCCCGTGCCAGATCCGCAAGGTCTGTCATCCCCAACCGCATCACAGGTCACCTACCACTTTCACCCGCACCTGCGCGTGTGTACCGGGCATGTAGGAAAGATAGGTTTCATCGACATCAACCACCCGGATGGAGCTCGGATCAGCGCCGGCCGCAACGGCTCGCTCACTGGCAGCGCGGGTAAGCTCCCGCAAGGCGCCGTCCCGACCGTCCTTATCGTAGGAAACGATCTTGTCGACCTCGCCTCCAACCTGGGCCACTGCGGCACCTACAGCGTTGGCGACATCCGCATGGGCAGGTTTGACGACGGCGGCGGCGCCTTTGAGATTTTTCGGCACCAGGATGCTGCCACCGCCCACGAGAATCACGGGAATATCCGCAGCGGATGTCTTCAATCGATCTAGTCCGTCTTCGAAGGTCTGCCGGAAGCGGCGCAGAATATCCTCCAACATTCCGGACGGCAGATCCGGCACCCGCTGCACGTCCCCGAAGTTGGCAAGGCCCGCCTTGACGGCCACATCGCTGGCGGTCAGCGTCGAACCCCCAAACAGATAGGAATCCTCCAGCAGCCGATAGCCAACTGAATCGGGTCCAATCACAGGCGCGGCGCCGTTCAACCTGATACGGGTTCCGCCCCCCAGGCCGACCGACAGGATGTCGGGCATGCGGAAGTTGGTGCGGATGCCACCGATCTCCACGGCTATCGACGATTCACGCGGGAATCCGTGAACCAACGCACCGATGTCGGTGGTTGTGCCGCCCACATCCATGACAACAGCATCTTCCAGGCCTGTCAGGAATGCGGCGCCCCGCATGCTGTTGGTGGGCCCAGAGCCAAACGTGAGGACCGGAAAACCGGAGACAAACTGAGCAGTTGCCACGGTGCCGTCGTTCTGTGTCACGTAACAAGGTGCGGTAATGCCCAGCTTCTGCAGCGCCTCGTCAATCGATCGCATGATTTTGCGAGCGATTCCAACGAGGGACGCGTTGATGATCGTAGCGTTCTCGCGCTCGAGGAAACCGATACGGCCGATGGTTCCGGACGTTGTCACGGACACGCCGGGGACTTCTTCACGGATGATCGCGGCAGCGCGCTCCTCCATGTCTCGCCGGATGGGCGCGAACACGCAGGAGATGGCGACTGTTTGTATGCCTTTGACACGGATGGATTTGGCGGCATTGCGAACCGCGGCTTCATCGAACGGCGAGTTCTCCCGTCCGTCAAACTCGTAGCCGCCGGACAACTGGTAGTGGGCGCCCGCTATGATTTGCCGTAGATCCTGCGGCCAGCCGGTCATGGGCGGGACCGCTTCGGCTGCGTGACCTGCGAGGCGCAGGACGGCTACTTCGAGCAGGCCATTGCGTTCGACAAAGGCATTGGCGAAGTGAGTCGTCCCGAGCGTAACCCGTGTCAGGGCGGACGGTTTCAGGTTCGCGGCTTCGAGCACCCCCTGTATGGCGTTGACGATGCCACTACTGACATCGGCTGTCGTTGGCCGTTTGGCAGAGGCAACTACAGAGCTCCCCGATACCAGGACTGCGTCGGTGTTGGTACCTCCGACATCTATTCCTAATCGCATGCCGGGTATCCTATCCCGTGCCCGTCGCCAATCGCCCGCTCGAGGTGGGTAGGCCATCGGAGCACGGTGGGTAGTCGCGTGCTATCCTCCCCAGGGGAATGACTGATCCAATCGCGACCAAGTTCTCGCCTCCTGTGCGCGCCGCACATCAAGTGGTCCGCGACGCTCTTCTGCGCCGCCTGGACTCCAGTCGACGCCTCACCCTCATCCACGCCCCCGCAGGGTACGGGAAAACGAGCCTGCTGACGCAATGGCACCGCAGCTTGAAAGAGCGCGGGGTCGAGTGTTTTTGGCTGACTCTGGAGGAAGAGGAAGCCGATGCGGTCCGGTTTGCGGACGCGTTGATGGTTGGGCTCGTAGATGTTCGGATGGGCGAGAACGCACCACTGCGCGCTGCTACCTCGGCCATCGTCAATCGGTTTGTAAAGACACCCGGCGATGTGGTGGTCATTCTCGACGACTTCCAGAGAGCTGAGAGCGACAGCGTCTGCAATTTTCTGCGGGCCCTGCTCCGACTTCTGCCACCGACCGTACATGTAGTGATCTCTTCGCGCGACCGGCCCAAACTGGGTTACGCGGAGCTGGCTGCCGACCATGAGCTGCTGGAGATCGGGTCGCGCGATCTGCGCTTCACGCTGGAAGAAGCCGACACCGTGTTCAAGAGTGTGGCCGGCTCCCCGCTGGCTCCAGACGATGTCTCGCGATTGGTGGAGCGTACAGAAGGATGGCCGATAGCGGTTCAGATGACGGCCCTGTCGCTGCGGGCGGGCCACGATCGTGGCGAGCGGATTTCCGAATTTGCCGGTCCGGACTGGCAGTTGGCCAGTTACCTGTCAGAACAGGTGCTGGCGGGCCTGCCGCCGGATCTGGAGACGGTGATCACCAGTACGGCTGTCCTCAACCGGGTCAACGGCGAGTTGGTCAACCTTCTGTGCAACCGCACCGACGGCCCTTTGATACTCGAGCAGCTCGAGCAACAGGATCTGTTTATCGTACCGCTGGATCCCGAACACGTTACGTACCGCTACCATCAACTCTTCGCCGACATCCTGAGTGCCCGCCTGAAACGCCGCGATGCACAAACGTTTCACCGACTGCACGCCCTCGCGGCTCGTTGGTTTGCCGACCGCAACCAGGTACTCGAAGCAGTTCGACACGCGCTGCTGTGCGAAGACAACGACCTGCTCGCGCAAGTGCTCGATGACGCCGGTGGCTGGCGAATGATCCCGGAAGGAAAAATGGATGCGCTGCTGTCCGGACTGGAGCATCTGCCGGAGCGCGTCATTGCGCAGTATCCCCGTTTGATGTTGGCTCGCGTCTATCGCCTCATCAAGCAAGGTGAAATGGACGCTGCCCGCACTGAATACGATTCATTCAGGAGCTCCGATCTGGCGCCCGGCCTGGCAACCGAGGTCAACCTGGTCGGCGAGGTGCTGGCCGAGTACGAGAACGCGCCGATGCAACTGGAGGATCTGCTGGCGAAGGAAGCCCTGATCCGCAGCCTGCCGTCGCACGATCACCTGATGCTGTCCAACGTGTATGAGTCTCTCGGCAGCAAGTACTGCGAGTGTGGATGGTTGGAACGCGCAATCGAGCCCATTCGCCGGGCACGTTCCCACCACCAGGCACTTCGATCACTGTACGGCGACCTGTTTGCCCGCTTCCTCGAAGCTCGCGTGGTGCTCGCCCAGGGCCGTCTGGATGAAGCCCGGGCCATCCTGGATGAGTCCGCGCAGAGCATTCACAATGCCTACGGCCCGCGCTCCGACCTGGCCGCCAATTGCGCGGCTCACCAGGCAGAAGTGCGATTCGAACAAGGCGCGGTGTCAGAGGCCATTGAGCTGCTGGACTGGGCCCTGCCGCACATGGAGCGCTCGGACGGTTGGTTTGAGGTGTATGCATCCGCGTTCGGAGCGGCGATCCGTGCCGCTTTGGCAACCAACCCTGATGACGTACATGCCGTGATCTCCCGGATGCGCTCTACCGCCCAGCGCCGGCACTTGCGCCAATTGGAGCTCCTGGCGGACATCTACGATGTCGAAGTACCTATATTTGCCGGTCGCTTCGGCGATGCGCAAGCCAAGGCCGACCATGTGGGTATCGATCGGCTTGCGGACAGCATGCGGGAGGAGTTTCCTGTCTACCGGCAGGTTGCGATGGCGGCGGCGGTGTGCCGGATCAAATTGAAGTTGTGTGTGGATGACTATCACAACGCTCTCGGCGAGATCGAAAGCGTGCAGCGCTGGGCGCAACAGCACGGCCACGGCCGGTTGTTGATCACTCTGTCGATCCTGGCCGCCCAGGCCTACGAGCAAGCGGGCAACGAGCGCAATGCCGCGGCCCGCTTCGACGATGCGGTCAGCATGTCGATGTTCCAGGGCTTCCTGGGACCGTTCTTGGACTGCCGCCGCTTTCTGCTGCTGTCGGTGCTGGAGGATGAATCCCAGGGTGTAGGCGCCCATGACACCGATCGCTTCCGTGAAAAGTATCTGCGGCGCCTGCGCCGGCTCCTGCGCAGCACTTCAGTCCGTCAGGGAGAATCCACCATCCTGAGCGCTCCGGAGCTCATGACTCTGCGCCACCTGGACAAGGGCTTCACCAACAAGGAAATCGCCCGGCTGTTGAAAGTGTCACCGAATACGGTGAAGTATCGGTTGAAGTCGCTCTTCGCCAAGATGGGCGTAACCTCACGAAGAGCGGCCGTCCAGATGTCCCGCGAACAGGGTTTGCTCTCAGGGCCACGAGAACGCGAAGCGTAACGCTCCGGTGATTGCCCGGGTGGGAACACCCAGGTGCTCTTCCCACACGAATTCCTCGAACTGGCTGCGGACTCCGTACGCGGAGAGTGGCTGGAGTCTTTTGGCCAACGCCTCGGCATCCCACATTTCATACTTGGTCTCTTCGCGATCACCTACCACGAGCAGCAGGCGAGCAGTTCGGAACGGCGCCTGCGCCAGCCGCGCGGTGAAGTCCCGCTCCTCTTGCAGAATCGAGGAGTTGTTCCAGTAGATTGACGGGCTCGCCGCAATGATGGCCAGGAAGGCGTCCGGGTGTTGGTAGAACAGGTGAAGGGCAAACAGGCCGCCCAGCGAATGTCCGAACAGTGACTGCCGGTCGGGATTGACCGGGTAGCGCTTGGCAACCTCCGGTCGCAACACCTCCAGCAGGAAGCTCGCGAAGCGGTCGTTACCCCCGACCTTCCATTTCTCAAACGGCTTTTCGCTGGCGGGCATGGGGTCTTGCCACGCCGGAGTGAAGTCGTTCATGCGGCGGGCGTAGTCGTACGGCTCCTCTGTGGGGTAGCCCACCGCAACAATCAGTGTGTTGTTGATGTCTTTGTCAGCGAGCTGCTGGAGGCGGCGTTGCTCGGCAAAGCTGGCGAAGATGGTGTTGCCGTCCAGGACATACAGTACAGGGTAGCCCTTCTCGGGCGGTTTGCCCTTGGGGCGGGAGACGAGGATCTTGTAGGGTTCGCCGGTGGCGGATTTGAGGTCCCAGACTTCGGATTCGGGGAGAACGTAGCCCGTTGGCGCGGGCGGCGGTGTGGCCCCGTTTGCGCAGACCGTGAGCAGGAGCGCTGTGAACAATAGCCACCGCGATAATGCATGCATCGTGGGTACCCGCCGGTTGTTGTTTGACCGGCGGTATTGTGCGCCGGGAGGGGGCTGTGGGCGGCGTTTTACCCGAAATAGCGGGCGACTACCCGGCAATGCCCGGGTGTTTCCGCCAGTGCATTCCGTATCGGAATTCAGATCGGGAATTCGACTGTTGTCGTCGGCAAAATGGCACTTTAGTTGCCATTTTGCGACTCAGAATGGAATTTGAGTTGCCATTTTGCGATGGGCTGGTTGCACAGCATCTACATGCGTGGTGTGCATACACGAGCGTATCGCGGCCAGGAGCGGCAACTCATCAACGGCACGTTGTGTATGCCCTGCACTGAATTCCTCACTCAACTTCACCCCGGAAAGTTTCCCGAAGCTTAAACCACCATAGTAACTGGAACATTGCACGGCCGCCCACTGTGCAAGGTTTCAGTACGCGTCAATAGCGTATAGTGGCGCCCGTTCGGGGGTTGGTAAGGGTAAGACCGCCGTCGCGGTCGACGGCGATCTGCAGCGGATGGCGCTCATCCTGGCGCCCTGACAGGTTG
>Ga0247768_1000562_pt1 | contig 13420 bp, 10 predicted proteins | sample UWRJL016104C6_FD_179944 | JGI IMG/M metagenome (GOLD analysis project Ga0247768, IMG submission 179944) | Plant litter microbial communities from Arlington Agricultural Research Station in Wisconsin, United States - UWRJ-L016-104C-6 | ecosystem: Environmental > Terrestrial > Plant litter >... | reverse complement strand
GGAGTTGGCTGATCAGGGCTGCCCCGATGGCCATCGTGAGCACTGCATGCTGCGGGGTGCCCCCGGCCATGGCGTAAATCTCGCCATTGAAGAACTCGTGCTTGACGTTGGCTGTGGCCTCGAGATCGAGGTAGTCGCGAAACGTGTAGCTATGATAGGGCGCCGGCCGCGACACAGGCTCAGCGTAGCACGAGCCGCACAGGCAAGAAGGTGAGGATGAGGAGCTACGGCTCACTGCTGCTCACAACGGTCAATCCTCAACCGAAACTCGCTGCTCTCGCTCCAGGGCAGAAATGAAGTCTGAATGACAAAAACCTGTTCGGCCCGCGCGCTCAGTGGCAAACACGGCGCCAGGCATTGAAACTCGCGGATCTAGTCGGCCGCAGCGAGTGGCGTCACCCACACGCCTACGTCCAGGCTCGATCCGGGCGGGCCAATGAAGGAGCCCTCCACGGGCGGCACGGACTCGGGGAGCCTCGCGACGGCGACGGCGATGTGGTCGGCGCCGACGACCAATCCCGTGGTGGGGTCGAAGCCTTTCCAGCCCGCCCCGGGCAGGAAGACTTCTGCCCAAGCGTGGGTTGCCCCGTAGTTGGCGGAAGAGGGCGGGGTATTCAGGTAGCCGCTGACGAAACGCGCGGCCAGTCCGAAGTGACGCGCCGCTTCCATGAACAGGAACGCCCAATCGCGGCAGGAGCCGCTACCGAGCGAGAGAGTCTGGGCGGGAGTCTGCACGCCGGGCTCTTCGCGCACGCGATAGGAGAGCGATTGGTGGATGTGCGCATTGAGGCGTTGCAGCAGCGCGAAGGTCTGGTTGGGCTCGTTCCCTTGGCGTAGCGCGCTGAGCCAGCTCGCAAGCGCAGCCTGTTCGTTCGCGTTGCGAACCTCAGCAACGATGTAAGGAGACAGCACGGCCGCGTCTTCGGGCGCGTAAGCAAACGGGTAGTCCACCGCATGGTCGGCCAGCAAAAAGTCGAAGGGCGCCTGGTTGTATTGTTGCACGATGACGTGGCTCTCGACCATGAGCTGGATAGCAGGCAGCTCGAACGTCACGACCGCGACGGAGTTGTCTTCCACGTCCCGACTCCAGCGGAGACTGGACGCCGGAGTGGTACGCACGCTGACCGACTCGACGCGAAGCTCATGCCCTTCCCTCGGGCGCAGCCGCAAGGCGTGAGGGCCGAGCTGCACGGTCGTCGTGAAGTTGTAATACGTGCGGTGGAGAATCTCGTAGCGCTGCATGTCTGTGCAGACAGCATACTCCGCGCTCAGCTCCAAGCGCCGCTGCCACGAACCGGGGCTTAGAAGCCGCCCCGGAAGGGCGAGATCTTCAATGGCAGAGCTGATCCGAGAGGAAACGATAGTGTCCGCCCGAATTGTCCGTCCAATACACGACCACATGTCCGCCTCCGCGCACGACGCGCGGCTCGGTCGGGGCACTGGAGCTCGTGCTCACGTCGGCGTCGTCCATGAGCTTACAGGCGTTGTCGAAGCGGTAGAGGTGGATGAGGTTGCTATCCGGTGAGGTCGCGACGACCACGTTGCCATTGGCCGAGTCGCTCACTGCAAGTTGCTGGTTCTGGGGACCGGTGCCGAACGGAATCACGCTCGAGGTGCATTGCGTCGCACCGTTCGCTTTCTTGATCATGAAGCGAAAGCCCACGCCTTCGATCCAGGCAAGTCCGTAGCCGGCGCTGATCGTTTCAAGATCAGCGTACAGCGCGCTGGTCGACAGCTGTTCCGTCGCGCCGGACGCGAGCGTCGCAGAAAGCAAAGCCCAGTTGAGCGTCTTGGGCGAGAACAGCTGCCAGATCACACCCGAGCTGGTGCCGTTGGAAGCGACTTGCGGATTGTACGAATCCCACGTGCCCGAGATGGGAACGTTGACCGTCAGCGGTGTGCCCGACCGAGTCTGCGTAGTGAAGCCGAGATTGCCGGAGGTGGCGCCCGCGAACAGCAAATCACCTTGGCCGCGCGCCGTGACGTCGCCTTTGCCGGGCGAAATGACGTCGACCCAGCAGCAGCTGGTAAAGGCCATCAAGCCCGCGTTGCCGTTCAGCCCGCCAATACCGTTCTTGGCGTAAGCGACGCCAAAATTGCCCAGCTCCACTCCCCAGGCCAGATGCGGGTCGAGGTAGGTCGTGGTCGCCGTCGGCGAGAAGATGGTGCCCGCGCTGACACTGCCCACGCCGGTCGTGGAGATGCTTCCGTAAATGAGACCACCCTCACTCGCCGAGGTGCCGACCACGCCAAAGGTACCGTCATTCACCGCCGCAACCGCGGCGTGGTTGAGGCGCGCCATATTTTGGGTGGCGCCGACCAAGGGCAGCCCGTCAGACATGTCGAGCTTCTTGTCGCAGTCGTTGTCGATGCCGTCGCACAGCTCGGTAGCGCCTGGGAAAATCGCGCCTTGCGTGTCGTCGCAATCGTCACCCGGAGCTGCCGCGCACGCAGTAGTGCCGTGCCCGTCACTGTCGTTGTCGAGCGCGACCTGAACGCAGTTCGTGCCCGCGCAATTCCACTTACAACCTGTGCCCGGGGCATTGCAGGTGATGCCGTCGCCAGCGAAGCCGGATTTGCAGGCGCACGTTTTGCTGCCGGTCGTGTTCGTGCACGTCGCATTGGCGCTGCAACCGCCGTTGTTGGTCGCACACTCGTTCACGTCCGTGCAGGTGACCCCATTGCCGCTAAACCCCGTATTACAGGCGCACGTTTTGCTGCCGGTCGTGTTCGTACACGACGCATTGGCGCTGCAACCGCCGTTGTTGGTCAGGCACTCGTTCACGTCCGTGCACGTCGCGCCATCGCCGCTAAAGCCTGTATTGCAGGCGCACGTTTTACTGCCGATCGTGTTCGTACACGACGCATTGGCGTTGCAACCGCCGTTGTTGGTCATGCACTCGTTCACGTCCGTGCACGTCACGCCGTCGCCGGTGTAGCCGCCTTTGCACGCGCAGCTGTAGCTACCCGCGGTGTTCGAGCAGGTCGCGTTCCCACTGCAGCCGCCATTGTTGCTGGCGCACTCGTTGATATCGACGCAGCCCGTCGAGCCGGTGCCGTTGTAGCCGAGAGGACACCCGCCGCAAGAGAATGAGCCGGGCGCATTCGTGCACTTGACGTGCGAATCGCAGCCGCCGTTGTTGGTCGCGCACTCGTCGACATCGACGCAGCCGGTCGCGCCGCCGCCGTTGTAACCCGACGGACAGTTGCCGCAGGTGTACCCGCCAGGGGTGTTTTTGCAAGTCACCGTCGTGTCGCAGCCGCCGTTGTTGGCGGCGCACTCGTCGATGTCGGCGCAACCCGACTCACCCGTGCCGTTGTAGCCGAAGGGGCAATTGCCGCACACGCGCGCGCCAGGCGTATTGGTGCACTTCACCGCCTTGTCGCAACCGCCGTTGTTGCTCGCGCACTCGTCGATGTCGACGCAGCCCGTAGCCGGAGCCCCGGTGTAGCCGGCTGGGCAACCAGCGCAGGTCGAGGAGCCCGGCGTATTGGTGCAAGCCACCAGAGCGTCGCAGCCACCGTTCAGATTCGTGCACTCATCGATGTCTTGGCAGAGGGTGCCGTCGCTCCGCGGATCCGTGTAACCCGTGGGGCACACGCAGTGCGCATCGGCGTCCGTGCCGGTACAGCTGGCTTCGGCGGCGCAAGTGAGCCCAGCACAGCCGACGATTGTGCCGGGATCACCGCCAACACCTGCCATGTCGCCCGAGCCGTCCCCGCCCATTCCGCCCTCGGCGCTCGACGGCGCACCGCCGGCTCCGGCGCGCCCAGCGCCGCCCGCCTTGCCTGATGCTCCGGCGCTCGTAGCCAGCTCGCCTGCAGCGCCGCCGTCCGAATTGAACTTCCTAGCGTGCTCCGAGCAGGCTGAGGGAGCCAGCGCAGCCACTAGGACAAATATCCAGAAAGCCCCCGAATTCAGCCACGTCTTCATCGGTCGATCCACCCTTGTGCAGGCGAGCGACCTTATATATCACCATCGCGGCGAATTGCCCGCGCGGAGAACAAATTCTTCGCGTCAAGGAGCTTTCAGAATGCCTCAGAACGCGACGGCGCTGCCACTGATGAATAGTGCGCAACTGCCGCCTCACTGCGCCCGAAGTCGCAAGTATGAATCAATCCGGCGCCTTCTCGGCCTTCGCTCATTTGCTAGCCATCCCATTTCTGCTCGCTGCCTGTTCGGGTGGCGATGACGACGCGAGCAAGTCGCTCACCGCTTCCTGCCGTGGCTCATACATTTGCGTGATCGACGGCGAGCCCGTCGATTCCGGGCTGACCAAGACCAACGCGGGTCGTTGCTACCTTGGTAGTTTGGAGCTCGGCCCCGACGGAACCTCGCCAGCCGTCGATGGACGCGCATACACCTGGTCGGGCGACGCGAGCCGAATCGATATTTGCCAAGGCCCGCATTGCTTCTCTTGCTATCCGAGCGGTCCTGCAACGGGCGGTCCTGCATCCGGCAGCGGTGCTGCGCCCGGTAGTCCTGCACCCGGCAGCGGTGCTGGACCCGGTAGTCCTACACCCGGTAGTCCTGCACCCGGCAGCGGTGCTGCACCCGGTACTCCTGCACCCGGCAGCGGTGCTGCACCCGGCAGCGGTGCTGCATCCGGCAGCGGTGCTGCATCCGGCAGCGGTGGTGCATCGGGTAGTCCTGCACCCGGCAGTCCTGCATCCAACGGAGGTGCCTCATCGGGCAGGGCGCCGTCCGGTAGCGGGCCTCAGGCGGCAGGGGCGCCGTCCGATAGCGGACCTCAGGCGGCAGGGGCGCCATCCGAGGGCAGCCACTGAACGGGGTCCAACCCCTGCTGCAGAGCCACTAGCGACGCGCGTCTGATGGCCTCTGAAGCTGCAGCGTTAATTTTCAGATAAAAATACGACAAATGCGCCGTCACAAAGCCTGCCGGCGTCGTCGATCGGTGACAATTCAATGACAACATGAGTATCCCGAGCGGCCTCGTCCGGCAACATGCACTTACCCTTTGCTTTTGCCTGAGCGCTGCGAGTGCCTGCGGCAGCAGCGACGGCGGCTTATCGAGCACCGCAACTGCGGGCGGAAGCGCCGGAGAGTTTGGCTCGCTGACGGCGGGCGCGGGTTCGCTCGCTGGCCAGGGCGGCACGAACGCAGCCGGCACTGGCGCTGGCGGCTCGAGCGCCGGCTCGCCCGCGGGATCCGCAGGTGTGAGCAGCGGCTCGAGCGCCGGCGCGGGCAATGCCGGGTACACGAGCAGCAGCGCAGGCAACGTCGGATCAGCGGGCAGCGCAGGCAACGTCGGATCGGCGGGCAGCGCAGGCAACGTCGGATCGGCGGGCGCGGGCAGCACCACCTCGACCGCGCACTTCAGCTTTTTCGTGACTAGCTTGGAAGCAATTCGACGCGAATCGAAGAACCAAAATGGCTACGGCGGGAACCTCGGTGGTCTCGCCGGCGCAGATGCGATCTGCACGCGCATTGCCGAGGCGGCCGTGCCCGGGTCTGGTGCCAAAGGCTGGAGAGCGTTCCTGAGCACCTCCACGGTCAATGCCATCGAGCGCATCGGGACAGGCCCCTGGTACGATCGCAACGACAAGTTGGTGGCCAGCGATCGTGCGGGTCTGCTGCAAGAGCGGCCCAGCGGCAGCACGACGGTCAATGATTTGCCGAATGAGCTCGGCGTCCCCAATCGAGCGGGCAGCGGCACGGGGATGGACGACAACCACGACACCATCACCGGCTCGAACACTCAGGGCAAGTGGGACGGCGGAGGGACTTGCAGCGACTGGACGAGCGCCACGGGCAGCGACGGGCCGCGCGTCGGTCACTCTTGGCCCGCTCAAAGCGGCAAATCGTGGATCGAAGCCCACACCGCACCTGGCTGCGAGCCGAGCGTCGCCTTGGTCCAAACCGGCGGCGGCACCGGCAACGGCATTGGGAACGGCGGCGGCTACGGCGGTTTCTACTGCTTCGCGCTGAAGCCGTAGCGCAGAGCGCAACACGAACTGCGCTTGGATCGCGCAGCTGCGCTGAGTAGCCTGGCCCAGGATGGACGCTAACCTGACCGGGCGAGTGATCGCGATCGGCGATCTGAACGGCGCCTACGACGTGTTGCTCGATCTCCTACGCGGCACTGGCCTCGTGAACCGTAAGCTCGATTGGACCGGCAAGCGCGACGAGCTGGTTCAGATGGGGGATCTGTTCAACCGCGGGGGCGGTGCCGCGCAGGCGCTCCGCTTGCTGCTCGAGCTCAAAAGACAGGCCCGCAAGGCTGGCGGCAAGGTCACCATCCTGCTCGGCAATCACGAGGTGATGACCGCGCTGCGGCACGAAGGCTACTGTACGGAGGACGAATACCTCACGTTTGCCAGCGCGGCAGAGCGACGTGCTTGGCCAGCGCGGGTGCAGCGAGCGATGTGGCGACTGATTCGCCAGCGACCGAAGGGCATCTTGTTGCCGATCGAGCCACGGCTCGAAGCTTGGAAGATCGAGCACGTGCCGGGGCGTACGGAGCTTCGGCGCGCGCTCGGTCCGCGCGGCGCGCTCGGTCGCGCGCTGCGCGCCCTGCCCGTGGCCTACGTCACTTCGCAGACCTTGTTCGTACACGGGGGCCTCCTGCCCGCTTGGGCAGAGGCAGGTGTCGAAGGCTTGAATCGACAGGCGCGCGAGTGCTGGGCGGCAGCGCGCGTCAATCTTTGGTCCTTGCCTAAAAGGAGCTTGTTTCGCAGCGCTACGGGTCCCCTTTGGGATCGCAGCTTGGTGCGAGGTGGGCCCGAAGCCAACCGTCAACTTCGCGAAACCCTCGAGCTACTCGGCGCCCAGCGCATGGTCATCGGTCACACACAGACCGCCTCGCTGCCGCGCGGTCGAGCAGGGCGGATCCTGGTCACGGGCTCGGGACGCCTGGTCGCCGTCGACGTGGGTCTCAGTTCGAGCGAGCGGGCGGCAAGCGCCGCGTTGATCATCGAGGGCGAGCGCGGTCATGAATGGACTTCCGAAGGCACCCGCTTGCTGTGGGACCGGCAAAGTGCCAGCGCCCAGCGCCGATGAACGGTCACGGGCCCAGGATCAAACACGGACTTCGCCATGTACCCTGTGCCGCCGTAGCCCCCTCACCCAACACGTCGCCGACTGAAGTGTCGGAGCCGAACGTATAGAGCGGCCAGCCATTGTACGCGCTCTGCGGCGCTCCGTCGACCTCCAATCACTGTCGGGAGCCGGCCTTGTCGACTGTCGACATCCGACAGTCGCGGTTACGAGCGTGACGCCTCCCATTCGCGAAGATCGCTTCCGACAGGAACCATCGTCGGCATTCGATCGGTATTTACATTTTCACCAATCCAACGACAACGCGAGCACGAGCGGTCGCTGCCGGTTCTGCACACTTGATCTTTGGACACGGGGAGAGCTTTGGTGAGCGCGTCGCGGCCTGGGATTTGGGATGCCGCGACCCGAACAGAAAAGAGGAGTGGATGAAAAATCTTCGAACGGGCGGGTGGAGGTTTGTTTTGGGGCTTGGGGTAGCGCTAGGCAGCGCTGCGATCTATTCGTGCAGCGCACGATCGCCGGGGGAAGAGGCGATCTCGTCGCAAAGCGCAGCACTCACGGTCAACTCCATCCCATGCGAGTCGTGGTCGCACGCGGTGGTGGCCAACACGGGCAGCGTCACTTTCCTCAATTCACAGGCCACCGTCGATTCCTATCGCTCGAGCTCCGGCGCGTACGGCGGTGCCAACGTGGGGAGTGACGCCATCATCGAAGCCGCGGCAGCCTTCACCAACAACGGAGGAACTCTGAGGGGCAAAGCAATCACGAGCTCACCTGCACACCTCGCGGTCGTGCCCGTGCCGGCTGGCGCGAGGAACTTGCCGTTGGGCTCGACAACGCCGGGCTCCGTCAACATCAACAACGCGAGTGGCAGTATCACGCTCGCGCCTGGAAATTACGTCGCTGCGAACATCAACGTGAACTTCCCAGGGTCGATCACCATCTCGCCTCCGGGCGTGGTTCGCATTTGGGTGACGGGCACGCTCAACCTGGGCGGCAACGAAAACGTCAACGGCTTGCCGAGCAACCTGGCCTTCATGGTCACCAGCTCGGCGACCGTGAACGTGAACAGCGGCGGCAAGCTCTTTGGCCTCATCTATGCGCCAACCTCCACGGTGAACTTGAACTCTCAGGTGTTCGGGTCCGTGGTCGGTGGCAGCGTCACGCTGAATTCCGGATCCGCCGTGCACACCGACAATTCCGCCCATTGCGACCCGTCGAGCGGAGGCGCCGGTACGCCGCCACCGGTTTCGACGCATGCACCACGGAAGTTGCCGCTGCCCCCCAAGACGCTGGGCTGTTACCGGGGAACGGCCAACGGCTGGGTCGCGGTCACGTGTGACCCGAGCTCGAGCTTCAAGCCCGAAGCGGTCAGTCAAAATGCGGTCACCACGCCCAATGCCGGCTCAGCCACGATCCCATTTCAATTCGCGCAGCTGGAGCAAACATTCACTGCGTACCAGTCCGAAGTCGACACCCTTGGCGGGATGACCACGGGCAACAACAGCTTCAGCATTCAGGGAAATACCGTGCCCTTTCCCGGCAACAATACGCCGGCCGGCAGTGTCACGCCCGATACGGACTGGGTGCAATTCGCACTGTCGGCTAGCTCGAGCAGCACGGCCGTGTTCATTCAGACCTGGGACGTCAGTCAGTTCAACCGGGTCGGGGGCGTGTGCCCCGGCAACGTGTGCAGCATCGCCTGCGGCTGCACGACATACGGCATGAGTACCGGGAGTATTCCCACGCGCCCGACTGGATTCACTCAGTTCGATTTTTCGACGGTTGCGGGCTCGGTCTACAATGACACCAACAACCTGCCCGTGATCGGCATGGTGGCTCAATTCAGCTGGTTCGACACCAACAACGATCCCAACAACTTCCGCGGCTTGTACTCGATCGTCGCCCCCGACCAGTACGGTTTGGCGGGCAGGTGGACCGACTTCAGCGGCGCCGTGCTCGGAGCTGGCTCCGGCTCGGCCGCCAACTTCACCAATACGTCCGTGCTGCATCGAACGCTTGCCGGTTCCTGCGCCAACGGCACGCCTCCGCTGCAAGGGATCCCCTGGCCGGGAAACTGCACGGGCTCACCGCAGTTGTTGCCGGCGACGAGAATCACCTCGGTTTCCCCCACTGGCGAGACGAACAATCTCTGCCAGGTGGGAGCATCGACACCGCTCGCCGCTGCCAGTTCCAACTTGGTGTTCTTTCAGGACCTCTGGTCGAGCACGTGCGCGCCTGCGCCCACCTGCATCTCCAACGCAAACCGCATTTTCATTCGTTCCACGGACGAAGACACCGGCGCCAGGCCAATCAACGTCGGTGTCACGCCGTTCTGGGAGAGTCCCGATATCTTCGTAGTGCCGCAAGGAACGCCCGTGTCCGTGAACGGCATCTCGACCGAGACGCTGATCACCCCGGGCAACACGTTCGACGTCTACGTGCGGGTCAACAATGACTTCGGTTGCAGCGCAGTCAACACGGCTCAGACCCTCGTGTACATTGCGGATCCTTCCGCGCTCTCGACCCAGTGGATCTCGATTACCGGCAATCAGTACCAAAGCGGCCCCGGTAATCCGGGCGTCAACGTGCCCGCCGGTGGTCGAGCTCTGCTCGGCCCGTTCTCCTTCCTGGCACCGATGAATGTCGGCGATGGGCATAAATGCCTGCTCGCCGCGATCCAGGCGCAGAACGAACCCGGTCCCGCGGACACGACCAACCCGCTTGCCACATTCCAAGTTGGACAGCGCAATCTGGAGTTCGACAACTGCCACGTACCCATCACGAACGCGACGGCCACGAACGGAACCGTGACGCTGACGATTAGCGCGGTCGGAGCGACCCCGAGCCTCAGCGGAGCGAACAGTCTCTCGGTCACGTTTCCCGACCCGGGCTCGACGTTCTACAACGCTTGGCTGGCGGGATCTGGCACCGCATACGGGCTCTCTCAGGCCGGCGGCCTGACGACGGTGCGTCTGGGTCAGGTCAGCGTCACCTTGGCGCCCATTCCAATCGCTGCCGGTCAGTCCATCACCGCGACCGACCAGGTGACGCTTGGAACCGGCGAATCGCAGACGACGCTCCAGGTACAGGCGACGCTCAAAGACGGCACCGGAACGGTCGTGGTCGCCAACGGCGTGTCGTGCGTCGTGAGTGCCCCGGTCAACCCCGGCTGAGCCGATCGTCACAGCATCAGCAGACAAAAGACGGGGGCACCGGACTTCCCGGTGCTCCCGTCACTCGAGCGGAGCGCAGATGGAGCCCGACGGGCATTGGCCATCTGCAGAGCAACCACATTGATGGGTAGACAGATCACAGATGCCTACGCAATCGGCATTCTCGAAGCACGGCTTGATGAGACCCGGTAGGGCACCGCAGAACTTGTCACCGTCGTCGTCCGCAGCCGAGCAGAAGGCTTTCGGATTGCTGCAGTCGGTGTCCATCAGACAAGGCTCGACACAACGTGGGAAACCCAAGACCGAACGGCACATGCTCTTCGGCCCGTTCGTCTGCGCGCAATCAGCGTCAGCGGTGCAGCCCAGCGAGACACAATGCCGATCCTGACAGTCGAGATTGTTGGGGTATGAGCAGTCGCTGCAACAGTCTGCTTTCGTTGCGCAATAGGGCTCGCACGAGCCCGTGTTTTGTGCGGCTCCAGCGCTGCCAGCCGATGCGCCACTCGTGCCGGCGGCTTCCAGCGCGCCAGCCGCGCCAGCGGTCGACAGCGTGCCAGCCGTGCCACCGGTCGGCGGCGCGCCAGCTGCGCTCAGCTCGCCAGCCATGCCGCCTCCGCCTGCAGGCGAGCTCTGGCGTTCCTTCCCACCGCAGCCGACGACGCTGAAGAGCCCCATGAGTACCCCGAACAGTATTGATCTCATGTCGATGTCGACGCTTACCACCGTTTGCCCCGACATGCCCGGCAGCCATCGTCAATCGAACACCAGCTCAGCGAGCACGGCTGGCCTCACTGTGTCGGCTTTCGTCGATGCTCATCGCATGATTGCTCTCATGCCGGCACTGGTGATTGCCCTTTCAGGTCTCAGCGCCTGCGGGAGCTCGGCTGCGGGCGACGGACCTTACGCAAACGCGCGAGGCGAAGCAGGCAGCGATGGCGGCGGGCGAGCCGCTGGCGGCTCTGCACAGGGAGGCAGCATCAGCAGCGGCGGCATGAGTGGAATGAACGCAATCAACGTGAGCGGAGCGGGCAACGAGACTGCGGGCGGTGCCGGTAACGCTTCTGGGCAAGGCGGGGCGGGCGGCGACACGAGCACCGACGACAGCGGAGCGTCGTCGTGCCCGTTGAACAGGGACTTTGCGCCGCCGTGCAATGCGTTGATCCCTTCAGGGCCTCCGGTAACGAGTACCTGTTCCACCACGGCGCCCCCGCCGGCAGAAGGTGGCACTCCGGTCGACGGCGTCTACGAGCTCGAGACAGCGACTTGGTACGGTGATTGTCAGGACACGCAAACGGTCCAAAGCACGTGGCTCGTGTGCGGCGACCTGTGGGACGTCGCAGTTGCGAGCAACGCGATGGTCACTCGCACGAACTACACTTCGGCTGAGCAAGGAACAGCGGTCACCCTCAACCCCATTTGCGTGTCACAAGGGAGCGCGGCCGGGACGACGCGCGACTTCAGCGTCGCGCCTGGCAAGCTCACGCTCGAGAGTCACCACGGGACCTCGACATTGGTCAATACTTACGCTCTGAAAAAGTAGGCTCGGTTTTCGGGAGGATTCTGTGCGGTACATTGAGTCTGTAGTACGCCTAGTGATTTCGCTGCTGTTGCTCGCGGGCACGGGCTGTAGCAGCTCGAGCGATGACGCCTCGGGTGCCGGGGCCGGCTACCCCAATGCAGCAGGCGCCATGAGCGCGGCTGGTCAAGACAGCGGCTCGGCGGGGACAGACCCGGGCAGCGACAGCGCGGGTGACACTGGCTCGGCGGGCAGCAAGGGCACAGCGGGCGGGACTTCACCTGGCGCGAGCGGCTCGGGCGGCTCTGCTGCGGGGGGCGTCGGCGGCGCAGTCGGGGTTGCGGGCTCCGAGCCCTCGGCGAGCGAACAGTTTGCGCCCATCGCCTCGGCATTTTGTGCGGCCGCTCGAACTTGTTGCAGCGAGCAACATGTCGAGACGACCCTCACTGATTGCGAAACTGAATTTGCCACTCGTCAATCCGCGCTGGCCTCGGTCGACAAGGGCAGCGTCGCGGTCGATCGGGCAGCCCTGGCGAAGTGTTCTGCCGCCTACCAGCAGGCGGCAGCCAACTGCGATCAGAGCGCGCTCCTCAGCGCGTGCAACGGCGTTTTCTTGGGCACGAAGGCCGCCGGCGAAGCGTGCAGCAACGTGTACGAGTGCGCGCGGACCGCGGGACCAATGGTCTGCCTATTCGCGAACGACGCGACCATCGGCGTGTGCAAGCGAGTGCCCCAGGGCAAGGCCGGGGACGCCTGCTTGGGCAGCTGCCCAGCGGGCGAAGACTGCTCTTCGGTGACGGCCGGCACTAGCGATACGAACCTCACTCTGTGCTTCGAGCAGGACGGTCTCTACTGTGACACCTCGAGTAGCAATCCCCTCTGCAAGTCGCTGATCGCCGCGGGTGACAACTGCACGAGCGACGATGCCTGCGGCAGCGCTCGGCTTTGCGACACGACCTGTCAGGCACGCGGGTCGCTCAATGCTGCCTGCGGCGCAGGTTGTCTCCGCGAGCTGACCTGCGGCAACGACGACAAGTGCCACGCGCCGTCACTTGCGAATGGCGGCGTGTGCAGCGGCTATCCGCCCGCCCCCTAGCTGTTTACGCCGCGCTAGGCAGGGCCTGCAAACGCCGTTCACGGGCGGGGAAGCCCCGCCGCTCTTGCTGCGGCGGTGGCCTCGTCGAGGGCGTTCAAGATGCTACGCGCGCGCTGCAGGAAAGCTTCTCCGGAAGGCAAAAGGCGCATGCCACGGGGGGTGCGCGCGAAGAGCGGCGTGCCAATCTCTGCTTCGAGCGCTTGGATTTGGCGGCTGACCGGGGGCTGCGCGATGTGCAGTTTTTCCGCGGCGCGGCCCACGTTTCCTTCTTCTGCAACGGCAACGAAGTAGCGGATCTGCGCGAGGCTCACGGCGGTAGCATACCAAAACGGTATTGGATCGGCGAGCGTTGCCTTTGCATGGTGCTGGCATGGGTATCGAAATCCTGACGCCAGTCGAGATCGTGAAGATGCGCAAGGCTGGGCAGGCGGCGGCGGACACTTTGGCCTACGTGGCTGCTCGCATCCAACCGGGCATCAGCACGGGCGACATCGAACGCTGGGTACGAGAGGACACTGCGCGTCGCGGTGGCACGCCCAGCCAGCTGGGCTACAAGGGCTTCCCGGCCGCGGTCTGCACCAGCCGCAACAGTGTCGTGTGTCACGGCATCCCCC
>Ga0247768_1000561_pt1 | contig 13423 bp, 9 predicted proteins | sample UWRJL016104C6_FD_179944 | JGI IMG/M metagenome (GOLD analysis project Ga0247768, IMG submission 179944) | Plant litter microbial communities from Arlington Agricultural Research Station in Wisconsin, United States - UWRJ-L016-104C-6 | ecosystem: Environmental > Terrestrial > Plant litter >... | reverse complement strand
AAAGGCATCAAAATGACTGTGAACACCCCGAAGCACGCTGCTATCGAGGCAACCATCTTTGGATATTTCCGGGCGCTGAACGATGCCAACATCGACGCGGTACTCGGCCTTTATTCCGAAGATCCGGTGATGTTGCCGTTTCTCCAACCCGCGGTCGTAGGGACCGACGCCGTTCGCGCAAACTATGAAAGCACTTTCCAACTCATCCGCTTTGCGATGCAAACAACAATCCAGGAGCTCGTGGAGATGTCGCCGGAATGGGCCTACGTACGCACTGATACCAGCGGGGTCTTCACACCAACCAGGACTGGAGAGGGCGCTCGGGCTGATTTCCACGAGCTCTTTCTTCTGCGAAAGACGGCCTATGAACATTGGAAAATCGCGCGGTATAGCTTTTCCCCGGCCGGCGCCCTCCCACTCATCTAGTCACCGTATCAACTTCAGTGTCATGACAAGTCCAGATATTAGGCTCAATCGCCGTGCGGTGCTCGCACTCGGTGCCGCGGCGGCGGCAGTATCGTTCGTCGCTCGAGGACGAGTTTGATCAGCTCTACGAGGAGGGCGCTCATCGTCGGCGCATGATGGCGATCGGACTGCACGAACGAGGCGCGCCTACTGTGACCGGCCTGCCTGGCTCTGCGGCGTAGGGGGGATTTGCCGTGTCGATCCTGCAGCGAGCATTACTGCAGCCCGCCCGATGCAAAGATTGTGTCTCCATTGATCCAACCCGACTCGTCGGACGCCAGGAATACCGCGATAGGAGCGATATCCGCGGGCTGGCCAAGACGGCCGAGCGGCGTGGAGGCAATCATCTGCCGTTCCATGTCGGTGCCGAGGAAACCTACTTGCTCGGCACCTTCGGTCACCGTCGGGCCGGGGGCGATTGCATTGACACGAATCTTCCTCCCGCCGAGTTCTTTGGACAGAACGCGGGTGATCGTCACCACTGCGCTCTTCGTGGCGGTGTAGAGGGAAGAACCCGGTCCATTGAGCGAAACACCGGCCGTGACGATATTGATCACGCTGCCGCCCGTTGTGCCGAAAGTCTTTATCGCCTCCTGGGTCGCCAAGAAGACCGACAGCACGTTCGAATTGAAATGTTGGTGGAAGTCCTCCTCGGTAACCAACTCGAACGGTCCAAACTTGTAAATGCCGGCGTTATTGACCAGGACGTCGGGCTTGCCGAGGTTCTTCGTAGTTGTCTCGAACAGCCTCTTCACGTCGGCCGCCTTCCTAACATCCGCTCGAACGGCGATTGCCTGGCCGCCGTTGGCGGCAATTTCAGCCACCACACGCTCAGCCGCATCTTTGCTCGATGCATAATTGACGACCACCGCCGCGCCGGCGGACGCGAGCGCCTTCGCGATTGCCGCCCCGATACCCTTCGACGCGCCGGTAATGATCGCCACCTTGCCTGCCACGCTGTTCATCATTTGCTCCTGAGTTGGTGCATGTAGGCAATCTAACAATTGCATGGGTGCGAATAAACCAGCAAAATACCACCAGACTATTTACTTATTTGCAATAGTGGAAATATGGATATTTTTGCCGGCATGCGGGTATTTACCGCCGTGGTGGATGCGGGAAGTTTTGCAAGCGCCGCGGACAAACTCGACCTTTCTCGTGGCATGGCCACGCGGTACGTAAATCAGCTCGAGGCGCACCTCGGCATCCGGCTGCTCAATCGCACGACGCGCAAGTTATCCTTGACCGAAGCGGGGGCCGACTACTATCAACGATCGACGCAGATACTGTCGATGGTCGAGGATTCGGAAGCCGCGGCGGCGCGTCAGGTGTCTGTCCCTCGCGGCACGTTGCGGGTTGCTACGTCCGTGGCATTCGGGGTTCTCCAAATGGGCAGTGCCGTGACCGCATACCTGAAGCGATATCCGCGATTGCACGTGGATGTCGCCTTGAATGACCGTGTCGTTGACTTAGTCGAAGAAGGGTTCGATCTTGCCATACGGATCGGCCCGCGCGTCGATCCTGGCTTGGTGGCCCGCAAGATCGCCGGCATGCGCATCGTTGTATGCGCATCTCCCGCGTACTTGAAGAACCATGGAACACCCAAGGATCCTGCGCAACTGGTCAAACACAATTGCCTGACCTATTCCTATTCATCGCAGGAAAGCAATTGGCCGTTTGTACGAAAGACGGTTGAGCGGACGGTGGTCGTCTCGGGCAATCTGAGAGCCAACAATGGGAACGTCCTCGTGAGTGCCGCAATGGAGGGGCTTGGCATCATTCGCCAGCCAGCATTTGTTGTGGCAGATGCCCTGCGGAAGAAAACCTTGGTTCCAGTGCTCCCGGATTGGTCCGCGGGCGAGCACGCCGTGTCTGCGGTCTATCCGAATCGGCAATATCTTCCACCCAAAGTGCGCACATTCATTGATTTTCTGGCGGAGCGTTTTGGCCGGGAATCTGAGTGGACGTGACGCCCCGTCGCACGCCGTTGGTTCGTCGTGCCCCGGTTGGTATACGTGCGGAAATCGGGAACCTTCGCGCGGATATAGGCGTGCGCGTCGTCCAAATTTCCAGCCCATCACGGCGACGGTTTGCGCTGCTGCAGTAGCGACGGCTCGGCGCAGTGAGCCACCGGCAGGCTGGTCAACACCCGGAGCATTTTCGGCCGATATCGTTTGGGTCTATTGGTGCCCAACAATTGGTCTACAATCAAATTAACATTTCTCGCGCCGGGCGACCGCGCTGTACCGAACATGAGCTTTGATGCGTCCACTCGAGGGGCCATAGGATCCGTGGACACTGAGTTCGCAGGCGAAGTGTGGGCTGAGAACCCTGATGCAATTCTGGCAATCGCGCCCGATGGACGGCTGCTGCACTGGAATCGCGCTGCACAAGATATTTTCGGATATACCTGCGCCGAGGCGCTCGGGCTCAGCATGACCGATCTCATCGTGCCGCGCGATCGAGTTGCAGAGGAAATGAAAATACAGACGGACGTGATTGCGGGCGCAGTTGCAATATATGAGTCCGTTCGCAAGCGCAAGGATGATTCGTTGGTGCACGTCAGCATCTCGAGCAAAGCCGTCCTGCATGCGGATGGCAGCCTGCGGTATATCCTTTCCACGAACAAGGATGTCACTCACCTCAAAAGCTTGCGTGACAGCAAGCTGGTGGAGTCCAAGTTTCGCGATCTACTCGAGTCCACACCCGACGCCATCGTAATGGTGAATGTAACCGGTCGCATCGTGCTCGTGAATTCGCAGGCCGAGAAAGTTTTCGGATTTGACCGAACCGCACTCGTTGGCAAGCCGGTGGAAATGCTGTTGCCGGAGCGCTTTCGCCTCGGTCACAATGCACATCGCGCCAACTATTTCTCACAGCCGCGCACCCGCACGATGGGTGCCGGACTCGAGCTCTATGGTTTGCGAAGCGACGGCGATGAGTTTCCGGTCGAGATCAGCTTGAGCCCCCTTGAAACTGAAGAGGGCACCATGGTCATGAGTGCCGTCCGCGACATTACCGATCGTAGGAAAGCCGAACAGAAGTTTCGCGGATTGATGGAGTCCGCCCCGGACGCCATGATCATCGTCGGGCGGGACGGTAAGATTACCCTCGTGAATTCTCAGGCCGAGCGGCTCTTTGGCTATCAACGCGCGGAGTTGCTTGGCCAGTCCGTAGAGTTATTGGTTCCAGATAGATTTCAAGGGAAGCATCCCGGCCATAGAGGCGAATTCTTCGCCCAGCCCACGCCCCGCTCCATGGGTGCCGGAATGGAGCTGAAAGCACTGCGCAAGGATGGGTCCGAGTTTCCAGTTGAGATCAGCCTCAGTCCTCTGGAAACCGAGGAAGGCACCCTGGTGATGAGCGCAATCCGTGATATCAGTGATCGCGAGCAGGCGGAGAAAAAATTCAAGGACCTGTTGGAAGCGGCACCCGACGCAATGATCATTGTCAATCGCAGCGGAGAGATTGTGCTGGTGAATACCCAGGCCGAGCGGCTTTTCGGTTATCCGCGCTCGGAACTGCTGGGCCTGCTGGTAGAGATGCTGGTGCCGCCGCGGTACCGCGAGAAGCATCCCGGCCACCGAACTCACTTCTTCTCGCGGCCCCGTGCGCGGTCGATGGGCGAGGGGCTGGAGTTGTATGGATTGCGCAAGGACGGCTCCGAGTTCCCGGTCGAGATCAGCTTGAGCCCGCTCGAAACCGCAGATGGTATGTTGGTTTCCAGTGCTATTCGGGACGCTACGCAGCGCAAGCGGTACGAGCTGGCTTTGCACGAGGCAAATCGGTTGAAGAGCCAGTTCCTCGCCAACATGTCCCACGAGTTGCGTACTCCGCTCAATGGAATAATCGGATTCTCCGAATTCTTGATTGATGGAAAGCCCGGCTCGCTGAACGCAACGCAAAAGGAATACTTGGACGATATCCTGAATAGCGGACGACATCTTCTGCGGCTGATAAACGACGTGCTCGATCTTTCAAAAATCGAGGCCGGCAAAATGGAATTGTGGCCGGAGACCTTCCTGGTTCAACAAGCGTTGGAAGAGGCTTGCTCGGTAATTATCCCGCTCGCCACGAAGAAGTCCATTTCCGTTCGGCAGAAGATTGCGGCGAAATTGCTCAGTGTTACGTTGGATCGGCAGAAATTCGTGCAGGTGCTGTTAAATCTGCTGTCGAACGCTGTGAAATTCACGGACGATGGCGGCGCGGTACAGATTGATGTCGATTACGAGGGCGCCGCCAATCTTCGCCTGCGCGTTCGCGATAATGGAATCGGTATCAGCCCCGGCGACTTCGCGCATCTGTTCGTGGAGTTTCAGCAACTCGACTCTGGTTCGGCGCGACGCTTCGGGGGGACGGGACTCGGACTCGCCCTGACGAAGAAAATAATTGAATGTCAGCACGGTAGGATCAGCGTGATCAGTAATCTTGGGCAAGGCAGTACGTTTACGGTCATTCTGCCGCTTCCGGCCGGCGCGCCGGATCTCGTCCCATCCGCACCTGGTGAGTTGTGAGTCACATTCTCATTGTCGATGACAATGTAGTAAACCTGAAGCTGGCTACCCGCGTTCTGGAAGCCGCCGGTTTCTCCATCAGCCAGGCCACCGACGCAGAGCAGGCGCAACAGATGCTTGCTGAGTTCGTGCCCGCCTTGATCCTGATGGATATCGGCTTGCCGGGAATGGATGGCCTGTCTTTGACGCGGAAGCTGAAGGCGGATGAGAGATTCGAACATGTTCCGATCGTCGCGCTCACCGCATCGGCAATGAAAGGCGATGACCAAAAGGCGATCGACGCCGGCTGCGAAGGTTACATTACCAAGCCAATCGATACGCGCGAGCTCCCACGTCAAGTCCAGACCTACCTGGATTCGAAGCCTCGGTCTGCGAGCCGCAACTGAAGGTGGCCGGCGGCACGCAATTCAGCAAACTTCGCGCACTCTACGCTCACACGCCCGGTCATGCGAGTTACGAGACCTCGGGCCGCTGACAACTCACCCGAGCGCGAAGATTGATCTTCCGCAGGGTGTTAGATCTCGTGTTAGCCGGTGAGGCACTGAGTTTCGCCACCCAACTTCACACCAGGGTGGTGGCGAGGCTCGGAGCATTCGCTGTGCATGCTGTGCTTCGGGCGCAGTTCGTTACGGAAAGGCGCTTTGATCCTCAACACCGCCATCGTGTGGCGGTGCAATGCTCGTGACTCGCGCTATGACTGAGGATCAAACCCGGTACCGAGCCATATCCGGCGGAAAGTGCGGTATGTGACACGGGAATGGGCCTGACTTCTCTTTAACATACATACACCGGTAAAACTCTGTCGGGGTAGCGAAGGGAAATGACGCAACGCGGGCCGATGGCTCACCGACCGAACAGTCCGCACAGCGCACGACGAAGCTGGAGGCTGCGCGTGCTCGGCTGAGCACTGCCGGCCAGCCAACATGACGGGCTATTATAACCTGAGTCTCGTCGCGCTCTCGCTGGCGATCGCCACGATTGCCTCCTACACGACGCTGGATCTCGCGAACCGCGTGAGCGCCAACGCTTCGACTCCGCGCAAAGCCTGGCTGTGGCTGGCGGCCGGCGCCATCTCGATGGGCACGGGTATCTGGGCCATGCACTTCATCGGCATGCTCGCCTTCCATCTGCCCATCCCTATCGCGTACGACGTGGGGATTACCGGCGCCTCGATGCTGATCGCGATCGCGGTCTCCGCGATCGCGCTGTTCGTTCTGCGCCAGCCCCGAGTCACGACCCGAAGTTGGCTGCTCGGCGCAACTTTCATGGGTATCGGCATTTCCGCGATGCATTACAGCGGCATGTTGGCGATGCGGATGCTGCCGGCGATCCAGTATGACCCCCTGCTGTTCATCACCTCGGTTCTGATCGCAACGCTGGCGGCATTGGCCGCGCTGTGGATCGCACTCAAACTGCGCGGCAATGTCTCACGATTTGTCATTCCGGCGAAGCTGGCGAGCGCGGGCGTGATGGGACTCGCCATCACCGGAATGCATTATACGGGGATGGCGGCGGCGCAGTTCGCGCCCGCAAGCGTCTGTCTGGCAGCGGTCCGCGGTGGCCTCCAGAATACAACTATTGCGATCATCATCGGGTGCATCGCGATGACCATCCTCAGTCTCACAATTGTCTTGGCCACGCTCGATGCTCACTTTGCAGCGAAGAACGAGCGGCTCGCCGCTTCGCTGCAAGTCGCAAAGGACGCCGCGGATGCCGCGCTTCGCGAGAACGAAAAGATCACCGCGCAGTTGCGGGCGGCGCAGAGTGAGCTGCTCGGCGCCGCTCGACGGGCGGGCATGGCTGAAATCGCCAACAGCGTGTTGCACAATGTTGGCAATGTGCTCAACAGCGTCAATGTCTCGGCGCAGTTGATTGAAACCCGGGTACGAGAGTCAAAGACGGGCGGCATCGGTCAGGCCGTCCAGCTCATGAGCGAGCACGCCGCGCAGCTCGGGGATTTCCTGAGCAATGACCCCAGGGGGCAGCGTCTGCCCGGTTATCTGGGCAAGCTGGCGGAATCTCTGGCCGCCGACAAAAGCGCCGTATTGGATGAGCTGTCCGCATTGACACGCAGCATCGAGCACATCAAGGAAATTGTGGGAACCCAGCAGTCGTATGCGGGAGCCAACAGTATTCTCGAGCCCGTGCGGATCGATGAGCTGGTGGAGGATGCGCTGCGCATGGCCGCAGGCGCGAAGAGCAGCACCCCTGTAACCATTATCAAGGACCTTCAGCCCGGCCCCGCCGTGCTGCTGGACAAACATCTGATGTTGCAGATTCTCATCAATCTGATCACCAATGCGCGGCAGGCCATGGACGGCGTACCCGAGCGGCCACATGAGATCCGCATTGGGTCTGAATTCGCAGGGGCCGATGAGCGGCGACTGCTCATTCGCGTCGCGGACAATGGCGAAGGCATCGAGCCTGACACTCTGACGCGGCTGTTTGTTCACGGCTTCACTACACGCAAGGCCGGGCACGGATTTGGTTTGCACAGCAGCGCCCTCGCCGCCAAAACACTCGGCGGCACACTCACCGCTCACAGCGAAGGGTTGGGGCATGGCGCGGTGTTTACCCTCGAAGTTGCGGTGAAGGGACGGGTGGAGAGTCATGAATACGCTTGAAAATCGGCGCGTGCTGCTCGTTGATGACACGCCGGCGATCCACGAAGATTTCCGGAAGGTTCTCGCAAAACCGGCGCCCGCAGCGGCTCTGGATGAGGACGAGGCGCTGCTCTTCGGCAGCAAGACCCGCGCGGTGTCGGTCTGCTTCGAGATGGATTCGGCATTTCAGGGCTTGGAAGCCATTGAAAAAACGCAGGCTGCCCTGCAAGCGGGCCGACCTTACGCCATGGCCTTTGTGGATATGCGGATGCCACCGGGCCTGGATGGGGTGGAAACGGTGGAGGGTTTGTGGAAAGTAGACCCGGAGTTGCAGGTGGTGCTGTGCACGGCCTACTCGGACTACTCCTGGATGGAGGTTCTGAGCCGGCTCGATGTACGAGACCGCCTGCTGATTCTGAAGAAGCCGTTCGATCCGATCGAGGTCTATCAGTTTGCCAATTCGCTAACCACTAAGTGGATGACTTCCCGGCAAGCTGCCTTCAAGATGGACACGCTCGGGCGGGCGGTCGAGGCCCGGACCCGGGAGCTGTCGGACGCCAACATCATCGTGCAGAACAGCCCGGTCATACTGTACCGCCTGCGTGGTGAGCCATCATTTCCGCTCATTTACATATCACACAACATCACGAAGCTCGGGCACGATCCGCAAGTCCTGCTGGCCTCGCCGCGCTGGGCCGAGCGTCTCATTCACCCCGAGGATCAGGCCAAGGTTGGCGAGGCGATGGGACGCGTGTTGGAGAAGAACGCACAAGGCGCTTCTATCGAGTTTCGCCTGTGCACGAACGCAGGAACCTGGCGTTGGGTGGAGAATCGCTACGTCCCGGTGCGTGACCAGGAGGGGCGCCTCATTGAAGTCGAAGGGATCATCATCGACGTTACCGAACGAAAAGCCGCCGAGGACCAGATTGCGCAGCTTGCACGAACCGACGGGCTCACGGGCCTCGCCAATCGCTCCAGCTTCATGGAGCGCTTGCGGCAGGTGTTTGCGGCCTGCGGGCGCGGCGCCAAGCCCTTTGCCATCCTCTATCTGGACCTCGACAAGTTCAAGTCCATCAATGACACGTTCGGCCATCCGGCGGGCGACTTGCTGTTGCAACACGTGGCCGAGCGTTTGAAACACTGCACGCGTGAGAGCGACCTGATCGCGCGTCTCGGTGGCGACGAATTCGCGATTGTGCAATGCGAGATCCGCGAGCCCGCCAATGCCGGTGAGCTCGCCAGCAAGATACAGGAGGTGCTCGCCGGGCCTTTCAACCTCAATGGCACTGACGCTCATATCTCCGTCAGCATCGGTATATGTCCCTACGAATCTGACATTGCGGATGCCGATGCGATGTTGGCGCAAGCGGACCGGGCGCTGTATCGCTCAAAGGAGGAGGGCCGCAACTGCTACCACTTCCATTCGGACGATCTGGACCAGGCAGTGCTCGAGCGTGTGACGCTCGGCAGCGAATTGCGCCGGGCCATCCAGGCAGGCGAGTTGGAGCTGCAATACCAACCGCAGGTGGAGCTGTCAGGGTACAGCATCGTCGGGATGGAGGCGTTGGTACGCTGGAATCATCCACGCAAGGGTCTCCTGGCAGCCGGTGTTTTCGTTCCCATTGCGGAGCGCACCGGCATCATTGTGGCACTCGGGAACTGGGTGCTCGACCAGGCTTGCCACCAGATGCGGCTATGGCGGGATGCCGGACTGACAGTGCCGCTGATGGCGATCAATCTCTCCCTGATGCAGCTTCAGCGCGGTAACGAACTGATTCGCGATGTCCTGGCGACGATCGGGAAATGGGGCCTGTCCGCGTCGGACCTCGAGTTCGATGTGACCGAAGCCACTCTGGCGCAGCTCAAATGGAGTCAGAACGAAGTTCTGCCCAAGCTTCGCGAGCTCGGGGTCCAGATCGCGATTGACAACTTCGGCAGTGAATACTCGTCATTCGACTATGTCCGTGCGTACCGCATCAACCATCTGAAGATCGCCCAATCCTTCATCAGCCGAGCCTGTACCGACCCTGGCAGCGCGGCGACTATCAGTGCCATAGTCAGATTCGCGCGTGACGTGGGGGTCGGGGTCATCGCTCAAGGAGTTGAGACAGAGGAGCAACGGCTTCTGCTCTCATCAACAGATGCCCATGCGCAAGCCCAGGGGTTTCATTTCAGTAAGGCAGTGGGCGTTGAGGAGGCTGCGGAGATGCTCCGCCGGGGGCACATAGAGATGCCGGACGCGAGTAAGGAGGCCCGTGTCGCGTGAGCGGTGTGAGTCATGGCTTCCAGTACGCTCAGGTAGTTACTGATTTGGCGGCGGGAATGACCACCTTGATTGATTCGGCCAGTAGTTCGGGTCCGAAATTGCGGGCTCGCTCCAGGAACAGACTCGTCACCTCGAAGCCCCGCGGCACGAGCAGGGTACCCAGGTGGGTCCGGATGTCCTGCATGATCACCATGCCCGGTTGCACCGATTTGAGGGCGATCACGCGCGCCTCGTTCTTTCCTGAGCCGGCTCCGAGATGCTTGGCGAACTGCTCAATCAACTGTTCAGTGAATCGGGGTGCGCGCCGGCGTAAGGTCTGAACCGCCACATCGATGGAGTGTCCCTGGGTTATGAGCACGTCGTACTCCAGCACCAGGTCGAGGATTCGTACACCGAGGCCAATGGTCCCATCGCCGAGCCGTGCGATCTGCTCGTCGGTCCACTTGAGCGCCGCCAGAATCTGAATTACCGGGTCCAATCGTGGAATGTTTTCCAACAACGCCATGGCCACATCCGGTACGCCGCTCGCCAGAGTCTTCTCCGTGGACGTAAGCGGCTCGCCGCTGTAGATTTTCTCGACGAGCTCTGCCGGCAGCGACAGGTAGCCGATCTGCGAGAGCATTGCGGCGGCCTCGAGCTGCCAGAAATCCCGGCACTTCACGGTGTCCGCAAGCTCCATGGCCAGGCGCTTGACCCGGCTCGCACGGCCGAATGCGGCCGGATTCGCGATTGATAGAACATCAATGAGCGCTTTGATACAGCCGATCAGGGTCTCCTTGAGGATCGAGCGTTCCGCGTTGACCAAGCGGTTCTGCAGGACGCCGGCCTCAACGGCCTCCTTGAGCTGATCGGGCGGACACGGTTTTGTCAGAAATCTGAAGATGCGGGCATTGTTGACGGCCGCGATGGCGGCATCGCGGCCCGGTTCACCTGTCAGCAGGATACGAGTCGTGTCCGGATAAACGCTCAATACGTGTTGCAGGAACGTGGCGCCGTCCATGCCGGGCATGCGCATATCGGAGACAACCACCGATGCGCCCCCCAGCTTCTTGAGGGCCTTCAGCGCTTCATCCCCGCCGAGCGCCGTATGAACTTCGTAATCCTTGCGCAGATGCAGGACCAGTCCTTCGACGACGCGCGCTTCATCGTCCACGCAGAGTACCCGGGGGCGATTCTGGAGGCTCATGCTGCAATCTCCGATGATTGGGTGATATCGGCAATCCGTCGTTTGGCCTCGGTCCAATCGAATGGTGCCTGGACGGCGACGAGGTAATTTTCGTCGAGCTTCGGATCAGGCGGAACATCTGTTCCGAATGCCGCCTCATCGCCCGTTGGTGCGAGCGACTGGCCGATGACAATCGCCGCCAACACATCGAAGCTCGAATGTGCGACGCGCTCGGGCTGATGGTGATGTGCCACGGCTTCGACCACCGGGTAGGGCAGTCCCCAAATCCCCAGCAGATACGCACCGATTTCGGCGTGTGATGCGCCGATGATCTGCGTCTCCGCGCAGTGCAGCGGAATCCGGGTCGCGACGGCCAGCTCGACCGCGCATCGCAGCTCGTCCGGACATTCCTGGGCCAGGATCCAATAACCGATGTCATGCAGCAACCCGGCCAACATGGCGTCATCGGCCAAGGGGGTCTTTGCGGTGAACGCGCCGGCGGCTGCCGCAACCGTGTGGGCGTGCTGCTGCAATTTCTTAAAGTCCAGCCCGGCGCACGCACCTGCCGGCCACTGTGAAAATACCCCGACCGACAGGGCGAGGTTGCGAATCGTCTGGAAGCCCAGATAGCTCACCGCCTGTTCGATGTTGGAAATTCTTCGGGACAGTCGAAAAAATGCCGAGTTGACAATCTGTAGCACGCGAGCGGCGAGCGCCGAATCGGCTGTAACGAGCGCTGCGACTTCACTGAGGGTCACGTTGTCGTTTTGCACGATCGACTGAAGTGCTACATAGATGCCCGGGAGCGAGGGCAGCTTGCGTATGCGGCCTACGATCTCGCGCAGGCGCGGCTGGTTCAGCAGCTCGTGCAGGAGCAGGCATCGGTCGATTACATTTTCGAGTTGTTGCGGCTGGCAAGGCTTGCTCAGGTACTGGTGAGCGAGCGATACGAGGTGGGCAGCCTGGTCGAGCTCGGAAGATCCAGATAACACGATGCGGATCGCCTGCGGCCAGCGCGCGCTCACGACCTCCAACAGCTTCGATCCATCCATCACCGGCATGCGCATGTCCGTGACGATGACGTCATACGGGCGCGCTTGCATTTGCTCGATTGCCTGCGCGCCGCTATTCACGAACTCCATGCGCCATTTCGTGTGCAGACGGTGCAGCCGTGATCGAAGCCCGTCCAGCACCGGCTGCTCGTCGTCCACGAAAAGAATGCTCTTCATGCGGCCCTCGCAGTGGAACGCCCGTGAATGGGAAGTCGCAAGTTGCAGTCATCGACGACTAGGAGTGGGTGCTCGCCGACCGAGTGTCATTCAATCGATACCTGAGCACAAGGTTAGAAGCTGACACTGGCAGGAGTCTGCGATGTGCGCCGGTTGGCGAAGTGTGCGCCGCATGGCGGAAAACATGTACTGCAGAGCACCAACACAGAACTTCTGCAGACACGTGGGCGGCGCCCTGCGCGAAGCTGACATTGTAAGAACAGAGGCAACGTCGATAGAGTGCCGCGGCCTCGTCGGCTTTTCGGGGTGGAGTCCTTCAGTGCGGTGCAGCGTTGCCGGCTGACGCTACCATTGGAGATCGAGCGAAGTGAAAACCGAACAGTTGATGTGGAATCTGGCCCGCGGTTGGCATTCGAATGCCGAGGTGCGCCGCGACGCGCAACTGGTGCTGTACTTCGGGAGTACCGAGGCGGTCGCATCTGAAGCCTGGTATGGCGAGCTGCGTGCACGGTATCCCGACGCACACCTCGTCGGATGCACTTCCGGCGGTCAGATACAACGGGCCGGCATCAGCGAGACCGGCATAGCGGCCGTGGCGGTCCACTTTGCGGCAACGCGATTGCGTCTGGCGACAGAACGGGTCGTTGATTCCTCCCAGTCCCATGTCTACGGCGCTGCGCTGGGCCGCCGGTTATCCGCCGAGGACCTGGTGGGAGTGTTTGTTCTTTCCGATGGGTTGAAAGTCAATGGCAGCGAGTTGGTAAGTGGGCTGCTTTCACAGCTCGACAGCGCCGTGCGTATCAGCGGCGGACTCGCCGGCGATGGTGCGCGCTTCGCCGAAACCCGCGTAGGTGCCGATTCACAACCTGAGCCGCGCACTATTGCCGCGATCGGCTTCTACGGCCCGGCGGTGCGCTTCAGTTGCGGCTCAGGAGGGGGCTGGGACGCATTTGGAGTTCCACGGCGGATCACCCGGTCGGCGGGCAAGGAGCTCTTCGAGCTCGATGGCAAGCCCGCGCTCGATTTGTATGAGCGGTATTTGGGCGAGGAGGCGCAAGGGCTGCCGGGTACGGGGCTTCTGTATCCATTGAAGATATGGGATCCGGAGAGTCCGTCGCACGATGTTGTTCGCGCCGTTCTCGGCGTTGATCGGGAAGCCAGGTCGATGACCTTTGCCGGCG
>Ga0247768_1000560_pt1 | contig 13423 bp, 12 predicted proteins | sample UWRJL016104C6_FD_179944 | JGI IMG/M metagenome (GOLD analysis project Ga0247768, IMG submission 179944) | Plant litter microbial communities from Arlington Agricultural Research Station in Wisconsin, United States - UWRJ-L016-104C-6 | ecosystem: Environmental > Terrestrial > Plant litter >... | reverse complement strand
CCCACCACGCTGACCCCCAGGTCGGTGAGGTCACGCCCGGCTTCGCCGAAGTCGTGATGCAGGACGTCGTACCCGATCTCCACGCCGCCGTACGCGACTTTCGCGCCGAAGCCCTCGTAAGTGCCCGGAGCCACCGGGACCTCCCACGGCCCCGGCTGGGTGACGGCGGGGTAATCGCCGGTGGCGATATTGCCGAGGTTCTTCAGCGACGAGCCCTCGTAGTACGCGGAGTGCGCTTCCAAGATGGGCTTGCCGTCGTCGGTGTCGAAGCTGTGCGCGCCGAACTTCGGGTCGTAGGGCCCGGTGTCCGAGCCGTCGTCGGTGAAGTAGCTGCCGTTCGTGCCTTGGATGACGGGGTCGTGCTCGTTGCCGCCCGCCCAGACGTGGCCTGGGCCCGCCGAAAGCTGGGCCGCGCTGGACGCACCCGCACCGGGTGAGCCGACGAAGGCGATGTCGTCCGCGGCGAGGCCGTGCATGCCCGCGTAGCCGACTGTCGCGGCGCCGTAGCTGTGGCCGATCACGGTGACGTGCTGACGCGGGACGTCGGCGGCCGCGCGGTAGCCGTCGACGTCGTCGACCAGTCGCTGGGCCCCCTCTTTCGCGCCGACGTCCGAGGCGACGGAGGTGTCCCAGTCCGGAGCGTCGTAGCCCAGCCACGCGATGGTGGCGTTCCGGCAGCCGGGGTGGGCCGCGTCCATCTCGCCTTTCAGGGCGGAGGCCTGGCTGGTGAAGTCGCTGCCGATCGTATTGGCCGTGCCGGGGACGGTGATGGCCACATTGGTCGCCGTGCCGGGGTTTCCGAACGCGACGGCGAGGGTGCCTTCCTTCCGGCCGGGGCCGTCCGGCGAGTACGAGAGCACAAAAACCTCGCCGCCTCGTTTGTCGGCGTGGTCGTTCAGGTTGCGGGCGGCGGCATCGGCGTTCTTCCGCCGCCGGTCGGCTTCCGCCTTCGTGTTGAGCAGACCCGAAAGTCGCGGATCGTTCTTTTCCCGCATCGCGTTCGTGTCACCGGGGTCGACGCCCAGTTGCGCGGCGCGAGCACGGACCTGGGTGTCCAGGTCCGCCGCTTGGGCGGCGAAGGTCTGCTGGTCCGCGCTGATGCGGTGGCGGTTGGCGACGTCGAGGACGTCGGCGGGCAGGCCTCGAAGCTGCCCCAGCCGGTCGTAGCCGGTCTCCAGCAGGTGATCCCGTTGCGCCTGGGTGAGCGACTTCCACCACCGCGCGACGGCGCGCGGGTCGGCCGACGGCGATGGAACGGCTTGCGGCTGGGTGCGCTGCCAGGCTCCGGTGGTTCCGGCGATCTCCCCGAAAGCGGGCCTGACCTGTGCGAGTTTGGCGATGTTGGCCCGCAGGACCAGGTCGTAGCCGTCCCGCAGCTCAGCTAGTTGCGCGCTGACACGCTGGTCGAAGGCCGAGGTGTCACCACCCGCGAGCAGCGGGCGGCACTGCCGGTAGAACCGGATCAGTTCGTCGGCCGAGGCCCGCATGGTGCTGTACGCCTTGGACGCACTGTCGATCACCTGGCGGGCGACATCCAGCCGGTCACGCGCGGAGCCGATGGCCGTCGCGGTCTTGGCCATCCGGTCCGTGAAGGCGCCCGCGCTCTCGCCGCTCCAGCCGTCGACGGCACGCCTGCCCGCCGCGGCGTCGGTGCCCGCCAGGTCGAGCTTGCCGATCGCCCGCACGAGTGGGTCGGCGGAACCGCCGATCCGGTTCGCGTCGCCTGTCGCGAGTTTCGCGTAGATCAGCTCCGGGTGCGGCTCGGTCACGATCGGCCCACTTTCCGGACCCCGGCCGTGTTTTGCTCCTCGGCCTGGCGATAGGCGTCGACGCCTTGAGTGAGTCCGCCCGCGGCGTCGTCGATCCAGGCCGAGCCGTGGTCCAGGTCCGTGCCGTGGCTTCCGGCGAACTCGCCGAAAGCGGCGGCGAAGGCTTCGGCGGCGGGCACGTCACCCAGCGCCTGGGCGTTGATCTGGGCTCCGTTCAGCAGCCCGGCGGCCTCGCCGACCAGATCGGCGGCGCCGTAGATCCTGGGCGCGCCCGCCCCCAGCACACTCGGATCGACCTCGAAACCGGTCACTCTCGTCCTCCCCAGGCAGTCCGGATCACCGCGCCTCTGACGAAAATGCCTGATCAGCGGTTCCCTGCGGTCCCGGCATGGTAAGCAGAAGATCACGAGGAGGGGAATCGATGCGGCTGAGCACCACCTGGACGGTCGAAGACTGGAGAACGGTCTTCACCGACAACGCGAGAAAGTTTCGAGTCGCCGTCGAGGCCGCCGATCCCGCCGACGAGGTACCCACGGTCTCCGGCTGGACGTTCCGCGAACTGACCCTGCACGTGGGCCGCTTCGCCCACCAGGTGGCCCACTACCTGCGGACCGGCAGCCAGGTCATGCTGCGGCCGCCGCCGATGCCCGGCGGCGACCCGCTCGACTACCTCGACACACAACTGGCCGAAGCCGCGGACGCGCTGGCCGAAACCCCGGGAAACCGTCCTGTGTGGACGTTCTCGCCCGCCGCCCCCGACCTCGCGTGGGTGTGGCATCGCCGGGCCGCGCACGAGTTGAACCTCCGGCGCTGGGACGCGCAGGTGGCGCTCGTCGCCGTCGACCCCACCCCCCGCGAACTCGCCCTCGACGGCATCGACGAGGCGCTCGGAACCTTGCTGCCCGCGAAGTACGGGACCGAAGTTCCGGTGACGGTCTCGGGCACGGTCGTGATCGCCGCGAACGACGGCCCGGAAGCCTGGAGCGTCACCTTGAGGCCCGGCGAAATCCCGGTGGCCGAAGAGACTTCCGGCGACGAGCCCGCCGACGCCCGGATGGAGTCGAGCGCCACCAACCTGCTTTACCTGCTCCGCAACCGTGCCGAGTTACTGGGCACCGGGCGCGAAGACCTCCGGCGAGCGGTGATTGTCGAGTAGGCGGTGATTGTCGAGTAGGCGGTGATTGTCGAGTAATGCCTCAGCGGAGCGGGTTGTCCCGGAAGTAGGCGTCGTCGGAGCTTTCCTCCACGACCGGCTTCGGCGGCTCGGGCCGGTCGTCGAACTCGGGCGCCAGGTCGAGTTCCCGGGTGAACTGCCAGTCTTCGGCGGCGGGCTCAACGACCGGCTCCGGTACGGCTTCCGGAAACCGCTCCGCGTACGCGGCCGCGAGCGCCTGCGAGATGCCGTCGTCGACACCACCGGCCGCGTGCGTGATTTCGGCGATCTCCGCCCCCAGCTTCGCCTGGGCGCGCGTCATCGTTGTCATCAGCAACGCCGACAGCGCCGAAGCGCTCATCGCGTCCTTCGCCGCTTCCGAGATGCGCAGCGCGGTGACGGCGCCGGACGGGCCGACCGTCACCGAGACCCCGCCGTCAGGCGAGGACTCGGTGACGTGCAAGGCGTCGAGCCTGCCCTGCAGGTGCCGCAGCGAAGCGGCGTCGGTCCGGCCGGCGATCTCGGCCAGTTGCCGTTCCGCGCGCGAAACGGCCGAGCTGTCGGTCACGACGCCGGAAGCGCCGTCAGCCGGACGTTGATCCGCTCGATGTCGGCGAGCGCGGTCTCCCGCCGGATCTTGATCTTGTCGATCACCGGGGCCGGGGCCTTGTCGATGAACGCGGTGTTGGCCAGCTTGGCGTCGGTCTGCGCCAGCTCCTTCTCCGCGACACCGAGGTCCTTCTGCAGGCGCTTGCGTTCGGCCGCCACGTCCACGGTGCCGGAGAGGTCCAGCTCCACGGTCGCGACCCCGCCGCCGAGCCCGACCTCGATCGACGCGCTGGGCGCGAAGGTCTCGCCGGGTTCGGTCAGCCGGACGAGCGACCTGATCGCGGCTGCGTGGGCCGCCAACTCGTCGTGACCGGTGCCGCTGAGCTTGGCGGCCACCTTCTGGCCCGGCCGCAGCCCCTGGTCGGCCCGGAAACGGCGGATCTCGGTGACGAGCTTCTGCACGTCGGCTATCCGCGCGTCGACGGCCGGGTCGGCGTAGGAACCGTCCGGGGTGGGCCACTTCGCGATGACGAGCGACTCACCGCCGGTGAGGGCGACCCACAGCTTCTCGGTAATGAACGGGATGAACGGGTGCAGCAGCCGCAGCACCGTGTCCAGCACGTGGCCGAGCACCGAACGCGTCGCCCCGGCCACCGCGTCGGAACCGTTGTACAGCTGCTCTTTCGCCAGTTCGAGATACCAGTCGCACAGCTCGTTCCAGGTGAACTGGTAGAGCGTCTCGGTCGCCTTGGCGAACTGGAAGTCGGCCAGCTGACCGTCCACTTCGGACACGACGCTGTCGAGCCTGCCGAGGATCCAGCGGTCGGCCTCGGTCAGGTCCGCGGCGGCGGGCACTCCGTTGTGGACTGTCGCGCCGTTCATCATCGCGAACTTGGTGGCGTTCCACAGCTTCGTGGTGAAACTGCGGGAGCCGTTGACCCACTCTTCGCTGATCGGGACGTCGGTGCCCGGGTTCGCGCCACGGGTCAGCGTGAAGCGCAGCGCGTCGGTGCCGTAGGTGTCCATCCACTCGATCGGGTCGACCCCGTTGCCCGCGGTCTTCGACATCTTCTTGCCGAACTGGTCGCGGACCATGCCGTGCAGCACGATCGTCTTGAACGGCGCCTCGCCGGTCGCGTAGAGACCGAACATCATCATCCGGACGACCCAGAAGAACAGGATGTCGTAGCCGGTGACCAGGGCCGACGTCGGATAGAACTTGGTCATGTCCGGGGTCTTCTCCGGCCAGCCGAGCGTGGAGAACGGCCACAGGCCCGACGAGAACCAGGTGTCGAGGACGTCCTCGTCCTGGGTCCAGCCTTCGCCGGTGGGCGGCTCTTCGCCGGGGCCGACGCAGACGACCTCGTCGTTCGGGCCGTACCAGACCGGGATGCGGTGGCCCCACCACAGCTGGCGCGAGATGCACCAGTCGTGCAGGTTGTCGACCCAGTCGAAGTAGCGCTTGGCCATCTCCGGCGGGTGCACCGCGACCCGGCCGTCGCGCACCGCGTCGCCCGCGGCCTTCGCCAGCGGCTCGACCTTGACGAACCACTGCAGGGAAAGCCTCGGCTCGATCGGCTCCTTGGAACGCTCGGAGTGCCCGACACTGTGCAGGTACGGACGCTTCTCCGCGACGATCCGGCCCTGCTCGCGCAGGCGCTCGCGGATCGCCACCCGCGCCTCGAACCGGTCCATGCCGTCGAATTCCGTGCCCGTGTCGGCTATCCGGCCCGTCTCGTCCATGATCGTGAGCATGGCGAGGCCGTGCCGCTGGCCGATCTCGAAGTCGTTCGGGTCGTGGGCCGGGGTCACCTTGACCGCGCCGGTGCCGAACTCCGGGTCGACGTGCTTGTCCGCGACGATCGGGATGCGGCGGCCGGTGAGCGGGAGCTCGACCTCGGTGCCGACGAGGTGCGCGTACCGCTCGTCGTCCGGGTGCACCGCGACGGCGGTGTCGCCCAGCATCGTCTCGACCCGGGTGGTGGCCACGACGATCGCGTCCGCGCCGTCGCCGTACCGCATGGAGACGAGCTCGCCCTCGACCTCCTTGTGCTCGACCTCGGCGTCGGAGAGCACCGAGCGCAACTCCGGCGACCAGTTGACCAGCCGCTCGGCGCGGTAGATCAGCCCGTCGTCGTAGAGGCGCTTGAAGATCGTGTTGACGGCCTGGGAAAGACCGGCGTCCATGGTGAACCGCTCGCGGGTCCAGTCGACACCTTCGCCGAGGCGCTTCATCTGCGCCAGGATGCGGCCGCCGTGCTCGTTCTTCCACTGCCAGACGCGCTCGACGAACGCCTCACGGCCGAGTTCGCGGCGGCTGGTGCCTTCGGCGCGGAGTTGCTTCTCGACCAGCGCATGGACGGCGATGCTCGCGTGGTCCATCCCGGGCAGGTACAGCGTCTCGTCGCCGAGCATGCGGTGATACCGCGTGATCGTGTCGATCAGCGTGTGTTCGAAGGCGTGCCCGATGTGGAGGGAGCCGGTGACGTTCGGCGGGGGGATGACTACCGAGAACGGCGGCTGGTCCGACGTGGGATCGGCCGTGAAGTAGCCCGCGTCCACCCAACCCTGGTAGATCGCGGCTTCTTCTTCGGACGGCGTCCACTTACCCGGTAGGTCGGTCTGCTGCTGCTGGGCGTTCTCGGTCACTTGACAAGTCTACGAACCGCCGCGACACGGTTTCATCCGCCTTGCTCGCCGGTGGTAACGATCCACCGCTTCGTGCGATGAGGTGGTGTCGAATTCACTGGGGAAGGCGGCTTGACATGGACGACCGGAGTATCGAGACCCATCCGGACCTGATCGATCCGGAGTGGCAGAAGCGCGCGGAACGCGAAGCGTGGACAGAGGTCAAGAGGTCACGCAGGAAAGCGCGCGGGCGGTCTGAGCGCCGGGGCGTCCGCAGGCCCGCGGTGTGGCTGAGCGCCGGACTCGCCGTCCTCGTCGCCGCGGCCGTGGTGATCAACGTGCTCCGCGATCGGAACGCCTCCAACAGCTTCGACCCGGCCGCCCCGCCCGCGCCCCCGCCGACGACAGCGCCCAGCGTCCTGCCCGACGTCTCGCCGGTAGACATCACCAGGCCGTTCGACAACACCCCGGCGGCGCTCTGGAAAGACGGCGTCGCGGGCTTCACCATCCCGGAGGCGCAACCCGTCGGCTCGTTCTCCGCGAAGCAGGTCTCCGACGCCTACGGCCAGGTGACCCAAGCCGTCTCGCGAGCGCGTCTCGACCGGACGACCCTCGAAAGCCACGACCTCACGGCGTACCTGTCTTCTTTCGCGCCAAGCGAGTCGGAGCGGCTGAAGCCGATCCTCGACAAGCCCGAAAAGGCGGACGCGTCGGGCTACGTGACCCTGATCGCGGACGGGTTCCACCTCCTGCCGACCGGCCCCCGGCTCAACGGCAAGCTGAGCGCCCAAGCCGGCTCCCGCAAAGGCGAGCTGACGATCCACGCCGAGTACGTCATCGCCTACGCCTTCGACACCCCGCACCCGAAGGACCTGCGAAGCCCTTCGGAGATCGTGGCGTTCATCCGCGCGGACCAGAACTACACCGTGCTCACCGGCTCCACCTGGTACAAGGCCGATCAGGGCCTGTCCTACGGGGCGAGCACCGGCAGCGAAACGTTCTCGATGGCCTGTGGCGCGGCGAACGCCGGTTACCTGGCCCCCGCCTACAGCGAGGCCGTGTCGAAGAACTCCGGCTCCGCGAACTACGACGAGACCAAGATCTACGACCTCGACAAGCCCCTCGAACTCGTCGACGGCTGCTGACCCGGTCCGCCCGCGGTGTGACGTAGCAGACAACAAGCCATTCGGGTGTACCCACTGGTCGCGACGGGCGAAGATCGGGCGCACGATGGTAATCGTGAGCCGTAAAGCACCCAAGGACGACATCGACGAGAACGACCTCCAGGTCGGCAAGCCCAAGGGGTGGGCAGCGGGTATACCGGGGGTCGCCGTCTCGCTCACCCGGGGTGTGGAGCAGATGGGCTCCGGCCGCACGGTCCGCACCCTCCGCCTGCTGAACCAGCGCGAGGGCTTCGACTGTCCCGGCTGCGCGTGGCCCGAGCCCCGCGAGGTCGACGGCGGCAAGCGGCACCTCGCCGAGTTCTGCGAGAACGGCGCGAAGGCCGTCGCCGAGGAGGCCACGAAGCGCCGTGTCGGCCGTGAGTTCTTCGCCGAGCATCCAATCGACGAGCTGCGCGGCAAGACGGACTACTGGCTCGGCCAGCAGGGCCGCATCACCGAACCGTTCGTGCTGCGCGACGGCGCCTCCCACTACGAGCCGATCTCGTGGGACGGCGCGTTCGAGCTCATCGCCGGTGAGATGAACGCGCTCGACGACCCCGACGAGGCGATCTTCTACACCTCGGGCCGCACCAGCAACGAGGCCGCGTTCGTCTACCAGCTGATGGTGCGCGCGTTCGGCACGAACAACCTGCCCGACTGCTCGAACATGTGCCACGAGTCCTCCGGCGCGGCGCTGGCCGAGACGACCGGCATCGGCAAGGGCTCGGTCAGCCTCGCCGACATCCACCAGGCCGACCTGATCCTGGTCGTCGGGCAGAACCCCGGCACGAACCACCCGCGCATGCTGTCCGCGCTCGAAGAGGCCAAGCGGGGCGGCGCGAAGATCGTCGCGGTGAACCCGATGCCCGAGGCCGGGCTCATGCGGTTCAAGAACCCGCAGAAGGCCCGTGGGGTCGTCGGGCAGGGCACCCCGCTCGCCGACGAGTTCGCGCAGATCCGCCTCGGCGGCGACCTGGCGTTCTTCCAGGCGCTCGGGCACCTGCTGCTGCGCTGGGAAGACGAGTCCCCCGGCTCCGTGCTCGATCGGCAGTTCATCGACAGCTCCACGGACAGCTTCGAGGACTACGCGAAGCAGGTCCGCGACCTCGATTGGGACGCCGTCGACGAAGCGACCGGGCTCCCCCGCGACCAGATCGAGCGCATCGCGCGCCTGCTCGTCGACTCGAAGCGCACGATCTACTGCTGGGCGATGGGCCTGACCCAGCACAAGCACGCCGTGCCGACGATCAAGGAGATCGCGAACGTCGCGCTGCTGCGCGGGATGATCGGCAAGCCCGGCGCGGGCCTGTGCCCGGTGCGCGGCCACTCCAACGTGCAGGGCGACCGGACGATGGGTGTCTGGGAGAAGATGCCCGAGGAGTTCATGAACGCGCTGTCGACCGAGTTCGGCATCCCGGTCCCCCGCGAACACGGCCTCGACACCGTCGACTCGATCCGCTCGATGCGCGACGGCAAGGGCAAGGTCTTCTTCGCCATGGGCGGCAACTTCGCTTCCGCCACGCCCGATTCCGAACTCACCGAGCGCGCGCTGCGGTCGTGCGAGCTGACCGTGCACGTGTCGACGAAGCTGAACCGCTCGCACGTGGTGCACGGGCGCACCGCGGTGATCCTGCCGACGCTGGGCCGCACCGAACGCGACGTCCAAGCGGGCGGGGAGCAGTTCGTGAGCGTCGAGGACTCGATGTCGGTCGTGCACACCTCACGCGGCAGGCTCAAGCCGTCCAGCGAGCACCTGATCTCCGAGGTCGCGATCGTCTGCCGGCTCGCGGGCGCGCTGTTCGGCCCCGGGCACGCCGTGCCGTGGACCGAGTTCGAGGGTGACTACGACCTGATCCGCGACCGGATCGCCGCCGTGGTGCCGGGCTGCGAGGACTACAACACCCGCGTGCGGCAGCCGGACGGCTTCGTCCTGCCCAACGCGCCGCGCGACTCGCGCGAGTTCGTCGGGACGAAGACCGGCAAGGCCGAGTTCACCGCCAGCGAGCTGGAGTTCCCCCAGGTCCCGGCGGGCAGGCTGCTGCTGCAGACGCTGCGCAGCCACGACCAGTACAACACCACGATCTACGGCCTCTCCGACCGCTACCGCGGCATCGAAGACGGCCGCCGGGTGGTCTTCGTCAACCCCGACGACATCGTCGAGCTGGGCGTCGCCGACGGCCAGATCGTCGACCTCGTCTCCGAGTGGCGAGACGGCGACCGGCGCGCGGAGCGGTTCCGCGTCGTCTCCTACCCGACGGCCCGCGGCTGCGCGGCGGCCTACTTCCCCGAGGCGAACAAGCTGGTGGCACTGGACTCCGTCGCGGACACCTCGAACACACCCGTCTCGAAGGCCATCGTCATCCGCCTGGAGCCCGTCGCCTGACGTGCTCTGAAGGCCACCTTGAGGGCGTCCCCGACCCCACGCGAGCGCACTAAGAAGTCCCTGAAGGCCACCTTGAGGGCGCTAGAGTCCCTTATGGTGGCCTTCAGAGGCATTAGCGGAGGCGCAGGCATTAGCGGAGGTGCGAGGCGCCGTTGAGGTCCAGGACGGTGCCTGACGCCCAGGTGGCGGCGGGCGAGGCGAGGTAGACGACGGCCGCGGCGACCTCTTCCGGTTCGCCGACACGGCCGAACGGGCTTTGCGCGCGCACGGCGTCGCCCTGCTCCCCGGTCAGCTTTTCCGTCTGCCGGGCGGTCGCGGTGAAGCCGGGTGCGACCGACGTCACCGAAATCCCGTGTGGCGCCAGGGAAACCGCGAGCGACTGGCCCAGCGAGTGCAGCGCGGCCTTGCTCGCGCCGTAGGCGGGGTGGTCCGGCTCGCCTTTGAACGCCCCGCGCGAGCCGACGTTCACGATCCGCCCGGGCGCGCCCCTGGCGATCAGGTGCCGCGCGACGCAGTAACTCACGTTGGCCGCACCGGCCACGTTGACCGCGAAACTCCGCCGCCAGGCTTCCTGCCAGTCCTCATAGGACACCGCCGCCACCGGGTGCGCGGTGCGCTCCAGCGGGGCGACCGCGGCGTTGTTGACGAGCACGTCGACACCGCCCAGCGCCTCCTCGGCGGTGTCCGCGATGTGTTGTGCCGCAACGGGATCGGCCAGGTCTCCCTGGATCAGGACGTGTCCCTCACCCGGCAGTTCGGGCCGGTTCGACGCGTAGTGCAACGCGACGCGGTCGCCGAGTCCGGCGAAGGCCAGCGCGATGGCGTAGCCGATCCCGCGAGACGCTCCGGTGACCAGGACTCCCCGCGAGCTCACTTCGCGAAGATCTGCGACTCGTCGCGGAAAGCCTTGAATTCCAAGGCGTTTCCGGCCGGGTCGAGCAGGAACATCGTCCACTGCTCACCCGGCTCACCGACGAAACGCTGGTACGGCTCGATGACAAACTCGGTTTCCGCGTCGCGCAAGCGCCCGGCGAGAACCTGGAACTCCTCGACCGAGAGGATCAGCCCGAAATGCGGCACGGGCACCTCGTGCCCGTCGACCGGGTTGCGCCCGGCCACCGCCCGCGCGCCCGGCACGACGTGCGTGACGAGCTGGTGGCCGTGCAGGTTCCAGTCCACCCACGCCGCAGACGACCGCCCCTCCGGCAGGCCGAGCACCTGCCCGTAGAACTCCCTGGCCTTCGCCAGGTCGTCGACGGGAATCGCCAGGTGGAAGCCGGGGCGGGCGGTCGTCATACGGGTCTCCTCAAACGTCTCAGCCCCCGAAAAGCTGGACGACCTTCCGGATGAGCTCATACACACCGTAGGCGAACGGCAGCGCGACCCAAAGCCACGCCAGCACCATCAGCGCGGTCCGGTTGTTTCGCGGCTGTGCCGTTTCAGTGGCTACCGGTTCGCTCATTTCACGTCACTCCCGGTTCGGGCCGAGGCTGCCTCGGGCACGGGTTCGTGGAACTTCGGTTTGACCGGCTTGATCAGCTCGTTGGCCACGAAGCCGACGACGAGCAGCCCGATCATGATGTAGAACGACGTGATGTAAAGGTCCGGGCCCTGCTTGCCCGCCGACTTCTCGCCGTCGGCGATCCAGTTGACGATCAGCGGCCCGAGCACCCCGGCCACCGACCACGCGGTGAGCAGCCTGCCGTGGATGGCACCGACCTGATAGGTGCCGAACAGGTCCTTCAGGTACGCCGGCACCGTCGCGAAACCCGCGCCGTAGAAGGAAAGGATCACCATGGCGCAGAGGATGAACAAGACCTTCGACGAGTTCGTCGTCAGCGCGATCACCAGGTACAGCAAGGCCCCGACACCGAGGTAGACGCGGTAGATGTTCTTGCGCCCGATGAGGTCCGAGGTCGAGGACCAGACGAACCGGCCGAGCATGTTCGTCAGCGAGAGCAGCGCGACGAACCCGGCCGCCGAAGTGGCGACCACCGGCGCCGAGGTCTGCTTGAAGAAGTCGGTGATCATCGGCGAGGCCTTTTCGAGGATGCCGATGCCCGCCGTGACGTTGAAGCACAGCACGACCCACAGGAGCCAGAACTGCGGTGTCTTGATGGCGTTGCCCGCCGAAACGTTGCCGACGGAGATCATCGCCTTGCCGTGATCGGTTTTCGGCTCCCAGCCCGCGGGTTTCCAGCCGTCGGCGGGTACCCGGATCAGGAAGACCCCGAGCCCCATGAAGACCGCGTACACCAGCCCGTGCACCAGGAAGGCACCGGCGATGCCGTGCGGGGTCACGCCGAACGACTCGAGCATCTGGCTCGACCACGGTGACGCGATGAGCGCCCCGCCGCCGAAGCCCATGATCGCGATGCCGGTCGCCATGCCCGGCCGGTCCGGGAACCACTTGATCAGCGTCGAAACCGGCGAAATGTAGCCGATTCCGAGGCCGATGCCGCCGACGAACCCGTAGCCGAGCACGACCAGCCAGTACTGGGAGGTGAACGCGCCGAGCGCGGAGATCAGGAAGCCGGTCGAGAAGAAGGTCGCCGAGACGAACATCGCCCAGCGCGGCCCGTTGCGCTCGACCAGCGTCCCGCCGAAGGCCGCGGACAGCCCGAGCATGACGATGGCCAGTTGGAAGGGCAGGGCGCTCTGCGTCCCGGTCAGATGAAGCGTTTTCTCGAGCGCCGGCTTGAACACGCTCCAGGCATAGGCTTGCCCGATGGACAGGTGAACGGCCAGTGCCGCCGGCGGGATGAGCCAGCGGCTCCAGTCAGGGGGTGCGATCGTGCGCGAACGATCGAGGAAGCCGACGGCCATGGTGCGCCTCCGTAAGCTGTCAGTTAGAGACGTGCAATCTATTACTTGGAAGACGTCGGTGCACCACCGAACTGTCGAACGATGCCTTAACAGGGCAGAGAAGTGAGGGACCTATGGGTCGAGTGATCGTCCACAGGCAGGTCCGCAAACTTTCGGCGACTGGCGAACGACGCCGTTCCGACGCCCTCGCGGCCGAGGAGCCGATGGAGACCAGGGTCGACGGCAAGGCACTGGCCGTCACGATGCGCACGCCGGGGCACGACGTCGAGCTCGCGCACGGTTTCCTGCTCACCGAAGGGGTCATCGGCGACCGCGAGGACATCCGGACGGCCCGGTACTGCGACGGTGTCGACGACCAGGGCCGCAACACCTACAACGTGCTCGACCTCACCCTCGCCCCCGGCGTCGCGCCACCGGACACCAGCCTGGAGCGGAACTTCTACACGACGTCGTCCTGCGGGGTCTGCGGGAAGGCCGCGCTGGACGCGGTCAAGCTGCGCAGCCGGTATTCGCCCGCCGCGTCGGAGTTCAAGGTGACGACGGACGTGCTCGCGAAGATGCCCGACGCGCTGCGCACGCAGCAGCGGGTGTTCGCCTCCACCGGCGGCCTGCACGCGGCGGGGCTGTTCACCGCGGACGGCACGCTGCTCGTCGTGCGCGAGGACGTCGGGCGGCACAACGCCGTCGACAAGGTGCTCGGCTGGGCCCTGCTCGACGGGCGGATCCCGTTGCTGAACTGTGGCCTGATGGTCTCGGGCCGGGCTTCGTTCGAGCTGGTGCAGAAGGCCGCGATGGCGGGGGTGCCCCTGCTCTCCGCGGTCTCGGCGCCGTCTTCGCTGGCAGCGGAGCTCGCCGAGGAAAACGGGATGACGCTGATCGGCTTCCTGCGCGGGGACAGCATGAACCTCTACACCGGCGCCCAGCGCGTCATCACCGACTGACCGTCCCCCGG
>Ga0247768_1000559_pt1 | contig 13428 bp, 10 predicted proteins | sample UWRJL016104C6_FD_179944 | JGI IMG/M metagenome (GOLD analysis project Ga0247768, IMG submission 179944) | Plant litter microbial communities from Arlington Agricultural Research Station in Wisconsin, United States - UWRJ-L016-104C-6 | ecosystem: Environmental > Terrestrial > Plant litter >... | reverse complement strand
TGACCATGAAGACCAGATATCGCAAGTCGCCAGCATAATTGGACTCCCCGATCACTGGAATAGCTCCGAACTGGAACAAACTCAGATAAAGCCACCGCCCGCTTGGATCAAAGCCCGCGGCGACTATGTCCTGAAATATATCCTGAAGAAACTAAACGACAGCTCTGGGATTGGCGAACAAGCAAGAGCGAGTTCTCAATCATGGCGGCTGTTGGAATGGATGGTATTTCTTACACCGGTCTCACCGACTGCAGTCATCTTAAGGGACCTCGGTTTTCTTGATGCACTCGAAAGGGCGCTACAGGAAGTCGCAGAACTGGGAACGGCAGCTAAGCGGGCCATTTTGCAGGAAGGCGAGAGTCCTGAACCCGCCGAGGAGTGGGAAGCCCCGCCCCAGTTTAGAAAGCGCAAACGGGGATCCCCTAGTCAAGGTTCGCCGTCAAAGAGAGTCGCCATTGCGGAAGCGGAGTTCACCCGAATCGGTGCGCTTGTGTCCATATCGAGAGCACTCGGCGCCATAATCGGTAAAACAAGACCATCAAACATTGAGGAGCAAAATTCGGAGGAGGCAGCCATCATGGCAGAACATATGAAGTCGGTACTACGAACTAAGAGTGATCAGGCCGCTCGCATCCTGAAATATTGGATTGTTGTTGTGCACAAGGTCCTTGATGCATCCCTGGATCTACAACTGACAAACCCATCCGCTGGAGAATATCTGGACTTGTCATATCCTTTGGAGATATGGAAAGCACATAGCACCCCATCCCTAGACATGTCTAGGGATTCTGCCAAGGTCTTTTCTGGTGTCTGTCTTGTTCCCGTGATCAACCTCATTGACGCACTGTCACCCTCGTCTTCGGACCAAACTGCTCTTTCAGACGCGCAAAAACGGTTTTGGGATATACGGGATAAGACCATTTATAATCTTGAAGGTCTCCTCACTCAGCATATTATTGTTCCATCCCGGATTACATTTTTCAAGAGCAATTCGACAAATAAAGAATCAAAAGATAAATCAGAAGAGAGCAGCGCTTCGTTGGACTTTTTATTGTCGGATCTTCATACAAAAATGATAGAGGCCTTTGAGTTGTCCACTGCCACGAACGAGTATTCATTATCCCGCGAATACAAAGCAATTTTTGCGCAGGTTCCCACATTGTTCGACCTGGTCATTAAGCATTCTCCGGCGAAAACACTGAAGGCTCGGATTGCTGAAAGGCCCTGGATACAATCGGCTTTTGTTAGTTTGCTGGAATGCATGGGGTTCAAATCGAAGAAGCGGGAGTGTCCCCTAGATCTGGCTACTGCGGCTCTTCAGAAAATGGTTGCTCTGCTTAGACTTCGAAACATTTTCATCGACCCAGTGTTGCTCAGATCGGTATTTCTCCACCACACTGGGCTAGAAGGCAGGACAAACTGGGAATTGGTTGCCGAAATAACAAAAGCAAACGCGGACATCTTCCTTCCTCCAGCTGGCATTGTGGTACCGGAAGATGAACCGGAAGATTTGGGTGAGCTTCTCTTTGAGCAGATCAGCTCGATCGACCGGTTTAGGCCTCTGGACGACGATGTTGATCTTGACGGTGATTCTGAGGTTAAGGACCTAGACGGCGATGCTGAGATTATGGACCTGGACATCTCTACCGATCGCGTGCGTGTTCTGAGAGGAGGTTTTGAGTCGTCACCTGGGTCTCTTGCTTTTGAAACGCGATCCCTCATTCAGAAGGACATTATTATTCCCATAATGGCCTCCTACGCGAGGAATCGAGACCTGCTGGGATTCATTGAAAGATTCCATCGACAGCTCTGCATTAATGCATCAGTGGTCCTCTGGACCGACTCCATCGATCGGCCGGATGGCGAACTTTCAATCTGGCAGGACACTATTCTGACCTCAGCTTTAGCCACTCATATCACTTCACTCCCCCAGACCCAACTAGCTGGACTGCTATCGAAGCACGGAGATAACATTTTGACCATGCTCTCCATCACCGATTCCGACTCGCCAGGGAGATCGATCTGCCACCAACATGAAAGCGAATACAAAGCTGCTTGCGGAAGCTCGGAAATCTTGAATGTCTTGCTTGACAGCTCTTTTTCGTACGAAACAATCGATTCTGTCGTTTCGCAGCTTCAACAGATTCAGCACGCATACATCTACCTTGCACAACGAGGGTCATACAGATCGGTCTCTGATCTTGCACTTACGTGGGAAATCCTTCGCAAGCTCCTGGAGAAACTATGGCCCGCCTCTATGCATGATAGTGAAGTCTCTCAACTCGGATACTTGTCATCAGGAATTCTGAAGAGAGCGGGTTCGGACGTCGCACACACAATAGATGACGTGGATCAAGAGTATACGGATTCTAGATCCCGCGCAGCGGCTACAGCTTTTTTGATGCGTGCGTGGTCATATTTCCATACCATGCCCGGCTGGGAAGATGGCGTCTCAGGTGTGGCGAACAGGGTGATGGGCTCGTTGAACCCAGAGACATTAGAAAGGTCCAAACTCCCTAGGGTCCTTGCCCTGCTCATTACGCAATATGGCGAGCTTATCAGGTCAGTAACATAGCCCAACAAAAGCTGCGACGCTAATTGACATAGGCATTGTGATTCGGAGTACCGTAAAGCGGTATTTCAATTCATACTGGATCAGCCGATCGTGGGCGAACTTTCTAGAGCCGCGCTATCCGATTTTGTGGCCTCAACCAACAGTGCTGAGATCAAAGGTATGAACCACAGAAATTACATTACGTTTCTCAACTAACTTCCGTATAGAGGATTATTCGACAGCTGTTGGATTCGCCGTGGATCGGGTATTCCAGCGATATGTCGAGCGAACCGATCCACTACCTTCCTTTCTTCACGTGTTCCCGGCAACGCTGTCGCGTGAAATTAGAGCACGCATTCTGGACAGATGCACAGACATATTGTCAGGACGTCCCGATCGAAATGATGTGGACATGCTTTTATGCACGATAGCACATTTCATGCAGGTGCCCAATGCGAGCGCTGAGATTGTGAGCACAACGGCACTCATTGTCTCCTCATATACTAACATCCAAAGTCTACGAAATCGACACTCCTGTTTGATATGGCTCAGAGCATTCACGACTGTGGGGTTGGCTCTGAGCCTTCCACACTGCAAGCTTTTCACAACATGGCGAAAGTAACATTGAGGTAAGCCTTTTTCTTGAACAAAATCGGTGGTAGAGGACTAATATATATGACAGCCACATATTCGCAAATCCGGGCCAAAGCCAGTATTTGACATACACTAAAAGTCTCAAGAAGTCAGTCAAGGCTGTCATGTCAGTCCCAGTTAAGAGCGACCGATTAAGATTTGCCATTATACGGGCGATTGTGGCGACGCAGAGGGATGAGGCGATCATCCCATGGGGAGATTATGCAGCCTTCTTAACCTCTTGTATTGATTTGGATGTGGAAGAAACGTCTTCAATAAGCTCGCATGACTTGTTAGACGCTGTCAACGAAGCGCCTCCAGATGCTCTTCGCCAGCTAGGTTAGAAAGCTATCTTTAGTCACCGCCATTCGTACTAAGTTTTACTAGGGGCACTTACCGGTCGTGTGAACGGGTGGGTTACCGCGAAGTTTGATGTCAAGCATTGGTGGACATCAGATAATACTCCGACTACACCGATCGATCCGCAAACATGGATCCGCATACAAACCTTCATCGCGAAATCTCACAATTATGCGGATGTGTCAAAGTTCCTGAATCTGACAATGAACCTTTTGCAGACTGGTATGTGCCGTTCTCATCGTACAATGCCATGGACTGACAACAATAGATTTGTCGATCACGGAGCGGAAAATTGCTTTTGATGCTGCTCGGACTGCTATAGAATCGCTGGATAATCCCAGTAAGCACAGCATAATCAAGTTTTACTTCAGACGAGATAAGGAGCAACGGGTGCACGGCCTGCGAATCGTGTCTCTGGTCATCTCTACTTTGGAAGGTTAGTTTATTTGCCACTCTGGAAAGTTTTCAAACACTAAGATTTAGCAGATCACGGTCGGGAGCACAAGACAGAACTTCTCAATCTTCTCCCTGAATTATGTCGTCAGCTTTACGTCAGCTCAGACATCACTACGTTCAATGTCTTGCTTGACAGCATCGAAACCATCGTCAGAGAAAAGGTACGTACTGGGCAGAACAAATTGAGACATTTAGCTAACATTTGGTAGCCCAACCTGACGACCCAGTTCGGGATCGAAAGTGTTCTGGTGGCAGTGACGACGATTTTGTCGCCAAATTCACCGGCTCTACCCAACCAACACGCATCGGCGATTTTCGACCGTCTTTGCAAAATAGTGCATAGCATCGAAGTGCTGCACCGTGGTCGCCTGGGAGGCCGGTACCACCTTCTTCTCAATGTTTTGAAATCACTCGTCGACTGCCTATTCATTCTTCCGGCTAATCGTGTAAACTACAAACGCCCCGCCTGGCTCAGATCATCGACGCGTCGGGGAGTGGCGCCCCAATTGACGGCCTCCAACGCGACTCGCGTGGCCAGAATTCTTACTACGCTGTGTAATCCAACGACGCAGTCGTTGACGCGCAGTGCGAAGAAAAAGGCGAGGAGTGAGCTTGTGGATCCGATCAAGAGGGCGAGGGTTTACGGATCCCAGCATGTGCCCGCGTTGCTGTCGTTTTTCTGTAAGTGTCAGCTCAGTGGGAGGTTGGAGCCTGAGGTTAGAGAAAGACTGATGCAGGGCATGTGGGAGGTGATGGATATGGCGCGTTTGGATATGGGGGCTCTGAGAGGCATGAGTGCAGGGATGGATGCGGCGACGAGGGAAATCTGGAAGGGGGATTGGGAGGAGTTCAAGAGGGTAAAAGGGAGGTCGGGACTTGACTAAGTATGGGAGTTGTCTTTGACAAGGGGGTTTTGTTGGACCCTTTTGTTGTTGATTGAGAGATCGGTGTGGCATTTTAGGAGTTTCAATGGGCATGGGTGGTTGTTGAACCGGGTTATTTCGAAAAGGTTGGCATTGGTTACGGCTAGGGTGTGGGATACCATTATTTGGGCAGAGTAGAGTTGAAGAGACGAGGCGCTGCTGGCTCTGGGATTTGCAGTCGTCCAGAAAGTCGGGGAATGCACACTATGCGTCGATTTCATCGAGTAACAGAGAAGATGCCGTCTGCGAGATAAACGATATCTATCAAGCTGCAGTAGTGTCGCGTCCCTACAGAAAACCAAGGTCTTGGTCGCTGGGTGGCATGCAAGCTGGGGGTTGTTCCGATTAACCGTCCGGAGAGGAGAGAATAGGCAATGATTTGCTGCTCGTATTGCGCATGGGCTTTGGTGACGAGGGAGTGTGATTGGGACGAGTGATGAGGCGGCGTGATAAGGAAGAGTTATAGGTGGTAGTGGTACAAGCACGCTTGCGGTGAGGACGGATGAATGGGTTTGAATGGAATCTGGTATTTGTTTTTGTAAGGGGACTTTCGCTACGAGTTCGGATATCTGGACCTGGGCCCGTACTCCGTATCCTATGTGGTAGGTACAGAGTCTGAATGGAATGGTTTCCCTTCAACTGTATGTACATACATGGACGGGATGATATGACGCTATTTCGAGATCTAGATCTCCAATGATCTCCATATTCATCGTACTTCATAACTCGAGCTGCCGGCGCCGGCGTCTTTCCGGACTTGTTCCAAGGCCACTTTCTCTACGGATTACCTACGGTACCCATCGCCTTTCTAGCGGCTCTGCTCCCCCAGATTTTATCGAAGTGTCGAGGGCCTGTGCGCATCGGCGGCCGGGCTGACAGGCTGTTACTCGATGTCATCGAGTCACATCCACGCGGCATGATTGGCCGGTCAGACATAAGGCGGGAGACGGATGCACCCCACTGGTTTTTATCGCCATCCATGCACATCACGCTGTCGCTGAGAGTGCGAGAGAGGAGCATGCGGACAGGCACTTGGTTGCAACTAGAGAATCCTGAAGAGACCGGACTGTGTTTCAGCCAGCAAATGGAAAGCTGAGAACCAACTATCATGTTTCTTTTTGGCTGGTTACAGACTACCTAGGCATGTGGAGTCAGTTTGAACTAAACGATGATAAGTACGCCGTACTCGGTACATACAATTGTTGTATGTATATACTGTACAGACCATATCTGATAATCCGGAGCGCCCGTTTCGAAGCTTTATTAGGCGGGCACCCTTGGCGACGGCTTGCAACTTCCCCATGCGCCACCGCTTGGGTCTGGCGTCAGTGTGACAGGGTGGTCAGGGTGGCCGTTCGAGTAAAACCAACCTCGCGTGCCCGCTTTCCCTGCAGCTCTGAGTCTGCACCAACCAACCACCCACCCTAGGTCTGGATTCTGATAACGGTATTCTTTTCGCTGCGTCTATCAAGCGGCATTTTTTTATCTTTTGTTTTGTGCTTTTTGTTTGTCCGTGTAGTGACAGGTATTCCATTCTACATACCACTACTGTTTGCTGCGAGAAACAGCCGGATATTGCGCGTCTCTGTCCACACAATTCCCATTCTCCAACCGTAACCGTCGTCGTAGGGTCCGTCTGGAGGTTACAGTGCAGATCGCATGGGCTAGTCTTCTGTAGCTCCACTCCGATAAGGCTATCTATCTATCATAAGGCTGCTGGCTGGCAACTAGTCGGCTCAGCCCGAGTCTGTCCGCTGTCCGCTGTCCGCTTGTCTTACTTTCCGCCGCGGTCGGGTCTGGTGCAGCGTGCACACCACCCCTTCCAACCACCCACCCCCCAAAGATAGCAGTCTGATACTGTAGATAGCAGGAGATCCACCCTTTAGAGTGGGAGGTTTGTCCCTATACTAATACATGGCATGCCCATCTCCACCGGCCAGCAGGATGGGGAAGCGTTTTCCAGCAATATCGAGCTTCACACCTTCTCTCCACCATCTTCTACTTTTTTTTCCTCGTCACGAGGGTCCATTCACTCGCTAGACGTGAACCTACTGGGCCTAGAGCCGCTTGTTGGAGCAACAGAATCAGAAGCAGAAGCAGAAGCAGCAGCAGAAGCAGAAGCAGAAGCAGCACAAGAAGCCACCGCCGCCAACATGGATCCAGAACGGGCGCCGCTGATCCCTGCGGCCTCATCCTCCTCTTCACCCACCCCCACACGTCATTATACCAGGGATTTAACAGACAACCATTCCTCTTCCCCTTCATTCTCTTCGCGCAACCACTCCCCTGCTGCAGGATACTTTGATTCGCAGCGAAGACCTCTTATACCTGCCTCCCTCAAATTCTTCCATTCTGCAGAGGAGGACTCCATTTTCGACTTCGTCATGGAGAAGGTCAGGGAATCGAAGCTGGCCTACTATGCCGACAAGTTCGCTTGCGAGGCAGAGCCCGGTCTCACCACCGCCCAGCTCATGCTTTACAATCACGATTTGAAGCCCGTCGAACCAGAGCGCAGGCAATGGGGGCCGTGGAATTTTGTTGGTTTTTGGGTTGGTATGTTGAAGAGCCCCATTTTGTGTTTTCCTCCTAATTGAATTTTTTTTTTCCTTCCCCTCTGCTTGCTTGCTTGCTTCTTTCTTAGTTCCTGGACCGAAAGTGGAGCTAACGTGGAGTCTCGCCCAGCCGACTCGTTTAACATCAACACTTGGATGATTTCTTCGTCCATGATCGTTGCAGGCTTGTCCTGGTGGCAGTCATGGCTTTGTGTGTGGTTTGGGTATGCCATTGCGGCCTGTTTTGTTTGTTTGACGGGCCGTATTGGTGCCATGTACCACATTAGTTTCCCCGTCGTTTCCCGTTCATCGTTTGGAATCTGGGGAGCGCTGTGGCCCGTTTTCAATCGGGCGGCTATGGCTTGTATTTGGTATGGTGTGCAGTCCTGGATTGGAGGTAAGGATAACTAATTCGGTTTTCTTGTTGACAGCATTCTAACAGTAAGCAGGACAATGTGTGCAGCTGATGATCCGCGCCATCTGGAACAACTGGAGACCAGTAAGTGCTTTTATACCAATGTCCAATTCTTAGCATAACGACCCTCTAACGAATTGCAGGATACTCCCGAGAAACCGGGTCCTATCAAAAATGGAATCCCAGGTTCCGGCACCGACACTGTCATGTTCGTTTCCTTCTTCTTGTTCTGGCTCGGCTCTCTTCCAGCAATCTGGTTCCCGGTTCACAAGATCCGCCATCTCTTCACTGTAAAAGCTTACTTTGTTCCTTGCGCTGGTATTGCCTTCTTCATCTGGGCCATCGTGCGAGCCAAAGGCATTGGTCCAATCGTTCACCAAGGTAGCACCGCCAAAGGCAGCTATTTGGGTTGGGAAATGGTCCGGGGCATTATGTCCTCTATTGCCAACTTCGCCACCCTCATCGTCAACGACCCTGATTTTGCCCGTTTCGCTCGCAAACCCAAGGATGCGTTTTGGTCCCAGCTCTTCACCATCCCCCTCGGCTTCGCAGTCACCTCCTTTATCGGCATCATCGTGTCCTCCAGCTCCACCATCATCTTTGGCGGCGACCCAATCTGGAACCCGCTTGACGTTCTCCAGAGATTTCTCGACGAAGGGGGCTCTGGCCAACGCTTCGGCGTCTTCATCATCGCCGCCGCTTTCACCCTTGCCCAGCTTGGCACCAACATCGCTGCAAACTCCGTTTCCGCTGGAACAGACTTGACGGCCTTGTTTCCTCGCTACCTCAACATCCGCCGCGGCGGCTACATCTGCGCCCTCGTCGGTCTCGTCATGTGTCCGTGGCACCTGCTTGAGTCTTCCAACTCCTTCACCACCTATCTGTCCTCCTATTCCGTTTTTCTGTCTAGCATTGCTGGTGTTATCGTTTGCGACTACTACTGGGTCCGAAAAGGCTACCTTGAGATCAAGGAGCTGTATTCAGGCAAGAAAACCGCGCCTTATTACTTCACCTACGGCATCCACCTCCGCGCATATGCCGCATACATCGCTGGCATCCTCATTAATGTCGTGGGGTTCGCGGGCGCGATCGGTCGAGATGTGCCCATTGGCGCAAAACATATTTATGATCTGAACTTCTTTGCTGGCTTCATTGTCAGTGCGTTGGTTTACTGGGGGCTGTGTAAGGTTTGGCCGATTCCCGCAACGAGTGACAGTTGGTTGGAGCTTGGCGATGAGATTACGGAGATCAGTGTTGCGTATGCGGATAGTGCGAGTGAGAGATATGATGAGGAGATGGTGACTGATGGAAATGGGAAGGGAAAGGTGCGGGATGATGTTGAAGCAAAGAATTTCTAATTGTCGTCGCTTAGCTTCATATTCGAGGAGAAGACTGGAGTTGGGGGGGGGAACCAAAGTAAATCGCGATGGGTTGTGTTTTTCCCTTTTCTGTCCGCTCGTTGAATGGAAAATGGATGTACCGTCTTATCTGAGACTTGGGGGGCCATCATGATCGATTTATGGAGATTTTGATGAGTTTAAGCTGGTTGAAGTTATCTTTTTGATTGGGGAAAGGGGGAGGAGGAGTCGTTTAGATACCACTTACACTGACTACACTACTATATATCCGACGTAGATACTGAACATGAGAAATATGACTTTAGAGATATATCACTACTGGCTTTGCGTGTGACAGAGATATCTAAAAAATGCGTCAGCTCAACATGGTATCATTGTTCTGCCCGGAATCAACCTTCCAGGTTGGAGAAGGGAGGTGAACAGAAAACAATTGGGCATCCCAGGGGCTTGCAAGACGGGGTATAGAGTAAATCACGCGACAACGATGAGATCTATGGATGGTTGCCCACCTCAACCAAATACCAAGTTTGAAAATCATTTTGTAAGGACTCACCCAGCTCGGTAGCTGCTGTGTTTGGTGCGAAGGGTATCCGTAACCCCCAACCTTGGAAGTTGATGATCAGAGGAAACATGAGGTCTCATGAGGAGAAAAGGCAATAGTTCACTGAGTTCCGGGATTGGTCACCTCCGCTGGAGCAGCAGAATCGTGGTTGGGAACTAGTGGATGCCTAAGGAGCTTCGTGAGGGGTTTTGAAGTGCTATGCGTTCAGTTCAGTTGGTCGGGAGAAAGTCGAGACGTTGGGGAACGGAGTGTGGGCCAGTCATATGAGTAAGTTGGCGAAAGTCGTAGGGAAAGCCTTCTAGATTCGGATCCGCGGTAAAGGAGATGAAACAGCAAAAACTGCCATTAGTCAAGGTCTCTGTCCTGACATCAATTGGAATGCTTGGTCCAGTACAGCACCATGTTAAAAACTAATCCCAATCTTTGCCTTGGCAACTAGGGACCAGTTCGGACAAGGTGGAAGCTTTATATCTACTTGAGCTGAGGGTTTTCCAAAGTTCCCTCATAAGCACTCTAAGTCAAATCATGCTGTCTACGTTACCCTCTCCCGATGAGTGCTCCCTTGAAGCACTTAAACAGCTGCAAGATCGATTCACTGTGTGATATTATGATGCCGTCGCTTGCACATCCACGACGTGGTCGGTAATTTTGTCAGCCTTCGATTCCCATATTGGTATAGCTCCAAGACAAAATCTTTACCCCTCCAGCCCTTAAGCCTCCTCTCTTCCTGCTTCTTTCCTCTCTGCTCTCACCAAATCTCCAAAACGACTCCCCATCTTGGTCGCTAACTCCACGGGTCTGCCCATCTCTACAATTTCCCCACAATCCATGACAACCACCTTGTCAAACTCCATGATCTTCTCCAATCGATGACTGACGGCCACGACCGTATAATTTCGAAACTCCGCTTTAATGAGTTCCATGATGACACGTTCAGTCTCAACATCTACGGAAGAACTAATCTCATCTAAAATCAATATACCTTTGTCTGGAACATCGCCTAATTTGCGACTTCGAATGCGCCGTCTGAGGACCGCCCGGCCAACTGAGAAGAGTTGTCTTTGTCCTGCACTGAGGGTCCCGGCGGACATGGCCGCATCTAGGCCACCACGCTCTTCTACAAATTTCCAAAGACCGACTGCTTTAAGCGCATCTTCGCAATCCTCTGATAACGAATTGAGCTCAGGGTCCAGATTCGTCTTGAAACTCACACCATCCGGCATGAAAACAGCTTCCTGAGGTACAGCAATGATGCGTTGGCGCAACGCTGAACGGTTAATGCGGCCAAGAGGTGTTTTATCGATTGTTGCGCGGCCTGTTGTTTCAGGAAGCGGGTCGAGGAGTTTCAAGAGGAGAGCTACAAGGCTAGATTTTCCGCTGCCAGTGCGGCCGCAGATGGCAGTTGTTTCGCCGGAGTTTATTGTGAGGTGGATGTTTTTGAGAGCTAGTTGAATTGTGTCGTCAGAGGGTGGGTCCGTGCTGTTATGGGACATTAGGTTCTGTAGGGCATTTTTCTAATATGGGCGCTCTTACTCATAACTTGCAGATACTCCCTTCAACTCAATCACGCCGTTTGATGGCCATTCTTCAGGCAGAATGATATCCTCTCCATCTTGATCCTCTGGCTTGACAGTCTCGTTGAACGTTTTAAGTCTGGATATGGCTCCAATAGATGTTTCCAGTCTAGTATACCATAGAACGATACCAGCCAGGTTTTCGCCGAGAGTAAGGAGGCTGTACAAGGAAGCGCCAGCGAAGCCAGAGTTGGAATGAAGTTGAGTAGATAATGTGACCAAAATCACAGCCAAGGCCATAACTACGAGACCGAGTACGAGATTCAGCCATTCCTGTATCATGAGCAGAAGATATGCGGGCCGTTGACTGGTGTCGATCAGTCGGGAGTTTTTCTGAATCTCGTTCGTCGTGAAACCTTCATGTTCGTGCAGTTAGCTCAGGAAGTGCATATCTACCCAAAATATCCCAGACTTTTGGTGTTCCTCTTGGTATAAATCTACTTACCGAAGGCCCTGAGAGTTGTGATGCCTTTCAATGTGTCGAGAAAATGTGTACTTAAAATGTGCAGATTAGCTCCTGTACTTTCTCAGTGTGTGGTGAGCAGATGGGCTTACTATAAAGGACTTTTGGCCTCAAGATCAAGCAATCTCAACTGTCTAGAGGTTCTCAAGTAAAACCTTCCCACGACATACAGTATGGCGCCGATGAAAGGGTAGGCAATAGCCAGGTACAATGACGAAGTAAGCATAACAGCAACTTGCCCGAGGGCTTGAACAGCCTAACAAAATTGAGTCAGGTAACATTCTTTCAAGACACGACCCCTACTAAGCATAATGGCGTTAATCCTGGGAAACGACAGATGACAATACTCACAGAAGTCAAAGCATTTAGTGTTGCATTAGGAAGCTCTGTGTCGATCAAATTCAAGTCTTGAGAAAATAAGTTGGTAACAACTCCTGTGTCCGTCCCAGTGAAGAAGCTCAGCGGTGCTCTGATTAGTGTTCCCAAAACTTTCTGATGAAGATTAGCACCCGATCGATTTACGCCGTATATCCAAAGCGATATAGCTAGGAGGAGGAGCGAGGCTAGTGCGGATACTTGGAGAAATGCATATATGCCAGCATAATAACTGTATGATCGTTTTGGATCATCCGAAGAAATATCGTCGGTCCAGTATGTAAGCCCTGAAATGATTGTAGTTTGTAATCAGCAACCTAGCGCTGGTGTTTAGATAATGAGTGACTTACAGATTGACGGGAAGTTCGTGAAGAAGCCCCAAAGAATAGCGAAAAACAAACCTAATGCTGCCAGAACCCATCCCATGCTCTTGATGTAGTGCATATATACCGTTTTGTCGCCGACCTGCCGTGCTACGTCCGTGACAGGTTGGATTTCTTCCGTAGGTGCCGCGGCAGCTATGGGAAACACTCTCGGGTTTCGTTCCCGTATATGTTCGCTTGGAGAATGCTCCTGGGGAAAAGAGTTGTCTTCAGCATAGGTATCCAAAGCCAGTCGCTTGACATAGCTCTGGTTTGCCATCAATTCGCGGAAGCTACCTTGCTCAACAACAGTACCCTCTCCAAGTACTATTATGTGATTCGCCACCGGCAAGTGCCTGACACTATGAGTGCATAAAATGGTCGTGGAGCCGCGTCTTCTAAGCAAACCATCCGCAGAGAAGACACGCTGGAATACATGGCGTTCGGTATCTGCATCGAGTCCGCTAAAGACATCGTCTAGAACGAGCAGATCGGACTGTAGATAGAGAGCTCGCGCCAAAGAAACACGTTGCTTCTGACCCCCGGACAGAGTAATCCCATCAGACCCGATGTTAGTTTGATCCCCTTGTGGAAATGTGGCCAGATCCAAATCCAAGGCCGTTGCGTATATGACTTCTAAATACCTCTGTTTATCAAAAGCCGAATACCCTATAATGTTTTCTTTGATAGAACCATTTGAAAGGAATGTTGTCTGCTCACATAAACCAACATGTGAGAGTCTTGTTTTTAAAATCACCCTCCCCTCGTTAAATGGTATCTCTCCAAGTATTGCTTTGCAAAAAGTCGATTTTCCAGAGCCAACAGGCCCGACAACCATTGT
>Ga0247768_1000558_pt1 | contig 13440 bp, 11 predicted proteins | sample UWRJL016104C6_FD_179944 | JGI IMG/M metagenome (GOLD analysis project Ga0247768, IMG submission 179944) | Plant litter microbial communities from Arlington Agricultural Research Station in Wisconsin, United States - UWRJ-L016-104C-6 | ecosystem: Environmental > Terrestrial > Plant litter >... | reverse complement strand
GTCTGGCCGGGCTCGACGGTCAGCGACAGGTCCTCGATGAGCGGCACGTCCGGGCTGTAGCTGAACGAGACTCCTCGGAACTCGACGCGGCCCCGGACCGCCGCGGGCCGGGCGGGCTCGGCCGGGGCCGGCCCCTGCTCGTCGGCGTCGATCAGGGCGAAGACACGCTCCGCCGAGGCGACCCCGGACTGCAGCAGGTTCGCCATCGAGGCGACCTGCGTCAGCGGCTGGCTGAACTGGCGTGAGTACTGGATGAACGCCTGGACGTCGCCGAGCGACAGCGTGCCGGAGGTGACCCGCAGCGCGCCGACCACGGCGACGAACACGTAGTTCAGGTTGCCGATGAACATCATCGCCGGCTGGATCATCCCGGAGATGAACTGGGCCCGGAAGCTGGCGTTGAACAGCGTGCCGTTGTGCTCCGAGAAGACCTGCTCCGACTCCTCGCGGCGGCCGAAGACCTTGACCAGCGAGTGCCCGGTGTACATCTCCTCGATGTGGGCGTTGAGCTGCCCGGTGGTCCTCCACTGCTTGATGAACTGCGGCTGCGCGCGCTTGCCGATCTTCGCCGCGACGAACACCGACACCGGCACGGTCACCAGCGCGATGAGCGCGAGCAGCGGCGAGATGAAGAGCATCATGCCCAGCACGCCGACGATGGTGAGCAGCGAGGTGAGGATCTGGCTGAGCGTCTGCTGCAGCGACTGCGCGAGGTTGTCGATGTCGTTGGTGACGCGGCTGAGGATCTCGCCCTGCGGCTGCCGGTCGAAATAGCTCAGCGGCAGCCGGGAGAACTTGGCTTCCACCCGCTCGCGCAGGTCGAAGATGGCCCGCTGGACGACGGTGGTGGTCAGCCGCGCTTGCAGGAAGCTGAACACCGACGCCGCGACGAACAGTGCCAGCACGAGCAGGAGGACCTGCATGACCGCGTCGAAGTCGATGCCATGGCCGGGCATGATGTCCATCGCGCTGACCATGTCCGCGACCTTGTTGTTGCCGGACTGCCGGAGCCCGGCGATCGCCTCGGCCTTGGTCGAGCCGGCCGGCAGTTGCCCGCTGATCACACCGGTGAAGATCAGGTCGGTGGCGCGGCCGAGGATCTTCGGGCCGAGCACCGAAAGGGCGACGCTGATGACACCGAGGGCGATCGCGGCGTAGATCAGGATCCGCTGCGGCTTGAGCAGCCGGATCAGGCGCTTGCCGGAGGACTTGAAGTCCAGGGCCTTCTCGGTCGGCATCCCGCCCATCATCGCGCCGGGGCCGCGCCGCATGGCGGCCGTCGGGCCGGGGCCGCGCGGCGGCGTGGGCCGCTCGCCGGCGACGGCCGTCGGGGTGTCCGTGGAACTCATGCCGCCTCCTGCTCGGTGAGCTGGGAGAGCACGATCTCCCGATAGGTTTCGTTGGTGTCCATCAGCTCCGTGTGCGTGCCGGTGCCCACGACGGTGCCTTCGTCGAGGACGATGATCCGGTCGGCCTGGCGGATGGTGCTGACCCGCTGCGCGACGATGATCACCGTCGCGTCCGCGGTCTCGCGGGAGAGCGCGGCCCGCAGCGCGGCGTCGGTGGCGTAGTCGAGCGCCGAGAACGAGTCGTCGAACAGGTAGATCTCGGGCCTTCGCACGAGCGCGCGGGCGATGGCGAGCCGTTGCCGCTGGCCGCCGGAGACGTTGGTGCCGCCCTGGGCGATCTTCGCGTCGAGGCCGTCGGCCAGCCGCGAGACGAAGTCCTTGGCCTGGGCCGTTTCCAGCGCTTGCCAGAGCTCTTCGTCGGTCGCGTCGGGCTTGCCGTAGCGGAGGTTGCTCGCGACCGTGCCGGAGAAAAGGTACGGCTTCTGCGGCACCAGGCCGACGGCGTCGGAGAGCGCTGTCGAGCCGAGCGCCCGTACGTCGATGTCGTCCACCAGCACCGTGCCGCCGGTGGCGTCCATCAGCCGGGGGATGAGGTTGAGCAGGGTCGTCTTGCCGCTGCCGGTGCTGCCGATGACCGCGGTGGTCTCACCCGGCCTCGCGATCAGGTTGACCCCGTGGAGCACGGGCTTCTCGGCGCCAGGGTAGCGGAATTCGACGTCCCGCAGTTCGAGGTGGCCGTGCGCGACAGTGCTCCGCACGGGGTTCTCCGGCAGGACGACGCTGGACTCGGTGTCGAGCACCTCCTGGATGCGCTCGGCGGAGACCTCGGCGCGCGGCACCATCATGAACATGAAGGTGGCCATCATGATCGACATGAGGATCTGCATCAGGTAGCTCAGGAACGCCGTCAGCGCGCCGACCTGCATCGCGCCGCTGTTGATCAGGTGCCCGCCGAACCACAGGACGGCGACGCTGGAGACGTTCACGACCAGCATCACGATCGGGAACATCAGCGACATCAGCCGCCCGACGCCGAGCGAGACGTCGAACAGCTCGGTGTTGGTCCTGGTGAAGCGCTCGCGCTCGTGGGTGTCGCGGACGAAGGCGCGGATCACGCGGATACCGGTGATCTGCTCGCGCAGCACCCGGTTGATCCCGTCGATGCGCTCCTGCATGAGGCGGAAGAGCGGGCGCATCTTGGCGATGATGATGCCGATCGAGACCGCCAGCACCGGGACGATGACCAGCAGCAGCGAGGAGAGCTGCACGTTCTGGTTCAGCGCCATGAGGATGCCGCCGACACACATGATGGGGGCCGACACCATCATCGTGAAGGTCATCAGCGCGAGCATCTGGACCTGCTGGACGTCGTTCGTGGTCCGCGTGATGAGCGACGGCGTGCCGAACTGGCCGACCTCGCGGGCGGAGAAGTCCTGAACCCGGTGGAAGATCCCGGCTCGCATGTCCCGGCCCACCGCCATCGCGACGCGGGCGCCGAAGAACACCGCGCCGATCGAGGTGGCGATCTGCACCAGTGACACCGCGATCATCACGCCGCCGGTGTCCATGATGTAGCCGATGTCGCCGTTCACGACGCCGTTGTCGATGATGTCGGCGTTCAGCGTCGGGAGGTACAGCCCGGCGAGGGTCTGGACCAGTTGCAGGAGCACGACCAGGGCCAGCGGCCGTTGGTACGGGCGCAGGTAGGCGCGCATGAGTTTGATCAGCACGGGAACTCTTTCAGGAGATGACGATTTACCAGCCGTGGCGGGCCGATCAGGACGAAGGTACCGCGATGTGAATTCGATCGCCGCCGATTTAGCCGCGGGAGGATTCGAATTCTTCCGGCGCCGCGGGTTCCGGCAAGCCGGCCGCGACCTGTTTCAGTGCGTTTGTGAGGGTTGGAACAAGAGACGATGCAGGATCCGAGTGGAGCCAATGGTTCAGCGCGACCCGCACCGCGGCGGTCACCGCGGCCGCCATCAAGCGCGGGTATATCTCTTTTTCGGCGTCGGCCCCCATCCGTTCGGCGATCCCGTCGGCCAGTACCCGCTCGACCATCGCGTGGGATTTCAGGTATTCCCCGCGCAGGGACGAATCGGTGACCATCAGCCGGACCCGGGCTACGTAGTCCCGGTCGGGTTCCGCGTGCGCACCGTACTGTTCGACGATGGCGTTGATGACCGCGTCCCACAGCGGCTCGCTCGCCGGTCTCGCCCGCAGCGTCTCCCGGATGCGGGTCTGCCGATCGACGCCGATGGCGCAGATCGCCTCCTCCTTGCTGGAGAAGTAGTTGTTGAAGGTGCGCGGGGAGACACCGACCTCGGCGGCGATCTCGTCCACGCGGACGTGCTCCAGCCCGCGCTCGGTGGCCAGCCGCACGGCCGCCCAGCTCAGCGCCTCGCGAGCCGCCAGCTTCTTGCGTTCGCGGAGGCTCATCCGCTCCAGCTCGGGGTTCACCCGGCCCACCCTACCGAAAACTTTGCGGACCCCGCAAATTTGTTCGGACCCCGCAAAAAGCTGCGCAAAGTGACATGAAAGGGTCTTTCAAGACAAAAACCGTCTTGAAAGACCCTTTCATGTCACTCGGGGTTAGGCGCCGGCCAGGAGGGCGCCCAGGGTGAGGAGCTGGGCGGTGGCGCCGCCGAGGGCGAACTCGTGGCGCTTGGCGGCGACGAAGTAGCGGTGCAGCGGCCCCTCGACGTCGATGCCGACACCGCCGTGGACGTGCACCGCGGTGTGCGCGACGCGGTGCCCGGCTTCCGCGGCCCAGAACTTGGCCGTCGCGACCTCCTCGGCGGCGGGCAGTCCCTCGGCGAGACGCCAGGCCGCTTGCCAGAGCGTCAATCGGACGGCCTCGACGTCGATATAGGCGTCGGCGAGGCGTTGGCGGACGGCCTGGAACGCGCCGATCGCGTGGCCGAACTGCTCGCGCTCCCGTGCGTACTCCGACGTCAGCTCCAACGCGCGTTCGAGCACACCCAGCTGCTGCGCGCACAAGCCGACCGTGCCGCGCAGGCGAAGCCATTCGGCCACACTCTCGCCTTCCAGGACCGAGTCCGGTTCGACGTCGTCCAGCTCGATGTATCCGGCATCGGCATTGTCGACGACCTGTTGTGGCGAAACGGAAACGCGGTCACGGTCCACGAGGAACACGACCACACCTTCGGCCGTCGCCGCTGGAATCAGGAAACCGTCGGCAAAAGCGGCGAAACCGACAGCGGTCTGCGAGCCCGAAATCGACCAGCCGCCGCCCGGCCGGACGGCGGTGAAGCCACAAGGCGCGCCCGCGTCGGGCAGCGCGACGGTGAGGACACGCTTGCCACGCACGATCGGCACGGCCCATTTCTCGATCTGCTCGCCGCGGCCGAATTCGGCGAGCGCGGACGCGGCCATGGTGACGGAGTGGAGATAGGGGACCGGCGCGATCGCGCGGCCGGTCTCGATCAGCACCGAGCATTGTTCGAGCAGTCCGAAACCGCCGCCCCCGACGGCGGACGGCAGCGCCGCGTCGGTGATCCCCGCCGTGCCGAGGGTCTGCCACAGTGCGGCGTCGAACCCGCCGGAACCGGGTGACCCCAGCGATTCCGGGGTAACCCGGTCTGTCAGGATCCGCCGGGTCAGCCCGGCGAGGTCCCGCTGTGCTTCGGTCGGTGCGAAGTCCATCGAGGGCTCCTATCGGGTGACGGGCAGGCCGAGGGCGGTGGCGGCGACGATGTCTCGCTGGACTTCGTTGGTGCCGCCGCCGAAGGTCAGGATCAACGCCGACCGGTGCATCCGTTCGACCCGGCCGCGCAGCACCGCGCCGCGCGAGCCCTGGCGGACGACGGCGCCCGCGCCGAGGACTTCCATCAGCAACCGGTAGGCCTCGACCGCGAATTCCGTGCCGAACACCTTCGTGGCCGACGCTTCGGCGGGCCCGAGTTCACCTTCGGCCGCGGCCCACGCGATCTTCCAGTTCCGCAGCTTCAGGTACTCGGCTTTCGCGTGGACGCGCGCGAGATGGGTCTGGACCCACTCGCGGTCGATGGGCCGCTTGCCGTCCGGCAACTTCGTCTCCGACGCCCACTCGCGGACCTGCCGCAGCGCCTCCTGGATCGGCGCGGCCGAGGTCAGCGCGACCCGCTCGTGGTTGAGCTGGTTGGTGATCAGCGGCCAGCCCGCGTTCTCCTCCGCGACCCGGGAGCTCACCGGCACCCGCACGTTGTCGTAGTAGGTCGCGCTCGTGCCGACCCCGGCGACGGTGTGCACCTTCGTCCACGAGAAGCCCTCGGCCGTCGTCGGCACGATGAGCACGCTCAGCCCCTTGTGCTTACGGGCCTCCTGATCGGTTCTGACCGCGAGCCACACGTAGTCGGCGTATTCGATCAGGCTGGTCCACATCTTTTGGCCGTTTACGACGTAGTCGTCGCCGTCACGCACCGCGCGTGTGCGCAGCGACGCGAGGTCGGTCCCGGCCTCCGGCTCGGAGTAGCCGATCGAGAAATGCAGCTCGCCGGCGGCGATCTTCGGCAGGTAGAACGCCTTCTGATCCGGGGTGCCGAAACGCATGATCGTCGGGCCGACGGTGTTGACCGTCAGGAACGGCACGGGCACCCCCGCCACGGCCGCCTCGTCGGTGAAAACGAGCTGATCCAGCATGGACCTCGCCTGGCCGCCGTACTCCTCCGGCCACCCGATCGCGAGCCAGCCGTCACGGCCCAGATCGCGGACAATCTCCTTGTACACCAAGCCGTTTCCGTACTCGCCGCGGTTCGCGTCGAGTGCCTCGCGCCGCTCCGGTGTCATCAGCTCGCCGAAGTACGAGCGCAGCTCGGCGCGCAGCTCCCGCTGGCCGGGCGTGTAGTCGATCCGCATGTCTGCCTCCACGCCGTCCTGGTGCCGGGACCGGCTGCCGGGCTAGTGTAGAACCTGTTCTAGTTCCAGTTGTACCACGGGGACGGGAGGAAGTATGAAGATCGGCGTCGACAGATCGCTCTGCGAGGCCAATGGGCTGTGTGTGGCCTTCGCGCCCGCTGTCTTCGAATTGGACGACGACGAAGAGTTGGTCATCTTGGCGGGGGAGGTGCCCGCCGACGAAGTAGAACGTGTTTCGCAAGCCGTGACCGCGTGTCCGAAGAACGCACTGCTCATGACAAGTTAGCACCGTTTATTCAGCCCTTGCTTCGAACGAGAACAGATTCTAGTCTTGCCTCTGAGAGACGACCAACGACGGTTCGTCCCGCTTCAGCGAGGAGGCAGCCGGGATGAGAGCGGCCGTACTGAACGCGATCGGCGACGACAAGCTGGAACTGCGGGACGACGTGACCACGGTCGATCCCGGCCCGCACGACGTGCGCATCGGGGTCCGGGCCTCCGGGATCTGCCACAGCGACCTCTCCGCCATGGACGGCACGCTGCCGGCGCTCGCGCCCGGCGTGATCGGCCACGAAGGCGCGGGCGAGATCCTCCAGGTCGGCTCGGCCGTCGAGCACCTGGCCCCCGGTGACCACGTCACGGTGTCGTTCGTCCCGCCGTGCGGCACCTGCCCGAGCTGCCTGCGCGGGGAGCCGCACCTCTGCGCGGTCCACGCGATCGCGGCGTTCACCACCCCGAGGTTCAGGATCGGTGACAAGCCGCTGTTCGGTTACGCGGGCCTGGGTACCTTCGCCGAGGAACTCGTCGTACCGGCTGTCGGCGCGGTCAAGGTCGACCCTGACGTCCCCTTCGAGACAGCCGCCCTGATCGCGTGCGGCGTGCTGACCGGCGTCGGCGCGGTGCTCAACACCGCCAAGGTGCGTCCCGGCTCGACAGTGGTGATCATCGGCTGCGGCGGTGTCGGGATCTCGGTCATCCAGGGCGCCAGGCTCGCGGGCGCGTCCACGATCGTCGCGGTCGACCCCGTCGAGGCGAAGCACGAGATCGCGAAGCGCTTCGGCGCCACGCACGCGACCACCCCCGCCGGGCTGGAGGAGATCAAGCAGCAGGTCACCAACTTCGAGGGTTTCGACTACGCCTTCGACGTCGTCGGCCAACCCGCGACCATCCGGTCGGCGTGGGACAACGCGCGCCGCGGCGGTTCGGTGATCGTCGTCGGCGCCGGCAAGGGCGACGCGATGGTGCAGTTCAGCGCGCAGGAACTCTTCTTGCACGACAAGAAGATCCTCGGCTCGTTCTACGGCTCGTCGCATGTCCACCACGACACCGGCCGGATGCTGAAGTTCTGGCGCGCGGGCCTGCTCGACCTCGAAGGCATGATTTCGCGGCGCCTGTCCTTCGACGAGATCAACGACGGCCTCGCGGTGCTGCGCGACGGCAGTACCGACGTCATCCGCCAGGTGGTGACCCTCGGGTGAGCCTGGACGGGAAGACCGCGATCGTCACCGGCGCCGGCGCGGGTCTCGGCCGGGCCGAAGCCCTCGCGCTGGCCAAGGCGGGGGCGGCGGTGGTCGTCAACGACGTTGCCGAAAGCGCGGCGGAGGTCGTCGGCGAGATCGAGGCCGCGGGCGGGAAAGCCCTGCTGGTCACCGGGGACGTCTCGGAGCGGGAGACTGCCGACGCGCTGCTCGCGGCCGCCGTCGAGCACTTCGGCGGTCTGCACGTCGTCGTCAACAACGCCGGAGTGCTGCGCGACAGGATGCTGTTCGGGATGTCCGACGAGGAGTGGGACACCGTCATCCGGGTGCATCTGCGCGGACACTTCCTGTTGTCCCGCAACGCGGGCGCGTACTGGCGGAACAAGTCCAAAGTGGATGGAAGCCCGGTGTACGGCCGCGTGGTGAACACCTCCTCGGAGGCCTTCCTCGCCGGATCACCCGGCCAGCCCAACTACTCCGCCGCCAAAGCGGGCATCGCCGCTTTGACCGTCTCGACCGCTCGCGGGCTTTCCCGCTACGGCGTGCGCGCCAACGCCATCTGCCCCCGGGCGCGCACCGCGATGACCCAAGGCGTCTTCGGCGACGCGCCCGCCGAAGGCACCGACCCGCTGTCCGTCGACCACGTCGCGCCGTTTGTCGCCTTCCTCGCCTCCCCGGCGGCGGACCACGTGAACGGCCAGGTGTTCGTGGTGCACGGCGGCATGGTCCTGCTGCTCAAGCCGCCCTCGATCGAGCGCCGGTTCGGCACCGGCGACTTCGAGACCGACATCGGCGGCTACTTCGCCGAGCGCGACCCGGAACGCATGTTCGCCGCTACGGAAATCTTGGAACTGGGTGGCGAACCGTGACGGCCCGCACGAATCCGCCGCGGAACCCGCTTCGGCCGGAGCGACGCGATCGCGTCGCGGGTTCATAAACCGACAGGTAGGAGAGTCATGACGCTCACCGTTCAGCCGCATCGCGAATCCGTCGGCCTCAAGACCGGCCAGCTCTTCATCGACGGCCAGTGGGGACCGGCGCGCGACGGCGCGACCTGGACCCATCACCACCCCGCCACGGGCGAGGCGATCGGCGACTTCGCGGTGGCTTCGGCGGCCGATGTCGACGACGCCGTCGCGGCGGCGCGCAAGGCGTTCGACTCGAGCGGCTGGGCGACGTCGAGGGCGACCGTGCGCATCCAGCTGCTGCACCGCTACGCGACCCTGCTCCGCGAGCACGCCGACGAACTGCGTGCCTTGCAGGCGCTGGACAACAGCGTCCCGTTGTCGTTCGGCGCGATCTACGCGACGTCGGTCAACGCCGCCGCGGACGTCTTCGACCACCACGCCGGCTGGGTGGACAAGGTCGGCGGCCAGACGCTGCCGCCGTATCAGGGCGGGGACCATCTCGCGATGACGTTCCGCGAGCCGGTCGGCGTGGTCGCGGCGATCCTGCCGTGGAACGCGCCGTTCCTGCTCTTCGCGCAGAAGGTCGCCCCGGCGCTCGGCGCGGGCTGCACGGTGGTGCTCAAGTCCTCGGAGTTCGCGACCTTCGCCGTGCTGCGCATGGTCGAGCTGCTCGTCGAGGCCGGGTTGCCCGCCGGTGTGCTCAACCTCGTCACCGGCCCCGGTGACCCCACCGGCGAGCGGCTGATCACCCACCCCGACGTCGACAAGGTCAGCTTCACCGGCAGCCGCGGGGTCGGCAAGCGGATCGTGGAAGCGTCGGCGGGCACGCTCAAGCGGGTGTCGCTCGAACTCGGCGGGAAGAGCCCGGCGGTCGTGTTCGCCGACGCGCCGAACGTCGGCTTGGCCGCGATGACCACGATGGGCGCGGTCACCATGGGCCTGTCCGGGCAGGCGTGCGTGGCCAACACCCGCGCGCTGGTGCACCGGGACGTCTACGACGAGTTCGTCGGTGCGGCACAAGGCCTCGCGGGCGCGATCACCTACGGCGACCCGTTCGACCCGGGTGTGCTCGCCTGCCCGCTGATCAACCCGAAACAACTCGAACGGGTGCTCGGTTACATCGAGCGCGGCAAGGCCGAGGGCGCGCGGCTGGTCACCGGCGGCGAGCGCCTCGGCGGTGACCTCGCGGGCGGCAACTTCGTCGGCCCGACGATCTTCGCCGACGTCGACAACGACTCCACCATCGCGCAGGAGGAGATCTTCGGGCCGGTGCTGGCGGTCGTGCCGTTCGACACCGAGGAGGAGGCGGTCCGGCTCGCGAACGACACCGAATACGGGCTCGGCGCCGGCTTGTTCACCGCCGACGTCCAGCGGGCCTTCCGCGTGGCACGCAAGCTGCGGGTCGGCACGATCGGGATCAACGGGTTCCAGATCGAACCGCACCTGCCGTTCGGCGGGTTCAAGCAATCCGGGCTGGGGCGCGAAGGCGGGCAATCGGCTTTCGAGGCGTTCACCGAACTCAAGACGGTCCTGATGCCGCTCACCGAAGAGATGATGTGATGGGCAGGCTCGACGGCAAGGTCGCGCTGATCACCGGCGCGGCCCGCGGGCAGGGGGAGGCCGCGGCGCGGGCCTTCGTCGCCGAGGGCGCGCGCGTGATGATCGCCGACGTCACCGACATCGAGGGCAAGAAGCTCGCCGAAGAACTCGGCGACGCCGCTGTCTACCAGCATCTCGACGTCTCCGACGAAGGCGACTGGGCGGCCGCCATCGAACGGGTGACCGGCGAGTTCGGCCTGGTCACCGTGCTCGTCAACAACGCGGGCATCCTGCACTTCTCGGAGCTCGCGCACACCAAGCTCGCCGATTACGAACGTGTTGTCAAAGTCAATCAAATCGGGGCGTTTCTCGGGATGCGCTCGGTCGTTGAACCCATGTCGGAAGCCGGTGGCGGGTCCATCGTCAATGTGTCCTCTGTGGAGGGTCTGGCCGGAATGCCTTTCCTCATCGCCTACACCGCGAGCAAGTTCGCCATCCGGGGGATGACGAAGGTCGCCGCGCTGGAACTGGGCGCGAAGAACATCCGGGTCAATTCGGTGCATCCGGGGATGATCGACACGAAGATGGTTTCCGACGCCGCGGGCGGGGTCGAACTCGACCTTTCGCGGGTGGGCAAGAAGGTCGCGCTCGGCCGGGTCGGCAAACCCGAGGAGATCGCCCGGCTGGTGGTGTTCCTCGCCAGTGACGACAGCTCGTACAGCACCGGCGCGGAGTTCGTGGCGGACGGCGGCGCGACGGCGACCCACGCTTTGAAACTTTGAGTGAACACGGCTAACTGAAGTGGGTCACGGAGGTGCGAAAGACTCCAACCACAACTCGGGGCGAAACGCACGCGGAGGTGTGGCGGGATGAGCGGCAGGTCTCTCAACATCCCGGGAACCGCCGCACTGGCCCAGGTGGGCCGGTTGTCGACACTTTCCTGGGAAGTCCTCCGGGCGATCTTCAAGCGCCCGTTCCAATTCCGCGAATGGATCCAGCAATGCTGGTTTTTCGCCAGCGTCACGATCCTGCCCACCGCGCTGGTGGCGATCCCCTTCGGCGCGGTGATCGCGCTGCAGCTCGGCTCGCTGACCCAGCAGATCGGCGCGCAGTCGTTCACCGGCGCGGCCAGCGCGCTGGCCATCGTGCAACAGGCCAGCCCGCTGATCACCGCGCTGCTGGTGGCCGGGGCCGGCGGGAGCGCGGTCTGCGCGGACATCGGCGCCCGCAAGATCCGTGAAGAGATCGACGCCATGGAGGTGCTCGGCGTCAATCCCATCCAGCGGCTCATCGTGCCGCGGGTGCTCGCCGCGATGGTCGTTTCGGTGCTGCTGAACGGCTTGGTGAGCGTTGTCGGCGTGCTCGGCGGGTACTTCTTCAACGTCGTCATGCAGGGCGGCACCCCGGGTGCCTACCTCGCGAGCTTCAACGCGCTGGCGCAGCTGCCCGACCTGTGGGTCAGCGAGGTCAAAGCGGTGCTCTACGGCTTCGTGGCCGGAGTGGTGGCAGCGTTCCGCGGGCTCAATCCGGCCGGTGGCCCCAAGGGCGTCGGCGACGCGGTGAACCAGGCCGTGGTGATCACCTTCCTGCTCCTGTTCCTGATCAACGTCGTGCTGACCGCGATCTACCTCCAGATCGTTCCCCCGAAGGCGTTATGACGACTTCGGAGCAGGCACCGCGGGTCACCGACAGGACGCTTGAGATCATCGCGCGCCCGGGCGCCGGGCTGGAAGGGCTCGGCACCCAGCTGTCGTTCTACTTCCGCGCGCTGGCCTGGTCGCCCAGGACACTTCGCCGCTACGGCCGGGAAACCCTGCGCCTGCTGACGGAGGTCAGCTTCGGGACCGGTGCGCTCGCCGTCATCGGCGGCACGCTCGGGGTGATGATCGGCATGACGCTGTTCACCGGGCTGATCGTCGGGCTCCAGGGCTACTCCGCGCTGAACCAGCTGGGCACCGCGGCGCTGACAGGGTTCATCTCGGCGTACTTCAACACTCGCGAAGTCGCGCCGCTCTCGGCCGGGCTCGCGCTTTCGGCGACGGTCGGCTGCGGCTTCACCGCGCAGCTCGGCGCGATGCGGATCTCCGAGGAGATCGACGCGCTCGAAGTGATGGGCGTGCCGAGCATGCCGTACCTCGTCACGACCCGCGTGCTCGCCGGGGTCACGGCGGTGATCCCGCTCTACGCTGTCGGGCTGCTCTCGTCGTACCTCGCGTCGCGGGAGATCACGATCCTGCTGTACGGGCAGTCCGCGGGCACCTACGACCACTACTTCACGCTCTTCCTGCCACCGGAAGACGTGCTCTGGTCGTTCCTCAAGGTGATGATCTTCAGCGCGCTCGTGATCCTTTCCCATTGCTACTACGGCTATACCGCCAGCGGCGGCCCGGCGGGTGTCGGGGTCGCGGTCGGCCGCGCGGTGCGCACCTCGATCGTGCTGATCTCGGTCATCGACTTCTTCCTCAGCCTCGCGATCTGGGGCGCGAACACGACGGTGAGGATCTCGGGATGAATCGGCGGCTCCTGCTGCGGCGGCTGTGGCTGCAGCTGCTCGGCTTGGTGTTCCTCGTCGTCGCCGCGTTGTTCTTCGTCACCACGATCGCCATCTACCACAAGGACTTCACCCCGATCACCCAGGTGCGGCTGGAAACCGACCACGTCGGCAACCAGATGCGGGTGGGCGCCGACGTGAAGATCCGCGGCATGGTCGTCGGCGAGGTGCGCTCCATCGGCGTCTCCGGCGACCACACCGCCCTCGAACTCGCCCTGGAGCCGGACAAGGTCGATGTCATCCCGGAAAACGTCTCCGCGCGCCTGCTGCCGAAGACGTTGTTCGGCGAGCGGTACGTCGCCTTGCAGGTCCCCGAAAAGCCGTCGCCGCGGCACATCGGCGCCGGCGACGTGATCGGGCAGGACCGCAGTAGCACCGCGATCGAGCTGGAGAAGGTGCTCGGGGACGTGATGCCGCTGTTGCAGGCCGTCCAGCCGCAGAAGCTGTCGAGCACCCTGACGGCCGTGGCCACCGCGCTCGACGGCCGCGGGGCGCAGCTCGGCGAGACCTTGGCGCGGCTTTCGGACTATCTGGGCGGGTTGAACCCGTCGCTGCCCGACCTCAAGGCCGACATCACCGGCCTGGCCAACGTCTCCGACATCTACGACAAGGCCGCGCCGGATCTCCTGGAAGCGCTCTCCGACCTCACCACCACGAGCAAGACGCTGGTGGACAAGCAACAAGGGCTCTCCGACGTCTTCGCCACGGTGACCACTGCGTCGACCGACCTGACGAACTTCCTGACGGTCAACAAGGAC
>Ga0247768_1000555_pt1 | contig 13483 bp, 11 predicted proteins | sample UWRJL016104C6_FD_179944 | JGI IMG/M metagenome (GOLD analysis project Ga0247768, IMG submission 179944) | Plant litter microbial communities from Arlington Agricultural Research Station in Wisconsin, United States - UWRJ-L016-104C-6 | ecosystem: Environmental > Terrestrial > Plant litter >... | reverse complement strand
CGCGGTGTACCAACACCGTCCAGGTCGCCGCGTTGCTGCTGCAGCAGAGCTACACCGAGCTCTCGACAACCCCGGGTTCGCTCGTACACCTGACCGCGACGTTCACCAACACCGGCAAGATGCCCTACGTCGGCATCACCGTCGCCAGCTCGAGCGCCGACACCGTCGACGACGCGATCCCCACCGGTGACCAGATCGCGACCTCGGGCACGCTGATCCTGGGCGCCTCCGCGATCACCTGGGCGGGCAGCATCCCGGTCGGGGGCACGGTCACGATCACCGGCACGGTGACGGTGAAAAACCCCGACCCCGGCAACCGGATCATCACCGGCTCGCTCGTCTCGACGGCGCTGGGCGGCAACTGCCCGTCGGGGAGTGGCGACACCCGTTGCACCGCACTGCTTCCGGTGCTGCTGCCCGGACTCACCATTTCGAAGACCGCCGACACCACCACCGCGTTATTGGGCCAGGTCGTCACGTACACGGTCACGGTCCACAACTCGGGGGAAACCCCTTACCAGGGCGCCACTTTCACGGACAAGATGACCGGCGTGCTCGATGACGCGTCGTATGACGCGGACGTCTCCTCGACGGTCGGCGTCGCGGTCTTCACGAGCCCGGAGATGCGGTGGACGGGTGATCTCGCGGTGGGGGTCACCGCGACCGTCCGGTACTCCGTGACGGTTCGCGATCCGTCGGCGGGGGACCGGGTGCTGGCCAACCTCATCAGCTCGGACACCGTCGGCAGCACCTGCCCGGTGTCGAGCGGTGCCGCCGCCTGCTCGAGCTCGGTCGCCATCCTCGTGGCCGCCATGACCATCACCTCGGCGGCCGACGTCGCCACCGCCGTCCCGGGCACCCGGGTGACCTACACCCTCACCGCCACCAACACCGGTCAGCTCGCCTACCCCGCGGCCGAGTTCAGCGTGTCACTGGCGGACGTGCTCGACGACGCGGCGTACGGCGGCGACGTCTCCGCGAGCACCGGCGGCGCCGTTGTCACCGGCCAAACCCTGACGTGGTCGGGGATTCTGGGGATCGGCGCGGTCTCGACCGTCACGTACTCGGTGCTCGTCGGCGCTCCCGCCGCCGGGAACTTCCGCCTGCTGCAGACGGTCATCTCGGGGAGCCAGGGGAGTACCTGCCCGGTGGCGGGAGCGGACTCGCGGTGCACCACCTCGGTCGCTGTCGCCGGGCTCCGGATCGTCAACGCCGCCAACGTCTCCACCACCAAACCGACCGGGACGGTCGCCTACACGGTCACCTTCACCAACATCGGCCAAGTGCCCTATGCGGGTATCGGCATCATCAACAACCTGACCGGCGTCGTGGACGACGCCGTCTACAACGGTGACGCCGCGGTCACCGCCGGGAACCTGGCCGCGCTCTCCGGGACACAGCTCGCCTGGACCGGCGATCTGGCCATCGGCGCCACCGTCACGGTGACCGGTTCGGTGACGGTCGCCAACCCCGACCTCGGTGACAAGGTGCTGCGCAGCGACATCACCACCGACGCGGACGCGGCGAACTGTCCCAGTGCCGCCTGCGCGACCAGCGTGTCCGTGCTGACCCCGGCGCTTACCATCGTCAAGGTTTCCGACACCGTCACCACCACCCCTGGATCCGTGGTCGGGTACACGATCACCGTGACCAACTCCGGTGAAAGTCCCTACACCGCGGCGAAAGTGGAGGACAGGCTGGCAGGGGTGCTCGGTGACGGGACCTACTCCGGCGGCGCCACCGCCTCCCGTGGTGTGGTGACCTTCGGCGGGACGACGCTGACCTGGATCGGTGATCTCGCCGTCGGCGAGTCGGCGACCATCGGCTACGGCCTGCGTGTCGACGACCCCGACCTGGGTGACCGGTCGATGGTCAACCGGGTCGTCTCCGACGAACTCGGCAGCACCTGTGCCACCGGGAACACGAACGACGCCTGCGTCAACGTGGTGACCGTGCTGACTCCCGTCCTCGACATCGCCGTCACCGCCGACAGCACCACCAGCACCCCCGGTTCCGCCGTCGGTTACACCGTCACGATCCGGAACATCGGCGAGACCGCGTACGTGGGCGCGCATGTCACAGCCCTGCTCGCCGGAGTGCTGGACGACGCCGTCTACACCGGTGGAGCCGCCACGTCCGGCGCGGTCACCTTCGAGGCCCCGGCGCTGACCTGGGTCGGTGATCTCGCCATCGGGGCCACCACGGTCATCACCTACGGCGTCACCATCGTCACGCCGGATCCCGGGGACCGGCAGCTGCGCACCTCGGTCGCGTCGGCCGAGCCCGGCAGCACCTGCGGTACCGCCACGCAGTGCTCGAACGTCGTCACCGTGCTGATTCCCGGGCTCGCGATCTCCACCACGGCGGACGTCGCCACCACGACGCCGGGCAGCCGGGTGGGGTTCACCGTCACGATCGAAAACACCGGTCAGACGCCGTACTCCGGGCTCACCGTGACCACGGCACTCTCCGGTCTCCTCGACGACGCCGGCTTCGACGGCAGGATCGTCGCGTCCGCCGGCGTCGCGAGCTACACCGCTCCGGACGTGACGTGGACCGGTGACCTCGCGACGGGTTCGTCGGTGACCCTCACCTTCGCGGTGTCCGTCCACGATCCGGACACCGGGGACAAGTCCTTGTCCGCCGGGGTTTCGGCCGAAGCCCCGGGCAGCACCTGCCCGGCCGCCGGCCCGAGCCCGTCGTGCACCGCGACCGTGACGGTGCTGATCCCGGGCTTGAGTGTCGGCAAGTCGGTCAGCGCTCCGACGACCACACCCGGCGGGGTTGTCGGCTACACCATCGTCGTCACCAATACCGGCCAGACCCCGTACACCGGCGTGAGCGTCAGCGACTCCCTCGCCGGGGTGCTTCCGGACGCGGACTACAACTCCGACGCCGTCGTCGTGGGTGGCGGCGCGGTGACCTACGACGGTTCGGTCCTCGGCTGGACCGGTGACCTGCTCATCGGGGCGAGCGCGACGATCAGGTATTCGATCACCGTGCACAGCCCGGACACCGGCGACAAGCTGATCGTCAACGGGGTCACCTCCGGCGCGCCCGGCAGCACGTGCCCGGCCGGTGGTGGCCCGGCCTGCTCCACCCTCGTGCGGGTGCTGGTGCCCGCACTGGTCACGACACTGACCGCCGACACGTCCGCGGTCGCCGCCGGCAGTGCCGTCGGATACACCGTGACACTGGTCAACACCGGCGAAACCGCTTATGCCCCAGCGAGTTTCACCGATTCGCTGGCCGGGGTCCTCGACGACGCGACCTACGCCGGTGGGGCGGTCGCGAGCACCGGAAGCCTCGACTACACCGGCACCACGCTGACCTGGACCGGCGCACTCGGTGTCGGCGAGACGGCGACGATCGGTTATTCGGTGACGACGCGGTTCCCGGCCACGGGGGATCTCGCGCTGCAGAACAGCCTGCGGTCGCCGTCGCCAGGGGCCACGTGCGTCACCGGGACCGAGGCGGGGTGCGCCACCACGGTGACCGTCCTAGTGCCCGCGCTCGACGTCACCAAGATCGCCGATACCGGTCAGGCCGTCGCCGGCGGCACCGTGCACTACACGCTCTCGGCGACGAACTCCGGCGAGTCCGACTACCCGGCCGTGACGCTGGCCGATTCGCTGGCCGGAGTCCTCGACGACGCCACGTACCTCGGCGACGCGAGCGCCAGCCAGGGCACGGTCGGCTACGCCGACGGGACACTCACCTGGAGCGGCGCCTTGCCCAAGGGCACGAACGTCGTCATCGGCTACTCCGTCACCGTCCATGTCGACGACCTCGGCGACGCCGTCCTGCTCAACCGGGTCGTGTCACCGGCCGTGGGCAGCACCTGCGCCGCGGACAGCGTGGATTCGCGCTGCGTCACTTCCGTGGCCGTCGCCGCCCGTTCCATCACGCTGAACGGCATCACGGGGTCGTTCACACTCACGGGGCCGCCTCACAGCACAGTCGGTTCGGACGGCGTCGTCACCATGACGGTCACCACCAACAGCTCGGGCGGATACCTGGTGACCGTCGCGGGAACCACCGGCGCGCTCGTGGGCGCCGACCCCGGCAATACCAGCACCATCCCGCTGGACCAGGTCGGTGTGCGGGAAAGCGGGGGGGAGCAGTTCGGGCCGCTGACGAACGGCACCGGCCTCGTCGTCCACCGGCAGAGCGGGCCGTCGGCGCCCGGGGGAGACGCGGTCAGCACCGACTACCGGGTCAGCATCCCGTTCGTCCCACCGGACGTCTACTCCGCCACCCTCGAGTACATCGTCAGTGCCCAGTAAAGGACGTCAGGAGAACACAATGGACAGTCGATGGGTTCCGCGGACGCTGGCAGGTGCGTTGCTGATGGCCGCCTGCGCCTGGGGGAGCGGGGTGACCGCCGAAGCCGCGCCCGCGCCCCAACTCAGCATCGGCGTCGACAACGGCCGCACCTCGGCGACGGCCGGGGACACCCTCACCTACGTCGTCACCGTCCGCAACCTGGGCACCGACGCGGTGAAAGGGCTGGCAGTCACCCAGAACGCGCCGAGCGGCCTGAAGGTCGAGTCGGTGGATCCGGCGGGCACCGTCGGGGCCGCGGGTCCTGAGTGGACAGTGGACCTCGACGTCGGCGCCGAGGCGGTCTTCCACTCCACGATGACGGTTTCCCCGACGTCACCGGAGCTCATGAGGCTGGCCACGGTGGCCTGCGCGGCCCTTTCCGGCGGTCAGCCGATCGTCTGCGCCTCGCACTCCGACCAGTTACCGGCCGGTGCGGCCAGGGACGCGCTGAGCAGCCCCGCGGTTCCCGCCTCCGGCGGTTTCGGCTGGTGGCTCACCGGCGGCGGGCTCGTCCTTGCCCTCGTCGCGGGCCTGCTGGTGCTGGTGGCCAGGCGGAGGAAGACCTTGTGAGCGTTCCGGCCGGAACGCTCACAAGGGTGTGTCAGTGGCGTTCGCGCGGGACCATGACAACGTGGCCCTGGATCCGGCCGTCGTCGTCCACCCAGCCCTTGCTGGCGGCGTAGCCGACCATCCCGCCGAACTTGCCCTCCCAGTCGCCGGACACCTCACCGGCGGCCGCGCGGATCAGGGCCGGGTCGACCCACACCTCCGGGGCCGTCACGATGCGGACCTCGAAGCTCGTGAAGTCTTCTGTCTCGTGCACGGTGGTGACCGGCGGGACCTGCGACGCGTCTACCTCGACATACACGGTGCGCTCCTGCGGGAAACGGGGCAGGACACCCGGGATGTCATAGTGCCCTCATGCCCGAGACCTTAACGCACTCCGAGCAGGTCGCGGAGGCGATCGCCGCGGAGCGGGAGTCCCTCGACAACGCGTGCCGCGCCGATGCCGCCCGGTTCGGGCGGCTGCTCGCGCCGGACTTCCACGAGTTCGGCACTTCCGGCGGCGAGTTCGACTTCGAGACGGCCGCCCGTCTCGTGGCGGCGACCGACCCGGACGGCGAGCCGATCCTGACGGAGAACTTGCGTGGCCAGCTCATCGCGGACGATGTTGTGATGGTGAAGTACACCTCCGAACACGCGGGAAGGCGCTCGAACCGCACTTCGCTGTGGCGGCGCGTGGCGCCGGGGCACTGGCAGATCTTCCATCACCAGGGCACGCCCGCGACTTCCTGACTCGCTTGTCGCCGTGGTCGCTCAGAGAATCCGGTCGTCGCGCACCTGACGGTATATCTGTACCGGCTGCACTACGCAGCGGTCGCTCACAGTGTGTCGTGGCTGCTGGGATGCCCGGCAAAGGCCTTGTGAGCGTTGCGGCCGGTTAGAACCGGCCGCAACGCTCACAAGGCCTTAGAAATACTGCGGGCGCCCGGCCGGGCGGAGGACCTGGATGGTCACGCCTTTCGTGTCGACACGCGACTCGACCAGGTCGAGCGCGTGGTCCAGGCCGGTGCCGGGGAACAGCCGCGTGCCCTGGCCGAGGATCACCGGGATCACCAGGAGCGTCATCTCGTCGACCAGGTCGTGCTCCAGCAGCCACCGGACCAGCGTGCCGCTGCCGTGCACCTGAAGCTCACCGCCCGGCTTGGCCTTCAGGTCCGCGACGGCGGCCGCGAGGTCGCCGGACAGGACGCTGGTGCCTGCCCACGCCGGACCCGTCAGCGTGCCCGACGCGACGTACTTGGGCTTCTCGTTCAACGCCATGCCGACCGGCTGGGCGCGCATCGCCCCGACCGTTCCCCACGAGCCGGAGAACAGCTCATAGGTGCGGCGGCCGAACAGGAACGCGTCGGCGCGCTGGTAGGTCCGGTTGATGAACGCCCTGGTCTCGTCGTCGCCTTTGCCCAGCGCCCAGCCGCCGCGCTCGAACCCGTTCCGGCGGTCCTCCTCCGACGCGCCGCCGTTTCCCTGCACGACTCCGTCGATGGTGACCTGGGTGATGGTCGTCAGCTTCATGATCGCGGTTCCTCTGCCTCGGCGCCGCCCCCCTTGCGGGCGGCCTCACCCCGGCTACGAACATCACGGCCCCGATCCGACAACACCGGGCGGACTTCTTCGAAAAACTTTTCCGGGGCCGCCGAAGTCCGTCAGGACGACTGCCGGGCCTGCTCCACATTCGACTTGTGGGGGACGGCGAGCCAGTCTTGTTCGAGCCGCGCGTCGACCGGGTCTTCTCCTCGCCGCAGCGCGTCGAGGTAGGCGTGATCGGCGGCGAAGCGGGCCGCCACCTCGGGGCCCCTGGCGACGGCGCCGTGGCCGGGGACCACGACGTCGACGTCACGAGCAGCCTCGCCCAGCCGGTCGAGCGCCGCCTGGTAGGTGCTCACCTGATCGGGGCGGCGGGCGTCGAGCAGCGGGATCAGGACGTCGGAGAGCATGTCGCCGGCGATCAGGACACCCCGGTCGGCGAGCAGGATCGCGGCGTGGCCGACGGCGTGCGCCTGATGCTCGATGATCTCGCCCGGCACGGGACTTTCGCCCGCGGGGAGGGGGGTGAGGAGCCCGATCAGCTCGAGTGGGATGCCCGGCGCGCTCTCTTCCGCCATTTTCTGCGCCCGCTCCCGGGCGTCACTGGCGACCTGGGCGCAGGCGGGGGTGGCGTAGCGCGGCACGTCACCGAACCGGGAATGCCAGAGCAGGTGATCCCAGTGGGGATGGGTGCAGAACCCGGCGACGACCGGAATGCCGAGCTCGTCCACGTCGTCGGCGAGCTGGTCCAGATCGGAACCGGCGATGCCGGGATCGACCAGGAGCAAGCCGCTCTCCCCGCGCACCACCACGGCGTTGCTCCACACCCACTCGCTTTGCCGGACCCAGACACCGTCTGCCACTTGATTGAGCATCGGCCCACCCTGCCAGGTGTCCTCTTGCGACACCAGCCGTTGCCCGATGTCGCCGGTGATCTCCCGAGTCGCCTGCCGTCGTCACCAGCGCATACGCTGAGTCCTGCCCGGACACACACGCGGAGGATTTCGCCATGCCCTATGCCGTGGACTTCGAATCCGTATCGACAACCGGCCTGGAGTCGTCACCGGTCGCGGCCGCGCTCGCGGGCCTGCGGGCGAACGAGGCCAGGTACTTCAAGAACAAGTACAGCCACGTTTTCACGGTCGAGCCCGCGGGCGAGGCGGCGCAGACCGTCGAATGGGTGAGCCGCATCCTCAAGGAGGAACGCGGCATCGTCATCGGTTCCCGCCCCCTGGAGGCGACCGCGTTCGAGGTCGAAGGCATTCGGATGGCTTACGTGTTCTACGAGAACGGCCTGTCGATCAACGTGATGTACACCGTCGAGGACTCCGGGAAACGGGCCGTCGGGTTCAAACTCTCCGACGGGATCGACATCCCCGAAGAACTCGGCTCGTTCAAGTTCGCCCGGCAGAAGTCGAAGCTCGCCGGAACCATCCGTGGCTCTTACTTCGTCATCAAGAACCAATACTGACGGGCCTACCGGCGTTTACGACCACGCCGCGCGCCAGGCGATTGAGACATCGCGCGCGTCGACGAGGCCGACGTGCCCGACACCCGCGCGGGCAGCGCTGTCGACGACGTTCAGCTCTTGGGCGTGTCACGTTCCGTGCTGGTCACTGGAGGGATTTCTCCCTTCGCGCTTCGATGCCCGGCCACAGCGCGTCCAGCGCGGCGGTGACCAGCCTGGCGCGCGGGACGGCGGGATGATCGTGCCACCACAGGGCCAGGGCGCGCAGGGACGCGGCGATGATTTCGATCAGCATTTCGGCGTCGGTGCTGTCGCCGGAATCGGTGGTGGGCAGCACTTCGGTGATGAGCGGGACCAGGGCGGAGCGGCTGGCGCGGGTGGCGTCGGTCTGTGCCTGGCGGGCGCCGTCGTCGGCGGTGGAGACGTGGAAGAGGACCGGGATCGACTTGCGGCGGTGGTCGACGTGGGTGAACCAGGCGTCGAGGGCGGTCGTGAGCCGTTCCCGCAGCGGACCGGGGTCGCCGAGGCTGTTCTGCCAGGCTTCGCGCAACTGGGCGTACTCGTTGTCGAGGACTTCGCGGAAGAGCGTGAGCTTCGACGGGAAGTGGTCGTAGAGCACGGGGGCCGAGATGTCCGAGCGGCGGGCGATCTCGTCGATCGACGCGCCGTCGTAGCCGCGTTCGGCGAAGACCTCGGCCGCGTTGTCGAGGATGAGCGCGCGCCGTCGCGCGGCGGGCATCCTCCGCTTCTTCGGCGGGGTGACCTGCTCACCTCTTGACAACGCGGCACCTCCCGGACGACGCTCCACTAACCTAACGATCACTAGGTTACCGGAGGGGACGATGACCGACCAGTTGACGGCGTGGCAGGGAAAGGGCACGACAACGACGATCTCGGTACGCGGCACCGAACGCGACGTGTTCGTCCGGGTGTCCGGCAGCGGAAGTCCGCTGGTGTTGCTGCACGGCTTTCCCGCGTCCTCGTTCGAGTGGGCCGGGGTGGAGCCGTTGCTGGCGCGTGGCCACACCGTCGTCACCTTCGATTTCCTCGGTTTCGGTGCGTCGGACAAGCCCCATCGGCACCGCTACAGCGTCTTCGAGCAGGCGGACCTCACCCAAGCGGTGCTCACGTCGCTCGGGCTGGGCGCGGTGACGCTCGTGGCGTACGACTACGGCGCGATCGTCGCGTCGGAGCTGCTGGCGCGCGATGCCGACGTCCGGCGCTGTGTCTTCCTGAACGCCGGGCTCTACGCCGACCAGTACCGGCCCAGGCCGGCACAGCGGGCGATGCTGTGGCCGGGAGTCGGGCCGCTGCTCGCCCGCGCCTTCACCGAGCAGCGGTTCGTCGACCTCTGGTCGCGGGTCTTTTCGCCCGAGCACCCCTTGGACCACGACGTCGCGAGGCTGCACTATCGCGCACTGCGCGCGGGGAACCCCGACCCCGACCTGAGCGCGCGATTGCTGAGCTATATCCCCGAACGCGCCCGCAACCGTGATCGATTCGAGCCGGTCTTCACCGGCACCGAGGTCCCGCTGTCGTTCCTGTGGGGCATGCGGGACCCGGTCTCCGGCCCGCTGGTCGCCGCCGAACTCCGTCGCCGCAACCCCGGCGCCGACCTCGTCGAGTACACCGATCTCGGCCACTGCCCGCACATCGAGGCCCCTGAACGGGTGGCGGCGGACATCCTGGCCAGGGCAGGGGCGTAGGTGGTCACCTGGGGTCGTGAGTGTTTCGCGGGGTTAGAACCCCGCGAAACACTCACGACTCAGGCTGCCGCAGGCCGAGGTGGTCGCGCAGCGTGTTGCCGGTGTATTCGGTGCGGAACCGGCCCTGGCGTTGCAGGATCGGGACGACGTGATCGACGAAGGCCGTCAGCTCGTACGGCAGGGTCGAGCCCATGATGGTGAAGCCGTCGACGGCGCCCGCGTCCTGCCAGGCGATCACCTGCGCGGCGAGTTGTTCGGGTGTGCCGACGAAGTGGGTTTGCCCGGCACCGCTCGTGAGCCGTCCGGCGACCTCGCGGAGCGAAGCGTCCGGTTGAGCGCGCGAGGCCGCGTACAGCTGCTCCGCGCGGCTTGACGGTGTCGACTGCCCGTTCCACAGTTCGGCGGGCAGCGGGACGTCCGGATCGAAGGCGTCCGGGTCGAGCCCGGCGGTGTAAAGCGTGTTCTGCCAACGAAACTCCGGGCTCGCCAGCTCCTCCAGCCGCCGCGCCTTCGCCCGCGCTTCGGCCTCGGTGCCGCCCAAGGTCACCATGAGCGCCGGGAGGACGAGCACGTGCCCGGGGTCGCGGCCCGCGGCGGCCGCCTGGGCGTGGAGATCGGCCCGGAACGCGACGGCCGCGTCCAGCGACGGCGGCCCGGAGAACACCAGCTCGGCGTACCGGGCGGCCAGCGCGATCCCGGCCGGCGACTGTCCCGCTTGGACCAGCACCGGACGGCCCTGAGGAGACCGCGGAAACGGCAGGATCCCTTCGACGTCGTAGTACTCGCCGTGGAACCGGGGCGCGTGCAGCTTGGCGCGGTCCGCCCACACGCCGCGCTCCCGGTCGCCGATGACCGCGTCGGCGTCCCAGCTTTCCCACACGCGGGTCACGACGTCGACGAACTCGTGGGCGCGCGCGTACCGGTCGGCGTGGTCGGGATGGGCGCGTTCGCCGAAGTTCGCCGCGGCCAGCGGCGTGACGGTGGTGACGATGTTCCAGCCCGCGCGGCCGCCGCTGAGATGGTCCAGCGTCGCGAATCGGCGGGCCAGCTCCCACGGTTTGTTGTACGTCGTCGAGCCGGTCCCGATCAGTCCGATGTGGCTGGTGACCGCGGCCAGCGCCGAGAGTACCGAGATCGGGTCGAACTGTGTCTGGGGCAGGTGCGTGGCGCGGTATTCGGCGATGGCGATGTTGTCGGCGAGGAAGATCGTGTCGAGCAGGCCGCGTTCGGCGATCCGCGCGATGTCGGCGTAGTAGGGCAGTCCGAGCACACCCCGGACGTCGTCGCCGACCACCCGCCACGCGGACTCGTGATAGCCGTTGGGCCAGATGAACGCGTTGAAGTGCAGTGGCCGCGGGCTCATCGGGGGTGACTCCTCAAGATTTCGGGGAAGGTGTCGCGAAGCTTTGGACGTGATCGACGGCCGCGGTCAGCGCGTCGCGCAGCGGGGTCACGTCCCTGGCGATCTGGGCGAGCAGGATGCCGCCTTGCAGGGCGCCCAGCAACAGGTTCGTGAGCTGCGCGGGATCCGCTTCGGCGCGAAGGCGGCCGTTCTCCCGCATGCCCTCCAGGCCGCCGCGGATGACATCCTTCCAGCGCTCGAATTCGGCCTCGATCGCTTCGTGGATGTCGAGGCCGGTCTTGATGACCTCCCCGGCGAGCGAGCCCAGCCTGCAGCCGTCGTGGCACAGGCTTTTGTTGGCGATGTAGAACTCCGCCCACGCACGCAGCGCTTCGAGGGTGTCGAGCTTTCCGAAGCGCTGCGTGTCGTGGACGTGGAGGACCTGATCGGCCTGCCGGGCGATGACGGCGACCACCAGGCTCTCCTTGTCGGGGAAGTAGTGGTTGAGCTGTGATCCGCTGACCCCCGCCGCGTCGCGGAGCTGTTCGTTGTTGGTGGCGTGCACACCTTGGCTGTAGACCAGCTCCGCGGCGTGCTCCAGGATGCGTGCCCTGGTCGCCAGCCCCTTGGCTGTCAGCTTCGGTGTCACGTCCGCCCGCTTCGTGGTCATGATCGAACCGTACCCCTTTATGGGCTCGACAGCCCACTCGTGGGCCCGCTCAGGAGCCCAGCAGCCGCCCGATCTCGCCGCCGACCGTGTTGGGCAACGCGGTGAGGTCGCCGCCGGCGATCTTGGCGGCGGCCGTGCGCAGGGCGTCCATGCTGTGCAGGTACGGGTCGAAGCCGAGACTCACGCGGCGGACTCCGGCCTCCCGCAGGTCGTCGAGCGTGACGGGACCGTCGGCCGGGCCGAGCAGCACGTTGACCGGCTTCGGGGCGACAGCCTTGACGATGATCCTGATCGCGTCCATGTCGGGCGGGTAGGGCGCGAAGAGCACATCGGCGCCGGCTTCGGCGAACGCGGTCAGGCGGCGGACGGTGTCGTCGAGGTCCGGGCGGCCCTGGATGAAGTTGTCGGTCCGTCCGGTCAGGACGATCCTTCCCTTCGCCACGGCCGCCGCGCGGCGCACCCGCGCCACGGCCTCGTCGAAGTCGCGGATGGGCCGGGCCGGGTCGGCCGAGGTGTCTTCGATGCCGATGCCCGACAAGCCTGCGGCGATCGCGGCCTCGACGGTGGCGGCGACCTCGTCGGCCGTCTCGCCGTAGCCGTCCTCGAAGTCGCCGTTGACCGGCAGCTTGCCGACCGCGGCGAGCAGCCGCGCGTGCGCGATGTGCTCGTCGCGGCTGACGGCGTGGCGCCCGTCGAGACGGCCGAGCGTGGCGGCCAAGGCGGCGGACGACGTCGCGATCGCCTCGAAGCCCGCGTCGGCGAACAACGCGGCGGACAGGCCGTCGAAGGCGTTGGGCAGCACGAAAATGCCGTCGCGGTCGTGCAAAGCGGCGAAACGCTCGTAGCGCTCGCGTGCGTCCAAGTCGGACATTCGGTGTCCCTTTCACGGCGGATTGGGCTGGCTAGCCCACTGCTGATATCCAAACAGGATGGAGAGTGGGCTGTCAAGCCCAAAATGCGAAGGCGGGGCGAACGCCGCTGACCTGCTGTGTCGATCGATTGTGGACGGATTGTTGACGCCTCTTGCCAGGGTGGGCCGCGAAACAGGGACAGCTGGCCGAGGGGCGAAGAGTGCAGATTTTGGGACGGGCCACCGAGTGCGCGCGGTTGGCCGGGTTGATCGACGAAGCCAGGTCCGGCCGAGGCGGCGGTCTGGTGGTACGCGGCGAAGCGGGGATCGGGAAGACCGCGCTGCTCGATCACGTCGCAGGCAGTGCCGACGGGTTCACCGTCGTGCGCGCGACGGGCGTGGAGTTCGAATCGGGGCTGGCGCTGGCGGCGCTCGGCGAACTGATCCGGCCCCTGCTCGGCGAGGTCCCGCCCGCGCACGCCGACGTCGTCGAGAACCTGGTCTCACCGCGGACCGACGACGGATCGGTGCTCGACCGGCACGCCGTCTACGCGGCGGCACTGGCCCTGCTGACAGCTGCCGCGGCGAAGAAACCGTTGCTGTGCTTGATGGACGACGCCCACTGGATCGACCAGGCGTCCGCGGAAGCGTTGTTGTTCGCGGCGCGACGCCTCCGCGACGACCCGGTGCTCATCGTCTTCGCCGCTCGCGACGTCCCCGAGTTCGAAGCTCCGGGTGTCGAGTCGCTCCAGCTCACCGGCTTGGACACGGTCGCCTGCCTGCGGCTGCTCGCGCGCGTCGGGGATCTTTCCCCGGCGGCCGGTGCCCGGCTTGCCGTGTCGACGCGGGGAAATCCACTCGCGTTGCTGGCTTTCCGATCATCGGGCGGGCTTCCGGGAACGCTCGGTCCGTTGCCCAGTGACAAAACGCTGCAACGGGCGTTCGGCGGGCACCTCTCGTCGATGTCCGATCGGCACCGGCTGGCGTTACTAGTGTGTGCCGCCGCCGGGCACACGGAGTTCGACGTCGTGGC